>Ga0182024_10003541_pt1 | contig 37043 bp, 27 predicted proteins | sample P32metaG_FD_120480 | JGI IMG/M metagenome (GOLD analysis project Ga0182024, IMG submission 120480) | Permafrost microbial communities from Stordalen Mire, Sweden - P3-2 metaG (Illumina Assembly) | ecosystem: Environmental > Terrestrial > Soil > Wetlands > Permafrost | place: Sweden: Stordalen...
ACTAGCCACATGACATGGGAACGGCCGGAGCCGGCCGTTCCCACCACACAAACGACATGTCGGCTACGGCCATCGCCAACGACCACCGGACTGCAATCGCTCACGCTCGAGATAACCCACGCGACCCGGCTTCGCCACCGGCTGAACATCGCGGGCGAGAGCTTCGTCGGGAACGTGTGGGGCGTCGGCTATTGCTTGTACCGGGAAATGGCCGTCCGCAACGAGGCTGCTTGAGCCGCTGTGTGCGGGCCGTTTCCCTCCCATTTTGGCGCCCTGGCGGGCGCGTGGGTCGGGGTAACGGTCCCGCACACGGCGGGGCCATAACCCCAAGGGAGGGCCTAATGGCCACAACGTTCCCAACCACACCCGCAGGCACGATGGCGGTCGCCCTGGAGAAGATCCATGTGTCCGCCAACGTCCGTGAGCTCGACCCTGATCACGTCGACGCGCTCGCTGGGTCGATCGCCTTGCAGGGCCAGCTCGTGCCGGTGCTGATCGCACCGGCGGGAGGAGAGGTCGCCGACCAGGGCTTCGAGTTCGAGCTGGTCGCCGGCTTTCATCGCTATGCCGCGGTCGCGAAGCTCCAACACGGAGCAATCGACGCGGTCCTACGTGAGCGTGACGAGGACGGTGACGATGCCGAGGTCGCGGCCGCGCGCGCGACCGAGAACATCGCGCGCAAGCAGCTCAACGCCTACGAAGAGGCACTCGCGGTCCAGGCGATGCTCGACCGCAACCTGACCGAGGACGGAGCAGCCCAGGCACTCGGCTGGCCAAAGGTCAGGGTCACAGCCCGAGTGAAGCTGCTGCAGCTACCCGTGACCGCACAGAAGCTGGTCGGCCAAGGGGTGCTGCCACTCTCGTGCGTTGACACGCTGCGGTCGGTTGGGCAGGTCAGCCCCGAGGTGCTCGACGCGGTCGTCGATTACATCGCCGACGGCAACGACTGGGTCATCGACCGGCTGCACGCCGATATCGGCTCGGTGATTGAACGCGCACTCCGAGAGAGCGACAGCAAGGTGTTCGCCGCCCATCTCACCCGCCTGGACAGTTACGAGATCGAGCAGCTGAAACTCGGCAAGAAGGCGATGACACAGCTCGCCGAGTTCGAGACGTTGCACCAGCAGCTTAACCCGCACTCGTATGGGCCTCCGCCGATCCGCTTCAACGAGAGCGACGTCGACCAAGCTCGCGCCGCCGGGGTGCTGATCGAGTCAGATGGCGCACCAGTGATCGTCGACCGGCCGCTGTACCGAGAGCTTGCCAAGCAGGCACTGACACGCTCGGTCGAGGAGCTGCGTGAGCAGACCGCACACGCAGCCGAGCAGCGCAAGGTCGACAAGGCCGCCGGTCGGGAGCTGCGGGTGGCTGACCCGGTAGAAGAGGTGCGGCGTGAGCACGGCCGACAGATGCGGCAGTTCGCCGCACAGGCGCACGGTGTGAACCTCGACCTCGGTTGGGCGCTGCGCAACGAGCTCGCGACCGTCGACCCGGACGACATCAATGTCGCCCGTTTCTTCGTGTCCGCGGCGCTCGGCTCCGACTACCACGGCGGCTACGGCAAGGCCGGCGAAACCGTGGTCGAGCTCGCGATGACCGGCATCCGTCTCGTCATCGACGACTTCCGTACTGACGTCACCAAGACGAAGAAGGACGGGTCGCGGGGTGTTCTGCGGATCAGTTACGGCGAGCCGCAGGAGCCCGAGGACGCGGTCGCGTGGTTGTGGAAGTTCATCGACGGTGCCCGCACCGCCGGTGAGCTGTACGGCCGGGCGCTGGTCGTGATCGCCGCCGAGCAGTACGCCAGCCGGCTCGTTGTCCCGTCAAGCCAGCAGCACCCAGCGCTGCGGTGGCCGTCACATAAGGACCAGGCCGCGAAGGCGCTCGCGAAGCTCGCTGGACCGTGCCTGCCCGCGTCGCTGAAGCAGCTCGAGAAGGCGATCGCCAAGGCCAAGGCCGACTACGACAAGCAGCTCAAGGCGATCGAGACAACGATCCGCACCGCGGTCGACAAGTTCGACCACCAGCCCGAAGAGCCAGTCGATGACCTCGACGAGTTCGTTGACGACGAGTCGCAGGGCGACGGCGGTGACCTCGGCGGCGAGGAGTAGCGCGTCCGAGCCCAGGTAGGCGGGCCGTGCCCTCCCGATTGTGGCGCCCTGCGGGCGCCGTGGGGTCGGGTACGGCCCGCCACCCGGGCGGGCCACAACCACAGGAGGTCAGCTCATGTCCACGTCGACCAGCCACCGACCCACCGACCAAGAGCGCGCCGAGCGCCGCGCCCGCGACCGGGAATACGCACAGCAAGCCGTCGAGCGGCTGCGCAGCTCCAACGGATGGCAGCAATGGCTACGCACCCGCGCCGCCTTCCACAGCTACAGCTTGGGGAACCAGTTGCTGATCGCGATGCAACACTCGACCGCGACCCAGGTAGCGGGGTTTCGGGCCTGGCTGAAGCTCGGCTACTGCGTCCGCAAGGGCGAGAAGGGCATCCGCATCTGGGCACCCTGTCCACCGACGAGCAAGCAGCTCGAGACCTGGCGTCAGAACGGCAGCAAGGCCGACGAGCGTCCACGTACGTTCTTCAAGCTGACCGCCGTGTTCGCGCAGGACCAGGTGCAGGAGCTGCCACCGCCGGCGGTACCGGCACCGATCGAGTGCCCGATCCGCGAGCTCGGAGGGGACGACCTCGGGCCGGCGCTGCCACGGCTGATTGAGCTTGGTGCTGAGATCGGCTCGACTGTCAGCTTCGCAACGATCGCCGGCGGAGCCCGTGGCTTTTACGAGCTGGACACCAAGCGGATCGTGATCGAGCAGGCGATGTCGGCCAACCAGCAAGTCGCAACACTCGTGCACGAGCTCGCACACGCGCAACTGCGCGCGGATCACCAGGAGGGTGACCCGGTCCTCGACTACGCCAGCGAGGAGCTCGTCGTGGAGAGCGTCGCATTTACGTGCGTCCGCTCCCTTGGGATCGCAGCGGACGCGAACTCGATTCCCTACCTGGCCGTATGGGCCGAGCGCGCCGATCTGAAGGTGATCGAGCGGACTGCCGGGCTGATCGACCGGCTCGCACGCCGGATCGAGACCGCACTGCACGCCACGGTCGCGCAAGAGCAGCTGGCCGTATAGAACGTCTGCTGCTTCGCCGTCTGACTCCTTGAGCGCCGGGGGGTTGGGCTGGCCCGCTGATCCTTACCGCCGCGGTGCCGCTCGCTTCAAGGTCGCTGCGCTTCCTTCCCCTTCGCGCTGCGCGCTCGGTTCCGCTCGGACCCCATGCGGCGGTGACAGGCGGGCATGCCCAACCATCCGACCCGAAGGAGCGCACCGATGGCAAACAGCAACGGCCTTCCAGCCACACCGCGGCAGCTGAACTACCTCAAAGCCCTCGCCAAGCGCACCGGCCAAACATTCACCTGGCCCAAGACCTCCAGCGCGGCGAGCCGTGAGATCGCCCGCCTGAAGGCGATCAAGCAGAGCGGCTTCACCTTCGCCGAGCTGCAATCAGAGAACGAAGCTCGCGAACTGCACGGCGACCCGCCGCTCGCGTACGGCACTGCGATCCGCGACGACGAAATCAGCGGCTACGGCTCAACCGCGACCTGGAACCGGCGATGAGCACCGCCACCAGCGAAACGCCGCGCGTCGGTACACGCATCGAGCTTGGCCGTTACAGCATCCAGTCAGGCGAGCGCATCCTGTACGGGCAACGCGTGGACGGCGTCGTCCGCGTCACCGACCGGCCAGCCGACGGCGGTGGCAGATCGTTCCTCGTCGAGCGCGGTCTCGAAGAGGACGGCAACGCAGCGCTACAGGCGCTCATCGCCGACTACCTCAGCCAGGCCATCGCTCACCAGGAGGTTCCCAGCTGAGACATGTGCTTTGACAGGTGGGCTGTCGCTACGGCGCGCACAAACTGCGCCGGTTAGCTGTCTCGAGGTACAGGCCGGAACGGCGAAAGCCACGCGAGACCGTCGCCACCAGGGAACCAGCGAAGTAGCCGCTCACAGTCCTTACAGGCGTTGAACGCAGCAGAGTGACAGCCAGCGATGATCAAGGTCGTCCACCGCCACCAGGCGTCCAATCGTCTGCGTCAGCTCGTCAACGCTCCTCAGAAGATGCCCAAACCCGCGGCCTGGGCTGCGGTCGAAGATGGGCCGTTGGGGCATTGTCCAACCAGGTCGGCGCGCGTTTGCGTCGACCTCAGCCTTGCACTGGGAGCCAAGACCGTTGACTATTCAACTGGTGCGCACCCGTTCGGATCGCTTGGAGAACAAGTTAGAACGTCGGCTGGCCCCGCTCAGAGCTGGGGCGGAGGTAACAGCAGCGAGATGCGGCGAGGTCGGGGATCCCAGCGCCGATGCGACACACGGAGTTGGTCTGGACGTCGGGCTCGCCTCCTTCGACGTCCGGCCGGTCGCACCGGATCAGAGGAATCGATATCAGGGGAATCGATGCTTGAAAGGCGCGAGGTGCCATCCCCTACTGCCGGGAACGTGGATGGCTGATTCGCGCTCAGGTCGCCGGCAGAGCCGACGCCGCGCCGCCCTGCTCTCGCTCGTAGGCGTCGGCGAGTTCGTTGGCGACCGTGGCGAGTTCAGCGAACACGGGCGCGAGCTCGGTGAACCTGCCGTCCTCGAGTGCCGCCCCGAGGTCTTTGACGATCTGGTCGAAGCGTTGCCAGGTTTTCTTCGGCCCCGGCCTGCCGGTGGCGTTGCTGAGTTCGTAGGCGAGGACGCGCAGATCGCCTGCGCCGGGTCGTGGTTTTCCGGTGATGTTCGCGAGGTCCGCGAGGGTCAACGCTCGGCTGCGCAGCTTGGCCGCTTCGGCGAGTGTGCGCAGGCGCACGGGATAGGAGTCGAACGCGTGGACTGCGGCGTTCCAGCGCTGGTCTGCTCTGCGCAACTGTTCCAGTGCGTCATGTGCGGGGACGAGCGCTTCATCCTCGGTCATCGTTTGCCTCCTGGCAGCTCGGCGGAGCTGACCAGATCAAATGTGGCTTGCTCGGGCGCGTCGCTCCAGTCCGCTCGTGTTGTCTGTTGGATGACGCCGCGACTCTTGGGGCGTCCCAATGAGGGTTCTTCTTCGAGGAGCTTGTCGAGGTCGCTGCGGTATACGAGCCATTTGCGATCGCTCGGGTCTTTGTGCGCGGGGAGTCGGCCGGAGGTGACCCAGGAGCGTGGTGTTGAGGCGTTGAGCCCGAGGAGGGTGGCGATTTCGGGGATGGTTAGGGCCTCGTCTTCGTCCATGGCGCGAGTCTAGCGCTAAGAAAGGATCAATATATAGCGCGGACTTGATCTAGCGCTAGACTACGGATGGTGCTAGTGGGTGAGATCGAAGACAAGCGACAGGAGCCCGAAGCGTCGGTAGCGTCGCTCGGCGAGGCGCGCAAGCGCCGCGAGCGAAGGTCCGCCATCAGGTCGATGCGCCCAGCTCGGCCGGGCCGAGATCTCTCAGGCGAGGACGGCGGGTACGAGTACACCCTGGATCTGGCGGAAACGGCGAACATGCCCGACGAGGATGGGAAGCCGCGACCCGATGAGATCCTCGCGCATTACGAATTGCCGGAAGGCGCCATCCGTCCCGCGGCAGACAGCGATCAGCCGTCAAGCGATGATGAGCACACCGACCGCGGCCAGCTCGGTCCGCCGGGCGATGAGCAGCCCGTCGCCGACGAGATCCTGGCGGCGATCTCAGAGCACCATGGGCGGACGCGGCAGCGCGGCCCGCAGGTTGCGCCGCGAGGTTCGGCGGACCTCAGCCCGACGGTGCCCAGAACTCGGCACCACATATCTCTCGTGCCTCTGCTCGCGGTGTGGCGGAGATCGTTGCGGTTCGGGGCCGCTGTGTCCATGCGCGGTACTCGGCAGATCGCCGTAGTAAGCGCGCTGTTACGCACAGCTCTCCGTCGCTCACGTCGTCATGCACTGATGCTGGTCGGCGTCGTGTCAGCAGTGGTCGCGGTTATCGCCGTGAGCCCCTCCCAGATCTCGAACCGCTCAGCGCCGTCGACATCAACGGACCAGGGCGCCGCGCCGCCGCTGCCAGTCATCGAGGCGGACACGCTCGCGGCTGCGAGCCGTCGTGGCCTGTCGTGGAGAGTGCCTCCAGCCTCAACCTTCAAGAGAGCTGCCGGCCAGCAGAAGGTCGGGCACGCACCGACACATGTGGCGGCTCGATCACCAGCGACGAAGACCACACCGCCGAGTACTACACGGACCACGACTCAGACCACGACGACCGTGTCTCAAAGCAGCTCGACGACCGCCGGCGCATCTCCACCGAGCCAGAGCAGCTCGAGCAGGAGCACTACCGAGAGCACATCGGCGACGGGCAACAGGTCCACCTCGTCGTCGGCGTGCCAGGGCGCGGGCGTGATGGCACCGAGCAACTGCGGCAAGCCAGGCCTCTGAGCGGGCCACGAACACGGACAGGAGCCTGAAGATGCCAATCACAACCAAGCACGTGTCAACGGAATCGAAAGCCTCTTCGAGAACACGGACACGCGGCCTTAGGCCTCAGGGCCGGGGCGCGACGGGTGCATGGTCGCCGTGGCTCGACTTCGACTCGGCGCCCGGCTCTTCACGTTCAACCGCCAGCAACGAGAGGGAAGCCACATGAGGCTCAAGCCAGGCCAGATTGCCGCCGGGATCGCCCTGGGAGCAGTCCTTGCGGGTGGCGGCTACGCGATCGCCGCGACGCGTACCAGCGTGATCCACGGATGCATCAACAAGAAGACGCACGCACTGACGGTCGTCGCGAGGTGCCCCAAGGGCAGTACTGTGCTGACCTGGAACCGCCAAGGTCGCGTCGGGGCGAGAGGCCCGAGGGGGGCGTCCGGCAGCCCTGGCACCGCGGCGACGGTCAGCGTCGGCACCGTGACCACGGGGGGAGCTGGGAGTCAGGCGAGCGTGACGAACGTTGGCACGGCCAGCAACGTCAAGCTCAACTTCACGATTCCGCAGGGCCAGCCAGGCAGCAACGGCAGCAACGGCACGAGCAGCGGGCCGACCGCCTACGGCCAAGTCTGGATGGGCAGTAGCGCCGCCGAGCTGGCACCGAACACCAGCCACAACCTGGTAGGGGCAGGCAGTGCCGGGGTCGGTGGCGCCGTCGTAGACGTTCAGGGTTGTTCGAGCGCCGGCCTTGCCGAGCCCGTCATTGAGGTTACCGCCGACAAGGACTCTCACGACACGTTGGCCGGCGCCAACAACACGGCCAACGTCGCCGACGCGTATGTCAGCGGCTGGTCAACAGAGCCCGACACCAGCATTCTGGTCGTCGACGTCGACACGACCAACCCCGTCAACGGTGCGGCCGTCGATTCGGACTTCTCGATCACCGTCACCTGCTGAACCAGCCACGGAGGAGCGAGGGACACCTATGTATGCGCACCCAAACAGCGACGCTCCCGAAGGGCAGGCGGCAGCTCCGCAATCCCGCGGGTTTTGGCGCAGGCGGCTTGCGATGCTCGGCGCGGCGCTCGCCGGGCTGTTGAGCGTCGCGGCATTCAGTGTCGCGCCGGCGGCGGCCAACCAGTACACGGGGATGCTCGCTGCGGGCACGATCTCGGTGGGGTCAGGCAGCTCCTCGGAGTCCGGTGGGTTCGTTTACGGGGACTATTCGTGGACCGCGCCGTCGGGCACGAACTTCGACGGGTTCGCATACACCAGCGCCTTCTTCAGCGTCGTTAGCGACAACGCCGTCGGCGGCGTGTCCGCCGGTTTTGGTGCTGACGGTTCGGCGGCCCAGCCGACGATCCTGTTTCCGTGGACGCAGGATTGCTCGATTACCAACAGTGGCCACTACTGGACCAGGGACGGGTCGCTGGCTGGCACCAACGGTCAGCAGAGCTGCTCGACGTACGGGGACACGGGCGGCTGGAACTACACCAACGCCGAGATCGACAACACCTCGCCGGGGACGAACCCCCAGAGCGAGTACCACACCCTCTGGCTGACCGCCTTCTGCCAGGCCGCGACCTGCGAGTACGACAGCAGCCGGGAGTTGGGCGCCGGCGGCGCGAGCGTCACGAACCTCTCAGCAAGCGTCGACGACCCCAACAACCAGCCCGGCGGTAGCGCTTACTGGACTGTCAACAACGGCAGCTCGTGGTATCAGACAGACAGCAGCTCACCGACGATCAACGTCAACGCCGCCGACCCCGCCGGGGTCTGCGCGATCGGAGCGTGGCTCACAGGCCCAGGCAGCTATTACCTGCAGCTGACGAATGCCTCACCCGGGATGGAGAACCCCGGAGGCCCGGTCGGCAACGAGTTCGATTCGATCACGCCATGCCCAGGATCTGGAGGCGCGACGGTCAGCGGCGGCGCGGAGCTTGCCGCGAACCTGCCGAGCGGCACCTACAGCCTCGCGATTGTCGCGTCCAATCCGGGCAACTGGGAGGGTGGCACCGGGCTCAGCAACGCGCCGACGATCGCGAGCTACGGCAACGCGATCAACATCGACGACACCGTCCCGACGATCAGCTGGGCGAACACCAGCAGCGGCTGGACCAGCAGCACGAGCGAGCAGTTCACCGTCACCGCCGGCCCGTCCGGCGTCAGCGGCATCTCGTGTACCGACAACGGCACGGCCGTTGCTGCCACGCCGCTTGGCGGGAACACGTACTCGGTCGCGACCGAAATCCAGGGCGCGAACGCGATGAGCTGCACGGCGCGCAACGGTGACGCGAACGGAGCGCTGAGCAGCGCGGCGGCGACACAGTCCTACAACGTCGACACGACCGTCCCGACGGTCACGTTCAGCGACAGCGGTTACACGCCCAGCACGTGGACCAACGCGGCGCAGACCGTGACAGTCACCGCCACCGGTGGGCCAAGCGGCATCGCAAGAGTCAAGTGCAGCACCGACGGCATCGACACGCCCCTTGGTGGCTCCAGCTCGAACCAGATCACCGTCTCCGGTGACGGGCAGCACGTGCTCGACTGCGTCGCGACCTCGAACACGAATGTGACGGGCGCCGCAAAGTTCGACGTGTGGGTCGATACCCGCCAGCCGACGATCAACTTCAGCGGCGCCCAGTCCTCACCGGCATGGCTGTCCGGCACCCCGACGGTCGTGGTGATCGGCGGTGAGGACGGCGGCACGCTGTCAGGCGTCACGCAGCTCGTCTGCACCGTCAACGGCGGCTCGCCGATCACACTGAACGTCGACGCGGCGCAGGGGTACACCAGCTCGTTCGTACTTACACCCAACGGCGCGGATGTCATCAGCTGCCACGCCACAGACGCGGCTGGCACCACCGGCGCCGCGTACAGCGAGACGGTCAACGTCGACAACCCGGACGGGCAGGCGGCCAGCGCGGACCTGACGCAGTACGGGAGCTCGCCGGACATCGACAACGGCGCTGACCCGTTCACGAGCGGGCCGTCGCATACGACCTGGTATCACACGCCGCAGAGTGTGACCGTCACAGCGGCCAACACCGCCGGCGGCGCCACGATCAGCCAGATCACTTGCACGGGTGCCTCGCAGGCCGCGGGGGGCGGCACCTACCCCGCCAACAACCAGAACTCCTACGGCAGCGGCGGTGAGCGGATCACCGTCACCGTACAGCCACCCGGCGGGGATCTGAGCTGCTCGGCGCAGGACTCGGCTGGCAACAGCTACCCGCTCGGCTCCTACGAGTTCGAGATCGATAACCAGGCCCCGACGGGATATTTCGAGCCCCAAGCATCATGGCCAGCGCCCGACGAGGTCCAGTTGCATGTCACTGATGGCGCCCAGGGCTCGGGGACCGCGACCGTCGAGGTCACAGCGCAACAGAACGGCAGCCGGGTCTACAAGGTGATGGCCAGCCGCAACCCGACCGAGCGCAACGTGTGGGACGCGTACTTCGACGACAGCACGATCCCGGCAGGCTCCTACACGTTCGTCGCGTACCCGACCGACGTGGCTGACAACAGCGGGTCGATCACAACCGACCATGCGGGCGGCACCGAAAACCTCTCGTTGCCGTTCCGCGACATGACCGAGATCAGCGACACGCTCACCGCCGGCACGGCCAAGGCGAGCGGCAACGAGCAGCAGGCGGTATCCGACGCGGCGGCCACGATTGCGCGGCCACCAGCGAAGCTTCGCGGCCACATCGAGACGCGGAGTGCCCGCGCGAGTGTGGCGTCATGCAAACACGCGACGATAGCCCGAAGAGGCAAAGGCAAGGCGAAGCCGTGCTCAGGCATTCAGCCCGTCGACAGCAGCAGGGAGGCGTTCGTTACCGTCGTCTACGGCCGGCCCGCCAGACTCAGCGGGAGGCTCACCACCCTCAAGGGCCACAAGCCGATCGTGCACGCGACGGTCGTCGTAGAGCAGCAGGTCCGCGGACGCAAATCCGTGACCAAACTCGGTACCACCAAGAGCAACCCCAAGGGCGCCTACACCTTCCACGTCAAGGCCGGAGCGAGCCGCACGCTCATCGCTGTCTACTCCGGCTCGCCGCGACTGCGTGGCGCACAGGTCAACGTCGGCGAACATGTCAAAGGAAAAGCGTCACTGCACGTCACCGGGATCCTCACCCCCGGGCACGACCTGTTGGTCAGCGGCAAGCTCGACGGCGGCTTCGTGCCCCACGGCGGCGCCCTGGTCACGATCCAGTACGCCGTACGCGGCTTCCGCGGCTGGACCAACTGGGGCGACACCCACACGACCGCCAAGGGCGCGTTCCAGGTCCGGATGCCGATCCTGGCCGCCGACGCCGGTCACACGTTCCAGTGGCGCGCCGTCATCAGTGCGCAGACTGGCTGGGCATTCCTTGCCGGCGACAGCAATACCGTCACACGAGCGATCACCTAGTCCCCGGTGAGCCGAGCCGCGTCGCAGACCAACCCGCTTCGGGCGCACTCGAGCCGCTCAACTAGCCCACAGACCCCTCGAACGTCAAAGCAGGCCCAGGAGGTGATTCCAGTGAGTGGCGAACCGGTCGTCAGGCAACTGCGCCGCGTCACCACTCCCTGGTCGCCATAGGCATCGCCGGCGCTCCGGTCGTCCGGACGACCGTTCTCCAGGAATGCGATCGTCGCCGCAGGCGCGCGTCCCATGATCGCACGCGTGGCGAAGCGCACGCCGCGGTTGTGCGTGCTCAGTGGGCATAGCGATCGTCCGGTAGTCGCCCTCTTCGCGGGTCCTCAACCGTTCAGCGCTGATCGCTGGTCTGCAGCCGCCTTACGGAGGGGGTCGCGAGCGCGACGATGCTGCTGAGGAGTACCCATGTCGCGCTGAACAGGAGAACGGATTGTGTGTTGCTCCAGGTGGCGGCGATCCCGGCGAAGCTCATGCCGAGGGGGACCGCGATCAGGGATCCGATCGTCTCGAATGACGTCGCTCGTGCGAGGAGATGGTCGGGGATGTTGTCTTGCAGCGCGACGAGAACGAGAGTGCTTGAGATTGCGCTCTCAGCCCCAGCCGGGACCGCGGTGGCAAGGACAAGCCCGAGCGTCAGCGGAAGCGCTAGTGAGACGAGGATCGGTATGAGCCCGATCGAGAGTGCTATGGCCATGACGATCGGCCGTCGCGGCTGCCACCTGGTTGTGGTGATGTTGCCCGCCAGCGAGCCGACTGTCCACGCGATTGCGATCGCCGCCCATGCCGGCGCGCCTCCGAGCCGGCGTGACGCTATGAGCGGGCCGAGCACGAAGAACGGACAGAGTGCCAGCGTGTTGAGCAGACACACGTAGATGCAATGGGTCAGCAGCCATCGTGCCTGACGAACGGTGCGCCAGCCCTCACCGATATCTGCAATGAGTCCTCGGCGGGCGAGCAGTGGCTTGGCGAGTGAGCGGGCATCGATCAGGGCGAGGCTCAGAGTGCTGACGGCGAAGGTCGCCGCGTCTACTGCGAACGCTGGACCTGGTCCCAGGGCGCCAACGATTGCTCCCGCGACCGCAAGTCCGCTGATCGAGGCGGCGTTCGCGGCGAACCCGAGCATCGAGGTCGCCTCCCGGTTACGGCCGTCGGGTGCGAGATTGTTGACGAGGCCGTTCGCGGCGGGTGCGAACATTGCCGATCCCACGCCCGACAAGATCTGTAGGGCCGCGATCAGAGGCAGGTCAGCGGCGTGCAGGATGAGGGTGGCTGCTGTTGCTGCTTGAAGTAGCGCGCGGAATGCGTCGGTGCTGAGCATGATCAGGCGGCGCGAGAAGCGGTCTCCGAGCGCCCCGCCCAGGAGCGCGAAAATGATCTGCGGCAGCCGGCTCCCGGCCAGGACGACGCCGAGAGCAACCGCCGAGCGTGTAAGAGACAGCACCGCGAAAGCCAATGCGACCGTGGATAACGCGCTGCCGAATGCCGAGCATGTCTGGCCTACGAAGTACCGCCGAAACGACGTGTCGCCCAATACCGAGAACGCCGATCGCAGCGGCTCACGTTCTGCTGCGGATGTCTGGGTCTCAGGCCGCGCAGGGCGCGACTGAACGTTCACACCGGATTGGGCGGGCGGATCGGCATGGTGAGCACGCTGAATGTGCCCGTGTCAGCTGAGCGCAGAGTCACCGGCTGCAGCGCGTCTGCGGCCTCGATCGTGACATCTGGACCGACGGTCGCGTGAACCGCCTCAGTCATGAAGTTGCGGTCAAGCCATATCGTGAGCTCCGACCCTGGCCATGTACCGCCGGCTGAGACGACCACCCCGTTTGATTCGAGCGCCAAGCCGTCTGAGTCAAGCCGCAGGGCTACCTCAGCCGTCCCGCTCGGCAGACGGGCGAGGGCTCCCTCCAGCTCTGAACGTTCCACGACTGCCTGATCACCCAGCGGTAGCTCCGCCAGGATCCGCTCATAGTCCGGGAACCCTTCGCCGGCCCCGCCGATCTCGAGCGACTGATAATCCACCGACGCGTTCAGGAAACCGTCGCTGTTCTGGGAAAGCACCAGCGACCGCGCGCCGCGAAGGCCGGCGATCAGGTCTTGGAGAGCGCCAGCGTCAATCGCACCGCGGATTGCAGATGGCCCAACGTCGTCAGGGACCAGATCGCGAACTGCGAGACGGAAGCTGTCGGTCGCGACCAGACGCAGGGACATTTCTCGTGTCTCAAGCCATATCACGCCAAGCTCGACGCGTTGGGTCGGATCGCCGACTGCAAAGCTCACCTGATCCAGTGCCGCAGCGAACTCGCCAGGCGTGAGCGCGCACCATTGATCACCTGCCCGGCTCGCGCGGTCAAGGTCATCACGAAGTTCGAGGACCATGTCGTTGACGGCGCGTGCTCGTTCCTGGAACGAGTTCGAATGACGATCCAAGATCTCCTTTTGAGCCGGCGCGGTGCAAGCCAGATACTCCCGCAGCATCGCGACCGGCATCTCCGCTGCGCGCAGCCGACTCACGAGCAACGCCTCGCTCAGCTGACTCATCGCGTAGTACCGATAGCCGGTCTGCTCATCCACGATCCGTGGCTGCAGCAGCCCGTTCTGGGCATAGAAACGCAACGCGCTGCGCGACAGCCCACACCGCTGCGCAAACTCCCCAATCGTCAATAACTGCTCCACACCCGACAGCAAACACCCTCAACCAGGTTGAAGGTCAACCCCACGCCAAAAACCACCAGCCAACACCCCAGAAACGCAGACCCCAGACGCTCCGTTGCGGCGCCATGGGGCGTCTCGCGCGTCCCTGTAAGACAGCTCTTCGGGGCCTCGGTCCCGTGGCCGCAACGGATCTCCAACAAGCCCTCATCGCGCAGTCAAGCGGCGTCAAGAGCACCGCCACGCGGTCTACTAACGTCTTACTCATGGAGCACACGAGTCGGGAGCGCACGGCAATCACAAACTTCGTCGCTGGGTGGCTACAAGACGATCAAGTCGAGATCCTTCACCTCGAGAAGATCGCTCGCGAGCCAAGCTTCGGCAGCCATCATGACGTCTGGGATGTCCATCTCGCAGACCGTCGGCTCTGGGTCATCACCGAGCCGACGTTTGCCTACGACCAGCGCGATATCCGCAGCATGGACGCAGCGATCACTTTCCACGTAGGGCTCTCCCATCGCATCATGTCGAACCACCAGCCTCCTGCCGGCGCGACCCGCGTCATGGACGCGCTGGCCACCGTGCGCCGCCGTCTCGAGCAGACCGACGATGCTCTCGAAGTCGCCGTGGAGGTCGACGATCTGCAAGCCGTCGGCGCTCGCGCGCGTGAAGCCCTGCTGGCTGCCGCTCGAATAATGCACGCGGACCTCGCACGCGACGGCGACGAACAACCTCAGCTTGGCAACTTCCTGGCCTGGAGCGAGCGCGCGTGCGAGGCCTGGCTGCCCGGCAAACGCAACGCCCATCTGCGCCGCACTCTCCGCAACGCCACAATCGACGCCTGGCAAGCCGTCAACTGGCTTACTCATGCTCAGCGGGCCACGCGGGCCGAGGCCATGATCTGCGTCACATCCGCGCATCACGCCGTGTCGTTGGTAGAGCTCGCCATGTGCGCGCCGCGCCTATCAGATCCCGCGCACTGCGCACGTTGCGGATCGCGTCACCTTGCGCGCGTTTATCACTTGAGCGACGACGATTCCCTGAAGTTCACGCTGAGCTGCGACCAATGCACCTGGAGCTCTCTCGAGCCGCAGACCGAGACGTGGCAGCTTGGCGAACGTATCGACGATGGGGACGACAGCGATTGCACGACCCTTGAAGGCTTTGCTGAGACATTGACGCCCAACGACGCGATCGAGCGTTCGGATGCTGCGCGCAAGTTTGTGCGTGACAGAGCAGACCAGCTCCCCGCTGCGGCAGCTGATGAGAACCCGGGGTGGGGCAACATCTATGCCGTCGAGTTGCCAGACGGTGAGGTCGTCGACATACATCGCGCGTTGTACTGGGCCGAGAAAGGAATGACCGAGCCCGGCGTCGCTCTCCTAGACACCTGCGGCGATGACCGCTGCGTCAATCCTGACCACGCCTTGCCGACGACATTGGACGATCCTGCGCAGGGATGGCATAGGGTGCTCGTCGAGAGCATCAAGCTGGCGCGCGATGAAGTGGAGATCCAGCTCAGCGGCTGCGAGTCGGGACGCGTTCTCGTCCGGCTCGATTCCGAGGCGCAGGAACGCCTCCACCTGAATGATCCGTCGATGTGGCTTGAGCGCCACTTGCTCGTGGCGCACGAACCCCCCGACCGGGTCAACATCCTTCCCGTCGCCGACGCCGGGCTGCCGGGTCGTACTTGGCCCGTGGCCGCGCGTGTCGTCAGATAGCCCAGCCCTGGGAGCTACGTTTCGCTAACCCATCAGGTGTTTCAGTAGCGATGGCGGTTTTGCACGGTTGGCGTTAGACGCGGTTCAAGGCCGGAACTGCGCATTGGACGCGGTAGACCGTGCGCCGGCGCCGCGTCTAACGACGATCAGAAGCGGTGTACCACCCGCTCTCGTTGCCAACTGCGTGCTCTCGTCGCCAAGGCAGGATCAGACTGCCGTCGCAGCGAAGCCGTTTCCGACTTTCGACAGAGAGATCGCTTGGGCGAGCGCTCAGGCGCTGACTAGCGGCAGTGCGAGGTGGCTAGCGCTTGCCGCTGCTGTGGCAACTTGCAATTGCCCGAGGCCCACGTCGAGCGAGCCGTAGGGATCAACTGACCTGAGTGGTCGCGGCTCCGGTCGGCGGGTGTCTTTGCGGTTAGCCTTCCCGAACCGGAACTCGGTGGGTGGGCGCTAACAGCCGGCCGCGCCGTGAGCGAGGATGCGGATCTGATGCAGCTACATGAAGTCGAGGGCAACGTGGCGGACCTTGACGTCCGGCAAGGCTTCGAGCTCATCTACGACCTGCTTCGCGCCTACGGAATCTCCAACGCCTCGATCACGCGTCTGCAGAAAGGCACCTACAACCGGGCCGGGACAGACAGCGAGGTTCTCTGGAAGGACAAGGTCTATTACCGCTTCATCTCGCACGGCGAGGACCTCCACGCTGTCATCGACGCGGCGAGACACAACGAAAGGGTGAAGAAGCAGAGGCCACGCTTCCTCATCGTTCGTAACGACGAGCAGATCGTCGCGGTTGACACGCGGACGGGCGACACACTCGACACGCGCCTTGCTGACCTGCCTGGCTACTCAGCCTTCTTCTTGCCGTGGGCCGGCATCGAGAAGACCCAGCTTGAGAGCATCAATTACGCCGATGTCAAGGCCGCCGAAAAGATGGCGCGGCTGTACGACGAGATCGTCAAACACAACAGCATCGAGACGGCCGACGACGTGCATCGCCTCAATATCTTCTTCTCCCGGCTGCTGTTCTGTTTCTTCGCTGAAGACACTGGCGTCTTCCCGGACGGGATCTTCACCAACGGCATCGGATCCCTGACTGGCGAGGACGGGTCCGACACGGCCCGCTACCTAGACGATCTGTTCAAGGTGCTCGACCTAGAGCCCAAGAAGCGCAAGGGAATCGCCGCCCACTTCGTGGACTTCGGCTTCGTCAACGGCAAGCTCTTCTCAGCGCAGTCAGCCTCGCCGTCGTTCTCAGCCAAGGCTCGTCGCCTGATTCTCGAATGTGGGACGTTGAACTGGTCGGTGATCAACCCGGACATCTTCGGGTCGATGATGCAGGCGGTCGTGCACCCGGGCCAGCGTGAGAGCCTGGGGATCCACTACACGTCGGTTGAGAACATCATGAAGGTCATCCGCCCGTTGTTTCTCGATGACCTGCAGGACGCGTTCGACTCTGCGGACACCAAGGCCAAGCTGACGCGGCTGCACAAGCGCATCAGCGCGATCAAGTGCTTCGATCCCGCCTGCGGCTCCGGCAACTTCTTGGTGATCGCGTACAAGGAGTTGCGCAAGCTGGAGCATCGCATCTTGAGGCGTCTGCAGGAGGTAGACCGAAAGACGCCGGTCGCGCTTTTTCAGGACTCGCTGATCAAGCTGGAGAACTTCTATGGCATCGAGATCGACGACTTCGCGCACGAGATCGCGACCCTGTCCCTATGGCTCGCCAAGCACCAAATGAACGTCGAGTTCAAGGAGCTGTTCGGTCACGAGATCCAGCTCATCCCGCTACGCGACACTGGCAAAGTGGTCTGTGCCAACGCCGCGCGGGTCGATTGGGACGAGGTCTGCCAAGTTGGCGAGGGCGAAGAGGTCTACCTCTTCAGCAACCCACCCTACCTCGGAGCCCGTCTCCAGGACCCGACGCAAAAGGCGGACCTCCAGGGCCTGCAGGGGTTCGGTTCGGTCTCCAACAGCCTGGACTATGTCGCGGCGTGGTTTCTGCTCGGCGCGCTATACGTTGCTCGCCATGAGGCCGTGCTGGGCTTCGTCTCGACCAACTCCATTTGTCAGGGCGACCAGGTTGCGCTCCTGTGGCCGCACCTCTACGACCTCGGTGTTGACATTGCGTTCGGCGTTCAGTCGTTTAAGTGGACCAACAACGCGCGTGGCAACGCCGGCGTGACGTGTGTGGTTGTCGGACTCCGACGCGACGGCGAGTACAAGCGGTGGCTCTACAAGAACGGGTTTCGGCAGTCGGCGCCCACCATCTCGCCCTATCTGGTTGCCAGCTCGCGTCGCACCATTGTCGCTGCCACGAGACGACCGCCCGGCGGCCTTCCGGAGATGGTGTTCGGGACCAGGGCTGTCGACGGCGGGAACCTTATCTTCACTCCCGAGCAACGCAGAACGCTGCTGGAGACTTACCCGGAAGCCGGCGGCTACTTGCGAAGGTTCATCGGCGCAACGGAATTCCTGGGCAACGTGGACCGCTACATCCTGTTCCTCGGCGATGACCAGGTCGATGAAGCATGCAGAATCCCCGAGGTTGAACGCAGGCTGAACGCTGTGCGGGACGAGCGGCTCAGGAGCAAGGAAGCCAGGACGCGCGAGCTGGCGGCCACGCCTCACCACTATTACGCCACGAGCTACCAAGAGAGCACGTCAGTTTTCGTTCCCCGGCATTCGTCGGCGAACCGGGATTACATTCCGATCGGGTATCTCGGGGCGGAGACGATCGTCTCTGACGCCGCGAACGCGATCTACGACGCGCCGCCGTGGCTGTTCGCGCTGCTCACGTCGCGGATGCACAACGTCTGGGCACGGGCGGTCTGCGGGCGGATCAAGACCGACTTCAGGTACTCGGCGACGCTGTGTTACAACACGTTCCCGGTTCCGGCGTTGTCTGACAAGTCGCGCGGGTTGCTGACGGAGCGAGCGTTCGCCGTGCTCGCGGCGCGTGAGCAGCACTCGGACAAGACGTTGGCGCAGCTCTACGACCTCGGCAAGATGCCGGCGGAGCTGCGCGAGGCGCATCAGTTCCTTGACGCCGCAGTTGACCAGCTGTATCGCAACCGTCCGTTCCAGTCAGACGATGAGCGACTGGAGCTGCTGTTTGACATGTACGAGGCTGCGACAGACGGCACCGACCAGCAGCAGGAAGAACTCGAGGTGGCCGCCAATGCCTAACCTGGTCGACGTCACCTACGCCCGCACGGGACAGAGCACAAAGACCAACGCGCTCGGCATGCGTGACATGCAGGCCAAGGCCTTCGCCGCTCGTGACAGTCAGTACCTACTGCTGAAGGCACCGCCTGCATCGGGGAAGTCGCGGGCGCTGATGTTTCTGGCGCTGGACAAGCTGTTCAACCAGGGCCTGAGGAAGGTCATCGTCGCGGTCCCGGAACGGTCGATAGGTGGTTCGTTCGCGAGCACGAAGCTGACGGAGCAGGGGTTCTTCGCGGACTGGGAGATAGAGAAACGCAACAACCTCTGTCTCCCTGGCGCAGACCAGGGCAAGGTCCAGGCCGTCCTCGACTTCCTGAAGAGCAACGACACGACCCTCATTTGTACTCACGCGACGCTGCGCTTCGCGCATGATGCGATCGATGAGGAGTTACTCAACGACACGCTGATCGCGATTGACGAGTTCCACCATGTCTCCGCATCCGAGGGCAGCCGCCTAGGAGAGCTTCTTCGATCGGTGATGCGAAACACCAACGCACACATCGTCGCGATGACCGGCTCGTACTTCCGTGGTGACGCGCTCCCTGTGCTGATGTCTGAGGACGAGGAGAAGTTCACCAAGATCACCTACAACTACTACGAGCAGCTCAACGGCTACACGTATTTGAAGAGCCTCGGGATCGGTTACCACTTCTACCAGGGCCGTTACACCGACGCGATCCACGAAGTCCTCGACACGGATAAGAAGACGATCCTTCATATCCCGCACGTTGGGTCAGGCGAGTCAACTAAGCAGAAGTACGACGAGGTCGACGCGATCATCACGGGCATCGGCCGCGTCGTCGACCAGGACCCCAACACAGGTGTCCTCAACGTCGAACGCGCGACCGACGGGAAGCTGCTTAAGGTCGCGGATCTGGTCATGGACGACCAACGAGATCGAGACAAGATCGTCGACTACCTGCGCACGATGAACTCGGTCGATGACATCGACCTGATCATCGCGTTGGGGATGGCGAAGGAAGGCTTCGATTGGCCTTGGTGCGAGCACGCGCTGACGGTCGGGTATCGCGGCTCGCTGACAGAGATCATCCAGATCATTGGCCGCGCGACCCGGGACTCGACGAACAAGACGCACGCCCAGTTCACGAACCTGATCGCGCAACCAGACGCCGCTGACGACGAGGTCAAGATCGCGGTCAACAACATGCTGAAAGCGATCACTGCTTCGCTGCTCATGGAGCAGGTTCTCGCGCCGAACTTCCACTTCAAGACCAAGCGGGGTGATGACGACGAGCCGCCAAAGGTCGGGGAGCTGCACATCAAGGGCTTCAAGGAGCCGTCCACCGAGCGGGTGCAGAACATTGTCGAGAGCGACCTGAATGATCTAAAGGCTCAGATACTTCAGGATCAGACGATGCTCAAGGCGATGCCGGGGAACGTCGACCCCGAGGTCATGAACAAAGTCCTCATCCCGAAGATCATCAGGGAGCGATACCCCGACCTCGACGAGGAGCAGGTCGAGGAGGTCCGTCAACAGGTCGTCACGGACTCTGTGATCAAGAACGGTGAGATCAAAGAGGTCGGCGACAAGAAGTTTGTTTTGATGGCGGGCAAGTTCGTGAACATCAACGATCTGAACATCGATCTGATCGACCAGGTCAACCCGTTTCAGAAGGCGTTTGAGATCCTCTCTAGGAGCGTCACCAAGCAGGTGCTGAAGGTGATCCAGGACGCAATCGACACCACCCGGATCATGATCACCAGCGAGGAAGCAAAACTCTTGTGGCCCAAGATTGTCGAGTTCGCCAAAAACCACGGCGGACAGCGACCGGACATTCGCTCCAACGACCCGCTGGAACGCAGGATGGCTGAGGCTGTGCTGTACCTGCAGCAGGAGCGTCGGGCACAGGGGCTATGAGCCTCGACACGCACACCCTGAGGCAGATGATCGAGCAGGACGAGTTCGGCCTCCTCACCCCGCCACCGAAACGCGTCGCGACAACGGCCGACGAGCGCCTAGCAGGGAGCTTCCAGGAGGTAACCGAGTTCGTCCGTGAGCACGGACGCCTACCGGCACGCGACCCAGCAAACATGACCGAAGCACGCCTCGCGATGCGCCTGAGCGCCATCACCAACAACGAGGAGCAGGCCTCCGCCCTGCGTCCGATCGACGAATTAGGGCTGCTCGGCGACGCTCCGCCCGAGCTGGTCGTCCCTACGGAGCCTCCGGAAACGATCGAGGACGCGATCGCAAACGACCCATTCGGGCTTCTCGATGACGCCGAGAGAATCTTTGACCTCAAGCACGTGCCAAAGACGCAGACCATGCCTGAGCAGATCGCCAGACGCCGGCCCGCTGAGGACTTCGAGCAGTTCGAGGCCCTCTTCAAGCGGTGCCATGCGGACCTCCGCTCCGGCACCCGCAAACTTCTCCCGTTCGCAAACCCCAAGGAAATCGAGGCCGGCAAATTCTTCGTCCTCAACGGCATCCTCGTCTACGTCGCGGAAATGGGTGAACTGAAGCTGGACAAGATCCGCAAGGCCAACACGCGCACCCGCTGCATCTTCGAAAACGGCACCGAATCCGACCTGCTCATGCAGTCACTCGCCAGCAACCTCTACAAAGACGGGCGCCGCGTCACAGAGCCCAACGAAGTGACGCTTGAGCGGATGGGACTCGCGCCTGAGACGAAGATGGGGTTCATCTACGTGCTGCGCTCACTATCTGACGACGAGCAGCTCGCAGACTTCCCCGACGCCCACAAAATCGGGTTCACAACGCAGACGGTTGCGCAGCGCACGGCCGGCGCCGAGAAGCACCCAACGTTCCTCACCGCGCCCGTCGAGGAGATCGCTGCCTACAGACTCCCGGCAGCTGCAGCTGCCTTAGTCGAGACGATCCTCCACAGATTCTTCGCCTCCGCGAGACTCGACATCTGGTTCGATCGCGATGGCGCCACGGTCGCCGAGGCCAACGAGTGGTTCGACGTACCGCTCCCGGTCATCGATGAGGCAATCACACTTATCGAGAACGACGCGATCACCTCCTACGAGTACGACCGCGACCAGCGAACCCTCCGGCTCGCATCGACAGCCTGAAGACCCTTCCGCCTCCACCCGCTATCAACTGGAGGCTCAACAGTCCGAGCAGCGGCTGCGCGAGCAGCTCGCATACGACTGCATTGGTAAGCGCGAGCAGACTGGCTTCGCCAACGTGTCGAACGCCTTCGTTGCGCCGGTGTTGATCATCTTCGTCGCGCTGACTGGAACGTCAGGCAAGTTGCCGATCAGGGCTCACTCGAGCGAGTGGTGGCAGGTGATCGCCCTCGCTGCGATTGTTGTCTTGTTGGGCGCATACCGCCGCCGAAAGATCGAAGACGCGCTCGACCGAATGGACGACCTCGAAACAACCTAGCGGCGGTCACCAGGCCAGGGTCGCCGCTATCGCCTGTAGCGCCGCCAAGACCACACGAGCGATCGAACTGGCTGACGCTCACTCGGATCGTCGCCAATCCAATAGCCGGCGTACGACCTGCCCCTCGGCAAAAGCGCTCGTCCAGCAGCGATCGGGAGACAGGCGCCGTCCGGGCACGGCGGTCGGTCGGCTTACGACTCGGTTGAGCCGTGACCGATGTAGAGAGGGATCCGCGCCCATCGTTCCGCGGGCACACCAAGCGGCCCGATAAGCCACGGGTTCACGTCGAGCGCTGGGGCTCCGAAGGCATCACCGAGAAACCGATTCAGGTCTATATGGTTCTCGGCGCGCTTCCTGGGACTGGTCTGAGGTGTCGCGAACTCGTGGACGAAGAAGACCGCGAGTTCGCCAGGCTCAGAGACGGCGGCGAGCGTGCCGGCTACTCCTGAGAACAGCTGGTAGCGCAGGTCGCCGAACGTCGGGTGCGTATCGAGCGAGATCCGACCGATATCCGTGAGCAGCCCGCTCAGCCGCTCGGGCGCGTTCGTTGACCTGCCCGCGGCGCGGATCGCCAGGGCCTTGCGACGGTAGGTGGCGACTGTCTCGCCGTAGCTCTCGTCGGCCTTTGCCTCAAGCCCGATGACCACGGGACCGGAGTCACACGTTCCGTGGATCAGGAGATCGTGGTTGCGTTTGCCGCCCGGAAACTCGTCGAATGCGACCTGCGCTTCGACGATGACGTCATGGATGTCAAGCGTCCCGAGATCCTCGGTTCGGCTGAACACCTCCCCCACGAGCGCCGGCCCTGAGCCGTCCATCCAGGCTTTCGCCAGCTCTTTCGCGCTGCGACCGTCCTTCCAGTGCGTCGCCGAAGCTGGTGGCGCGAGCGCCTCCCAATCCTCGACGCTGCGGATCACATCTCCGGCCCGATTGCGGATCACCATGACCACATCCTGCCACTGACTAATCGTCGCCGATCAGCTCGCAAGCTGGAAACTGTTGCCGCGATGTAAGCGATCGTCTGGAGGCCAATGGGTCGGGCTGGCGCGTCCTCGCTAAAAGGACACGGTGCCGTTCATGCCGCGGCGGCGAGCTTCATCCACCGATACGATCTCGCGCCCGAACGGGCGCATCGACACGTTGATCAGCTTGAAGTTCGCGAGGCCAAACGGGATGCCAATGATGGTGAGACACAGCAGCACCCCGGTGATCAGGTGCAGCAGTGCGAGCCACCAGCCACCGAGGATGAACCACAGGACGTTCCCCAGCGACGAGCCCACACCCTTGACTGCTTGCGGTACCACGGCCCGTCCGAACGGCCACACGCCGAAGAACGCTATCCGTAGCGCCGCGATCCCGAATGGGATGGTCACGATGAACACGAAGCACAGCAGGGCGGCGAACGCGTAACCGACGAACAACCAAAATCCGGCGAAGACGAACCAGATGATGTTCGCCAGCAGACGCACGCCGCGAGTGTAAGCGCCAGAGCCAGCCGAGACTGTGATCCGGCCCCTCTCGCTGCCAGGGCGCTTCGTTGTCGCCAAAGACGCAAGCCCGCCGAAACGGCCGGAGAGAATGAAAGCGCTCGCACTTGCCGTGGGCAAACGCGACGACCGTCCAGTCGGTTGGTCGATAACGACCGCCGTGAGGGATCTGGGTTCAGTCCGAACGAGCAGATTTGGCTCGCCAGTGCTTGGCTGCTTCTCGCGATCGTGCAGGACGAACTTCGTCGCGGAACATGACGTAGAGATTCCCGAAGTAGGCTTGCCACCGCTCCGGGTCCGGAGAGTCCTTGCGGTTCTCACGCTCCTTCATGATCAGCGGTTCGAGCTGTTCCCAAGACCGAATGACTGAGCCGCCCAAATAGGCGGAGACGGGCTCGGGATCGACTATCCCGTGGGCGACAAGGGCTCCAACATTGTCGTAGAACCACATGAGCGCGCGCACCGACTGCTGCTTGTCGGGCGGGAGTGCTTCGAGGCCTTGGGACAGATCAAGCGCTTGAAACTCATGACTACCGAGAAAGCTTCGGGCTTCGGCTTGCTCGGGTGATCTGTGCTCCTGAAAGAGTTCGGTGAAGGTGGGGAGGGAGTTGGCCTCGCGTGAGGTCGTGTTCTGGCGCAGCGCGAAGTAACAGCTAGTGGCAGCCGCAATGATCGACACAACAAGGGCAATCAGTGCGAGGACATCGCTCACCGAAATCACCCCGGGCATAGCCATCCGGCCATCGTATGGCGTATCTCAGACTCAAGTTTTATTTTGTACAGCCGAGGTGTTCCGCCCTTGCCGAGACTGTCAGGTCGCACGATGCTGGGCAGAACCTCAGGCGAGGGACCTGCCCCCGACGTATGCACGACGCCAGCTTCGTGTCGCCATAGCGATCATGCCTGGCACGCCAGCCTCGGAGCAAAAGCAATCGTGCCGAACGATATCTCGGCTCACTTCCGCCGTCCCGCTAGCCGCCCGGGAACTGGTAGCGCCACGAGCCCGCGTCGAACCACGTCAGGGAACCTCCGCGTCCGTTGTCTGCGGCAGCATGGTTGGAGATGAGCCGTCCGCAGTCCCCACCTGACTTCACCAAGCTGGCACGCAGGCCGAGCGAGCGGGTGGCTCTGGCCGACTACATCCGCTCGACTCCGGGTCTACAGGAGAGCGACTTCCTCGAATGGAAGACCGCCTACGACTTGACGACGAAGCCGGGACGAGTGGCGACTAGCAAGCACCTCATTGCGTTCGCAAATCGAGACTTCGCGCAGGCTGCACGTAACGCCGACGGGTACGCGTACCTCATCCTCGGGGTCGAGCCGGGAAACCTAGTTGGAGTGCCAGTCTGGGACTCGGCGGACATCGAGAACTGGCTCTCGCCTTACACCGGCATCGATCTACGCTATGGACCTCCGGACTACATCACCGTCGATGACGTCCATGTGCTCTTCCTCGTGGTAGATCCGCCGAGCCTCGGCGACGCTATCTACTGCATGCAGAGAGCGGGTGCGGATGCAGACGAGAACAACAACACCATCGCTGAGGGCACTATCTATGTGCGTCACGGTGGCAAGAGCGAACGGCACTCCGGCGCAGATCTCAGACGGCTGACTACGCGAGCGACGACGTCGGTCGCCGCAGCGTTGCAGTTATCCATCGAACTCGACGGCACGGATATCGAGGTGATCGACGCGCGAATGCTGCAAGCCGCGACTCGCGACAGCTACGTCGAAGACGAACGCAAGCGCCTCCTAGGCAGCCTTCCGAGGCCGTCCAACTCACCCTTTGAGATAGCTATGCCTAGTTTCGATAACCGAACTCAGGACGGGTTCCTCGAAGAGGTACGCGATTACTTGGGTGACGTTGAGTCTCGCTGGGATGACATCGTCGCTGTCCAGCACGTCGAGGAGGAGGAATCGTCTGTGGTGGCGGTGATCCTCAACGACACACCAAGCAACTTCGAAGACGTCGTGCTTGAGCTGACCTTCCCGCTCGCCTCCGATCGAGTGTTCGCCACTGTCGGCGAGGCCGACGCACGCTTGGCGCCGCCGGACCCGCCGCGAGTGTGGGGATCGTTCAGTTCCCTCGTCATGCCCGCAATCACGCCCGTTCGGTCGCCGCTCGCCCAACGTCCAGAGGTGGAGGCCCTTGACAAGCACCACGTCCTGGTGCGGTACCCCGCTATTCACGCGCGTCCCCGAAGCCGGCACCGACTCGACCGCCTTCTCCTGGCCCTTCCCCCCGATTTGGCCGGTACGACGATGGATGTCGCCTGGCGAGCAACGTCGCGCAGCACGGATGGCGACCTGTCCGGCACGGCTACTCTCGCCATCCCGCAGAGATAGCGAATCCACCAGACGACGAGGACTCGTCGACGGGTTTGCGCCATTGCGATGGCGAGAATTGAGACGGCTCCGCGAAAGAAGCGATCGTCTGCGGCCGGGTCGCTCGACAAATTCGAGGGCCTCGTTGGCAAGCTCGTCAGTGGTGCGATGCAAAGCGCAGAAAGAGAGACGGCTCACACACCCGCGATTTCCTTCAGCTCGTCCATTCCCAAGATGCGAAGACATCTGCCGGTCAACACGTTCACTTCTCCCAGAAGTGTTGGATGCGGCACCCCCGAGACAATCCAGTCTTCCTTTGCATCTTCCGTTACGAAGACGATGGTCGATTTTCCCGGCTCAACGGCTGGGAGCTGGAGACTCAATAGGCCGAATAGGAAATCGGCCCAGACATAGAAATCACCGAGGCCGTTGGCGCGTTTGCGCTCGTCGGCAAAGCCTGGAGGAACGCCACACGCTAGGCGAGTCTGGCCGATGCGGGCGAAATCCGAACGAGGCACGTCGGCAACAATCGACGATCCCAGCAGGACCTCCCAGAATTCAACAGAGAGCTTGAGAAGATGTTCATTCTCTGTGTCGCCGACATCATCAGCCAAATCGTCGATCTCTTTTGCGTAGCTCCTAAGCGCGGCGCTGGCGCCAGCCATCGACGGGAGGTTGTCGTAGCGCTTCGCGAGCTTTCTGGTTTCCGCTTGAATCGCTTCAACGGTGTTCGCAAATGCTCGGTGATGGTTCCAATATTCCTGCACGGCTTGCGCGGGCAAGACCGTTTTGACTTCGCGGCTCTCCAGAAATGTGAGCAGTGACGTCTGAGTCGCTGGCGAGGCGCGCCGAAGCTTTTTGAGTGCGTTGGTATCGAAGCCGATCGCGGCCCAGTTATCGGCGACCTGACCGTCGACGTGTAGCTTGAGCACCGGAAGCCAATCGAGCTGCGCGATCGACTGGGTCAAACAGTTCCGCAGTATGTCCAGCGGCCCTTCGTCGACGTTAGTCATACCAAAGCGCTGCCGCTCGGATCGCGATTTCCTGATTCGCGTGGAACACCTCTTCGGCGGTCCAACTGCGGGCGTTTCTAACAGCGTCGAGCTCCAAGGAGCTCGACGTGGGCAGGAGGTTAGCCAACGCCCCGTCCAATGAGTTCGAGTTCCTCGGCCTCCGTTCAACATCAGATACGACGAAATTGCCGATCGTCCCGCCGACCTGGTCGAACTCCTCATCCGTGAACCCCGGCCAGTCCTCGGCGCTTCGGGGTCTGACTTGGTGAACGTAGCCCTCTATGTCCGGTACCGGCGAATGCTGCACGACTGCCGACCTCACGACCAGCAACACACCCTTATTTTGAGCGCGCGAACTCAGGCGCTCCATGAACTGGTTTCGGGTTGGTCTCAGGTCCTGCAGATCTTCGATTGATGCTTCCCAGGCCTGGTCCGCAAAGATATCCCTAGCGGCCTCCGCGAACCGGCGCTCGATGCTGCCTGTGCCGAAACTACCCGCGACGAGGCGCGGCACAATGATGCGGAACAGCTGCTCGAACCCTTCGCTCGCATTGGTTGTCCGTGCTACGGCGAGAAAAATGGGTCGCACTGTGCGTAATCCCAGGGCGTTGAGGATCGAGAAGCTCCGGAGGGTTTCATCCGATCTGTCCAGGGGTGGCGCGACCAGCTGCAGATAGAGAGGAAGCTCTTCATGTAACTCATTGAAGAGTCGCTGAACGCCTTGGGATGTCTTGTACAGGTCCGAGATCGCGTCATACAAGTCACGCGGCTCGACGTAGCCATGGCGGAGCGTGACGACGTTGCGGATGAACTGTGTCAGTTGTGAATCTGCCGATGCGTCGCGGAACCGTTGCTCAAGAGCTTCCCATTCCCGGTGGGTCTCTGACTTGCGCTTCGAGGTGCCGATCACGAAGCTCTTGATCAGTTCGGCAGGCGTCAAATCCTTGCCGCGGGTGTTGACCACCTCGAAGACCCGGTAGGCCGCATTGCGGTCGGGGTGGTCAAAGATCGCGAACGTAATGCCGGTTGACAGGAAGTGAGCCCACTTGGCCAAACCCGCTGATTCGTCTCCGCCTACGAGATATGCCTGCAGTGCTCGATCAAGGTATGTCTGCGCAGCGAGAATGTTCGCGTTTGGATCGTTCGGCTTGGGCGAGTCCTCGAGCACCGCCCGCAACGTCGCACGGTCACGCTTAGAGGCGAAGTCGACTCGCGCTACGCGTTCGTTCTTCTCGTAATCGACGCCATAAAGAAACACGCTTCGCATCGTTTCCGATACCAGCGTCTTCCCGCGTACGTCGGCCGCCTTGCGAATTGCGTTCGCGAGGAGTGTCAGGGTGACAATTCGTTGCTGACCGTCGACTACCGTTTTGAACTCGCCTTCGTCGGTGATGATCACGAGGCCGAGGAAATATGGTGGCTCGTCGATCCCTTTCGCTAGGTCCGACCAGAAGTCGTCGACCTCTTCCGTGGCTGTCCAGCTGTAGTCGCGCTGGAAGTCCGGTATGTGGAATTTCCAGGTCGAGAAGAGCGGACCGGCTTTGATCGTGGATGCGTCGACCTGGGTTCCGAGAGCCATGCGATCCTCTCAAGTTGCTAGCGAGGGGAAGCCTATCTGGTCGAGTGAGCTGACGACACGGGTGACTTACCCGGCTCAGGTCCACGATTACAAGCTGGGTTCGTGTGCCGCGACGGCTTTCTCGGAGTTCTGCCGGGTACGCAAGTTGCCGGGCCCGTACGATCGCGGCATGCTTGGCGGGGTCAATCCAGCTTGGGTCGAGATGCTCCATAAGAGGGCTTCTGGCGGGCGACAGTCGCGCGCTACGGAAGTTGGACTTTCGGTGGACGAGTATGTTGCGCGGGCGGAGGTGAAGATTCGCAATTGGGTCAGCGGAGCTCACATCCGGATCCGGATCCGTGAGGAACAGCTCGTGCAGTTCCTTCTCGACGGGGAATACAAGACCATGGCAGAAACGGGCCAGTCTGGCGGAGGTATGACCCGCGTCGAGGCGCGGCTGAAAGCCGAGCAACAAGTGCTGGGGATTCCGATCGACGGTGCCTCGGCGCTTCGGCCAATCTCGGCATACCTGAGTGGCAGTGATGAGACGGGAAAGATCGCGATCTATGGCGAGATAGTGCTTACGGTGAACGACTACCTCCGTTCACGGACATGGTTTCTGCTCGGCGATCTCGTTGACACGCCGATTCTCAACCTCGGCCAGGCTCTAGCCCCGGTCCCGCTCCTAATGCCGTCGATCGACGCGGCCAGCTATAGGTGGAACGTGATCGATGCGCAGACGCTACCTGACGTGTGCGGGCCACATCGATATGCAGAAGCCCTAATTTTTGGCGGTTTAGCACCCTGTGACTTGCTCAGCGTCTGCTATCCACCGGGGATCGAGCCCACTGACGAGGTCGTTCGTCTGTCTGCGGACGAGCCATGGAAGCTCACTACATGTGGCTACCCGACCAGCGAGGCTGAGGCGGCACCCCCGGGATGAGCTGCTCACCGACGCGGGCGCCGTGACCTTTTCTGGCGCGATCGCTTTCGTGATCGGGAACAGTTGGAAGCTGCGATCGCATCGGCGACTAGGGGATGCAACTTCTCCGTCCAGCGAGTCTGAGCCGCGAAGCCGCTACCTTCGACCACCCGGGCTCGGTCGCCCGATATAGACCTCAAGCTCTGCAACTCCGGTTGAAGCCGCGGCGAGAAGACGATGTCGACCGTCGATGATGAACAACGCCTGTTCGCCAGTTGACAGAGGTTGTTCCAGCGAGCGAGCGATCAACGGGTCGATTGCTGCGTTCTCGGCGAGTAGGCGCTCGAGCTGCTCCACGATGGGAAGCTCGGCCTCAAACGCAGGGCTAGCCCGCTGTGCGGCGTCGGCCCTCGCAAACAGCTCCCGTGCTTCAGCCTCGGGCGCTCCGCGACAGCGCCAGTCCTGGTACACGTCGACCGGAAACTCGCCCCGGATGGCAGCATCAACCTGCGAGCTCTCTATGAGCTCAAATGTCGGAACCGCGACCAGCCCGAACCTCAATTCGACCCCAGGGAAGAACTTGGCCGCAACTCGCTGAGCAATCTCGATGTCATGATCGCTGGCGTGAGGTAATTCAAGCTCCGCGAAAGTGAACGGACCGGGATCAAGGACTCGGCGGGGCACCCGTACACCGTACTGTCGACCGAGCGCGCCGGCCCGCGGCGCTGGGTCATGGACCCGCAATCGCTTTCACGCTCCGAGCAGCTCGGCCCGCATGATCGCTATGGCGACGAAACGTCACTCCTGCCAGAGTTGCGGATGGCGAATTGCCCGTCTCTCGTGGAACCTGCGGTCAAGACCTGCCTTTGTGCCAGGGCGGGCATCGGCCGACTTCGCCTTATTGGCGGGCTTTGTGGTTCACGGTGATGGCAATGTCATTCAAATGACCGCGGTTTTGTCAGCGAACGCCTGCTCGGCCGGGAAGGCTGAACGGCGACTAGCGTCTCGCGGTAGCTGATGGCTGTTGAGCGTTCGAGGTTGTCCCGGTTGTCGGCTCGAACCGGCGCCAGGTTCGTGATGTCAGCTGAGCGATCGCAGCGATCCCGACTGTCGCGGCGCCAAGCGGGAAGTAGGTTCGGGGGCCGGCGAATCGGACGACGACGCCCGCGATTAGCGTGGATACGGGCATCATGCCGACGCTGGCGAGCATCAGCACGCCGGTCAGACGGCCGAGGAGTTCGGGTGGTGCCCATTGCTGCAGGGCTGTGATGAGCAGCAGGTTGCCGATCGCGATGAGGGTGAAGGCGAGGATCAGGATGATCGCTGCCGTGATCCAGCCGCCGGCGTAGGGGAGGACCGCGATCAGTGGCACTGTCGGTATCAGAACGAGACTGGATACGAGGAGCGGTCGGCGCGCGGACGGGATGCTCGAGGCGATGATCGTGCCGATCAACAGTCCAGCTCCCATAGCAGCGCTGAGTGCTCCGTAGCCGCTGGCGTGCAGGCGCATGGGGCCCTTTGCGAGCGCGGGTAGCGCGACTCTGCTCATCCCGGTTGATCCCAGGTTCACGAGCGCGTCGGTGACGAGCATCAATCGAACGATCGGCTGACCGAGGACATCGCGCAGGGTCACGGGGTTGCCTGCTGGATTGGTGGGGTGGGCGGTGGTCGTTGGTCGTGGTGCGTCTCGCCGGACGCCCGCGAGCGTGAGCGCGGAGACGGCGAATGTGGTGGCGTCGATCGCGAAACTGTCTGCCGGGCCAACCAGGACGACGAGCAGACCACCGAGTGCGGGGCCGGCGAGTTGGCTGAGTTGTGTGGTTCCGGAGATGAGCGCGTTGCCTGCCTGGAGCTCGTCTGCTGGCAGCAGCGCGGGAACGATTGCGGAGGACGCGGGGATGAACATGCCCTCGCCGGCTCCGAGCACGATCGCGATCACGGTCAGAACTGGTCCGTGTGCTGTTCCGGTTGCGGCTGTCACGACGAAGGCCGTGACAGCCAGCCCGCGCGCGCAGTTCGCGGCCAGCATCACGGTCCACGGTCGGTAGCGGTCGCTTGCGTGACCGCCGACGATCAGCAGCGCAGTGCGGGGCACCCCGTAGGCGGTGAGGATGGTGCCGAGCAGTAGGGCTCCGCCGTGGTGGGCGAGGACGTACCAGGGCAGGGCGACCAGAAAGATGCCATCCCCGAAGTTTGAGATCAGCTCGCCGGCAAGCAGCAGGCGGAAGCTCGGATGCCGCAGCGGTGCCATTTCGCTGGCTCGCCTGCCGGCCTGGCTCAGTCCCCCGCTGCGGACCACGGGTAGCCGATCGACAAGAGCTCGACCGGCAGCGCACCGGCGGGCCGCGCGGTAGGGTCGCCGCGCCGATCGGGGAACACACTGGTGAGAAGCTCCGCTATCTGGTCCGCGACCGTGTGAAGCTCCTCAGGCGTTAGCCACACGACGTGATGGTTGTGATAGGCAGCCTCGCGCCACTCCCGCGAGTAGGCCGAGCGCCCCTCGAGCCATGCCCGGTAGCGATCCAGCTGCCGATCGCGCAGCAGCCGTTCCAGTGCCGCCCAAGCGATCGCCGCCTGCGGATCGTCCTGCACGTTCGCGACCCGCATACCCCGCCGCGAGAGCTGCCACGGACGCGCCCGGCCACGAACACCCTCGACCTCCTGCACCAAACCGAACCTCGCCAACTGACGCAGATGAAACGAACAGCTGGCCTGCGACTCACCCAGCTCAGACGCAGCCTGGGTCGCGTTGATCGTGCCCTCACGCCACAGCAACTCGAGCAACGCCAAGCGCAAAGGATGCGTCAGCGCCCGCATCTCCCGCGGATCAGTCAGCTCATGGGTAGCCGCCGCGGCCATATGGTCTGGGGTCGTATCCAAAGACTTCTTTGGATACTAACAGCCGGTCACGTGTTAACGCACGTCTCTGAGCTTGCGGTAGTCGTTGTCGTGCCTGTCGCCAAACCGGCGCCCAGTTAGGGGTAGATATAGGAAGTCGATCTAGCGCTAGACAAATCTAGCGCTAGACTCTATTCTGGTTCTGGTAGTCACGAATCTCGCGAAGGGAGCCAGTCATGTCTTGCACGCGTCGTTCCCGGGGCTTACTGCGCACGGTTGCCGTCTGTCTTGTTGTCTGGTCGGGGCTTGAGCTCGCAGCATTGAAAGCGGCCGGGCTGACCGGCACCGCACCCAGCGGCTCGGGCGCGATCAAGCAGCTGATCGCGACGCTGACCTCGAACTGGGAGTGGCTGATCGGGACCGGCGTGGGCCTGGTGCTGATCCTGATCGCCGGGCTGATGATGTTCGGGTCCCAGCGCGCGCCGGACCATCTGTTCAGGGTGATCGGGGCGATCATGCTGATCCTGATCGTGATCCCCGCCGTCCTGGCCTGACATCAACAGGTCTGACACGGGTCATGGTCCGCAAAGCCACACTCTGGCTCCTCGCCGTCGGCGCGTTGCTGCTGGCGCCCGCGACGGCGTCCGCCGCAACGCCCCACCTGACGCTAGTGAGCGCCGGGATCCTCGGCTCGATCTTCGGAGCGATCGGCCACGCCGTGCTCGGCGCGTTCTCCTGGACGATCGGACTGGCGTCGAAGTTCGTGCTGACCACGATCGCGGCACTGGTGAAGCTGCTGATCCCGCACGCGTGGATCAACAAGGGCCTTCAGATCATGGAGTGGATCGTTGCGGTCCCCGACTACGCCGGAAAGATCACCGCACCCGGCGGTGGGCAGCAGTACGGCTTTCAGGGGATCAACGCGCTGCGTGACCTGTTCATGTGGCTGGGTGTCGCGGTCGTGCCACTGTCGCTGACTTACGCGACCGGCCGGGCGATGATCGGGGAGTACGAGCCCGTCGGGATCCCGGTTCTGCGCGTGCTGGCGATCGCGGTGGTGATCGTCTCTTACCCCTACTGGTGGTCGCAGGCCGCGGCGCTGACCGACCAGGTCACGCACGCGATCCTGACCCTCCCCGACGTTGCAGCCGGACTGCAGAAGCTGATGGTCTACGCCGTAGATGGGGTCGCACTGGGCGGCTGGCAGCTGATCGACCTCGGCCTGATGGGCGCGATTGGCCTTGAGCTGTTGGGGTTGATCTTTCTGAAAGTCGTGCTGATCCTGCTCGGCGCGCTGTTGTATGCGACCGGGCCGCTGATGCTCGGCCTGGTGCCAACCAGGGCGGGCGGCGCGGTCGCGCGCGCCTGGGCGAGCGCGGTGACGATGCTGTTCGCGCTCGGGATCGGTTGGGCGACCTTGTTCGCGGTCGGCGCTTTGCTGATCAACGACGCCGGCACCGCCGGGCCGCTGATCGCCGGCGACAGCACGTTCGGAACACTTGTCGGCGGGCTGCTGCTCGCCGTCGCCGGCCTGGCCAGCCTGTGGCTGTGCCTCAAAGCCGCGAAAGAGGCTGGAGCGCTGATGCGCCTGCAATTCGCCGGTTTGCTCACGCTCGGCCACTCCCGGGGCGGTGGCGGGTCGAGTGCGACGGTCAGCACCCGTGGACGCACGACCGGTAGGTCGCTGGGGGACTATGGCTCGCGGCTCGCGCGTGCCAGCAGCGCCGCCGGCGGCGAACTCGTGACCGCGCTGCCGGGCGGGACGGCACTCGCGAGCGCGGGACGGACCGCGGGTTACGTCGGACGTCGCGGCCTGGTCGGGACCGCCGCCGTGGGCGCCAGCCTCGGCGCGAAGCTCGCGGCGGGGCCAACAGCGGCGCTGGTCGGTCGCTCACGCGCAGGCGCGGTCGCCGTCCGCATGGCCCACGCCGGAACCGCCAGCTGGACTGGCACGCAACGACGCGGTGCCCACAGCGCCACCGACCGGAACCAGGACGGAACCCCGAGGAAGGGGGCCAGCGCACGCGCTCCCGGCAGCGCTCGCGCCAGCAACCCCCGCAAGTCAGAGTCGCCGCGGGCGGACGGTCGCTCGAGCGTCGGGCGTGCGGCCGGCAAGGCTCAGACCGCGACCGGTAGCGGCCGGACCGCGCCGGAAACGTCTGATCGCTCCCGGCGCCCCCGGGGGCCCGTGACAAGCACCTCAGACGGACCGGCGACTGTTCGTCCGGTCACCCCGCCGACCACGTCCACGCGGGCCGCAGCGAAACCGCAGAGTGGTGCTGGCAGCGAGCGACCGGCGCCGGCGACGCCTGATCGGTCCGGTCGCGCGAGCCGTCCGTCCGGCTCAGGTACGCCAGGCGAAGGCACGACTGCACGTCCGTCCACGCCGCGGAGTTCACCCGGACCTGCGCCGGGCACGTCACCGCACGCGCCCTCACGCCGACGGTCGCAGCAGCCGCCGACCTCCAAGCCGTCCGTGGGCACGCCGCCGGCGGCCGAAGCGACGAAGCCGTCGATCCGGCCCGCCAGACCGTGGCGGAAGGGCAAGCGATGACGCCGACGTTGCGCAGACTCAACGACCGCGAGCGGTACTGGGGGCTGAGCTGGCCCACATGGATCGCCGTGGCTGCCTGCGGTGCGCTGTTGTATGGCGCGGTCAGGGTCTCGCCGCTGGGGACGCGCGCGACGGTCACGATCGTCGTGCTGGTGCTTGCGTTCGCCGGGATGGTGCTCGCCGGCGTCTCGGGACAGGCGCTGTCACCGGGGCGACAGTTGCTCGCGATCATCAGCTACCGCCGCTGCCCGAAGCGCTACCGGCTACCGACGACCCCGGACCGGCGTGGGCTGGTGCTCGACACCGTCCCCGACCCTGATCCCAATGTCGGGGTGCTTGAGGAGGTGCTGAGGTGAGTGTCCTGCGGTCACGTGTGGGGTCGCTCGCCGACGTGCTGCCCGTTTCGTTGGTCGAGCCGGATGGGTTGATCGTCACGACCGATGGCAGGTATGTGCGGCTGATTCAGTGTGATCGGCCTCCGAACACGATCACCGCCGACCCGCCGGAGCTGGCCCGTGTCGAGCATGCGTTCGCGGCGTTGTGCCGGATCATCCCCGACCGCCAGACGCTCACGATCTACGCGCAGACCGACCCGGTCCCGATCTATGAGGCCTTGGCCGGCGACCGTGCCGCGACCCGTACGGCAGCCGCGCAGGACCGTGCCGACGGTAACCACGAGCTCGCGCGTGCGCGCGAGCGACTGCTAGCCGCGACCGAGCAGACAGTGATCGCCGCTGCCGGCGCCGAGCAGCCGGCGATCGCCGCACGCTGGTGGGTCGCGGTCCCGTACCGGCCTGTCCCGGTCGACGCGCATGCGCAGCTGCGGGAGCTTGCCGCCAGCGCGCGGCACCGGACGTTGTGGGAAACGCACCAGGAGGCCGCGATGGAGAGCCTGCGCCTCGCCAGCCAGGTCGACAGCGCGTTACGTCGCGCGGGGATCGAGACCTGGCCCCTTGACGGCACGCAGGCCCTCGCCTTGTTGTGGGAGCGCTTTCATCCCGCGTCGGAGATCGCCGACCATGAGCAGTTGTTCGAGCGTCTTGCGGATGTGTGTCCGATCGCGCACGCCACCGACCTGAACGACGCTGCCGCGGACCGCTACCGGCTGCTCGAGGCGGTCACAGACGGCGCCGAGCTCGATCTCGGCGAGAACCCGGCGTGGCTACGTCACAGCGACGGAACGTTGGAGGAGACGATTCATCTGGCGACGCCACCGTTGGCGACCGACCCGTCATGGCTGGCGCATCTCTTGAGTTGTCCGCTGCCCGCGACCCTTGCCGTTCACATCTCGGTTGGTGTGCGCTCTCGGGAGAAGCATCGCCAGCGCCGCCGGTGGCAGCGCCTACGCGCCGCCGTCAGATACAAGGACCGCCGCGACCGGCTCGTCGGCTCCGAAGAGGAAGACGCCCTGGACGAGGCGGCGGTCATCGACGCGGAGCTGGCCGCAGAGGTCGGTGCGACCGTCTACCAGGTCGGCATCTACTGCTCGATCAGAGACCCCCACGGCGACCCCGAAACCTTCCAGCGCACCGTCCGGCAGACCTGCGCCGACTTCCATGCCTTGACCAACGCGCGAGTCGTTCGCGGCCGACACCTCGCACTCCAAGGACTCACATCGACGCTGCCGCTGGGTGTTGACACTCTCCGGGCGCGCCGCAGGTACGCGCAGCGCAACATCGCGCACTGCGTCCCTCTGACCTCGAGCCGCTGCGGCTGCCCCGAAGGCCTGATCCTCGGCACCGCAGACCCGGGCGGAACCTTGGAGCGCCTCGATCCCTACGACCGGCAGTTCGCAACGACGCTGACCTTGATCGTCGGTAAGGGCGGTGGCGGAAAGACCGTCACCTCGATCCTGTTGGCGGCCCGGTTCATCGCGCAGGGCGGACGCGTCTACATCACCGACCGGTCCTCAACCCCCGATGACCGTGGCGACACCGGCGGCACCGGCCATTACGACACGCTCCTCTCCCTGATCCCGGGTGGGCGACGGGTGCAGCTCGGCACCGCACACGGTGACGTGATCTGCCCCTGGGACGTCCCCAACCTCGCTCGAGTGCCGGATCAGAAGATCGAGTTCCTGTTGGCGCTGCACGCCCTGCTGATCGGCGACGCACACGACCCCGCGGGCCTGATCCGCACCTTGGATGCCGACGAGGAGGCCGTCTTGCGCGACGCGATCAACAGCGTCTACCACCTCTGCGAAGCGAGCGGGGAGCGGCCGCGGGAGCAACTGCTGATCGACGCGCTGAAAGCCCGCCAGGCGACGGGGGAGTTGACCGGCGCCAACGCCGACAAACTCCAATCGCTGCTGCTGCGACTCGGGCCCTATGGGGCTGCTGGGACGCTCGCGCACATAGCCGACAGCGAGACGACCGTCGGTGAGGACGCGCCCGTCGTGCTGTTCGACTTCACCGGCCTCTCGGACCGGCTCGCGCCGGCACTGACCTTGGCGGTCGCCGACTACGTCGAATGGCATGTGCACCGGTTGCGGCGCCGCAAGGTCGCCGGTGAGCTGTCCGACCATGGGCCGTGGGCCGGCCGCGCG
>Ga0182024_10003542_pt1 | contig 37042 bp, 34 predicted proteins | sample P32metaG_FD_120480 | JGI IMG/M metagenome (GOLD analysis project Ga0182024, IMG submission 120480) | Permafrost microbial communities from Stordalen Mire, Sweden - P3-2 metaG (Illumina Assembly) | ecosystem: Environmental > Terrestrial > Soil > Wetlands > Permafrost | place: Sweden: Stordalen...
AATCTACAATACCGTGCGCCCGCATCAGGCGCTCGGCTACCTAACCCCGCTGCAATTCCTACGACAGAACCTATCCCAACGAAAGGAATGAAAAGTGTCACCCATCTACTGGACGAGTACAGGGGCTTGTATAGTTCCCCTTCCGTGTAGTACAAAGAGCCGACAAAGAAACGATGAATCATACGAGGCGCGTACTGTGACTCTGCCTCATAACCGGGCGAATCGGTTTCGCCTCCCTAGGAGCCGCTCTTCGTGGAACACATCGACCATGCCGTCGTCCGCCGCTTTGATACTCGGTCCAGCCGGCCTTGTGAATTTTGCCGCGAACTCGATCCGCATTTTGGCCAACGCCGCCCTCTCGATCAGATGGTTGCCAGCAACCGTAGAGCCGCCGCTTCCTCGCATTTGACCGAGGACGGCTACGTGCGCCATCGGATGCTCGAACTCCGCCGCATCGCCGCCCGGGCGCCGCTCACCGCCGCCTGAACGGCTGGATTTCGATCCCATTTCCGCCCCAGCGAGAATTTTTCGCGCAACTCTTGCTACCTCGGCAAGTTCTAAACAGTAGGCCGCGATTGGTGTACCCTATGCGGGGAGGCTTCTCATGCTGGCCGGTGTGCGAGCCCGTTTCGTCTTTTCGTTGTTTACCGTGTTCTTTGCATTTTTCCTCATCAACTCTTTGACCAGCCAGGCCCAGGTCAACGGCGTGCCGCCGTCCCTTACTTCCATGGGTTTTGGCGGCAGGCCGATTAACGGCATTCCGCCTTCGGTCACATCCATGGACTTCGGCAAGAAGGCGCTTATCGGCGCAAAGGGGAACGGCAATAACTGGTCAATTTTTGAAGATTGCTGCTCCGACTTTTTCTTCCCGGCAAAGCAAGGCCTGCCCTTGACCGCTGGCCACAAGCGTCGCCACCGTCACGGCGATCGCGGAGACTTTGCCATCGGAATCATGGAACCGGTGTATGTTCCCGCAGTCGTTCCCTATGCGCCAGACGACGACGCTGATGACCCTGCCGACGCCGATGCCAGCCAGTCTCCGGTCCCGCTACCCCCGGGCAAGCGGCCTCCCCATCGCATTACGGCTCCTGACGCCGATCCGGAGGCTAGCGTCACGGTTCAGCCATCGACGGTACTGGTTTTCAAAGACGGTCATCATTCCGATGTAATCAATTACGCCATCGTGGGCGATATGCTGTTTGAGTTTGCCGACGGCCGCACCAGAAAGATTCAACTCGCCGAACTCGACCTTCCCGCCACGCAAAAAGCCAACGACGACCGCGGAGTCGACTTCCAAATTCCGGCCATGGCAAAAGGGCAATAAGTAGGAGACCAGAGTTTACCGAGAATAGCGCCGCCGTCCCGGGGCTGTCCGGTGGGCGTCCTCGCCCGCCGTTTTAGGCATGGAAACGGCTGAGATCCCGCAAGCTGGTCCCCTCCGTCGAGACCGCATAAAGTCAGCGCTACTAGTAATCGCCACTGGAATTCCCGCTTGACACGCCGGCGCTCAACAATGGATACTTATGCATTGACTTGCATTTTTATTCATGTCGAAAACAGTCCGGCACAAAGCGATTCTCGACCTCCTCGATGAAGGCCCCGTCGAGAGCCAGGACTCGCTCCAGCAGAGGTTGGAGCGCAAGGGCTTCGACGTCGGCCAGGCCACACTGTCGCGGGACATTCGCGAACTGAAGCTGGTCAAAGGTTCGGACGGATATCGCCGCGCCGGTAACGGCTCTGGCTCGGACAGTGTTTTGCCTTCAGTGATGCATCTGGCACGCCAATTTGTGCTCGAGATCCGCCAGGCACAGAACTTGCTGGTGGTGAAAACCACAGTCGGCAGCGCGCAGCCCGTGGCCGCCGCGCTCGACGCCTCGCACTGGCCTGAAGTAGTCGGCACGATCGCCGGCGACGACACCGTGCTGGTAATCGCCACCGACAACAAGAAAGCGCAAGCGTTAGCGAAACATATTAGCGAGTTGTCGTAGAAAGCAGCTGCCAGGAACTTAAGACCAGTTTCACGGAGTTATGAAATGCACATGAGAACTGAGCCTGCCACACCATTGAGCCTATCGAAAACGAAGTCGCCGCAGATTTTGACCGAGCCTCTAGCGCCGCGCGATCTGGTCTCCATCCACGATCTCGCCCCTGCGGAGATCCTCGAGCTTTTCAACCTCACCGCCATGCTCAAGCAGCGTCCAGCGGATTTCCGCGGCGTACTCTCTGGCAAGCAGATGGTGATGTTTTTCGAGAAGCCTTCGCTGCGCACCCGGCTCACCTTCGAAGCGGGCATGGATAGCCTCGGCGGCAGCACTTTCTTCGTCGACCAGACGGCCAGCCGTCTCAACGCGCGCGAATCGCTCTACGACATCGCTCACAATCTCGAGCGCTGGATCGACCTTATCGTGCTGCGCACTTTCAGCCACGCCGAGGTCGAAGAAATGGCAACTTACGCCAGTGTGCCGGTGATCAACGCGCTCAGTGAACTCGAGCATCCCTGCCAGGCGCTCGCTGACTTCTTCACCCTGCAAGAGCATTTCGGCGATCTCAAGAAACTTCATTTCGCCTACGTCGGCGACGGCAACAACATGGCGCACTCGCTGCTGCTCGCCGGTGCGTCGGTCGGCGCAAAAGTTTCCATTGCAACGCCGGAGGGCTACACGCTCAACCCAGTCATCGTCACCATGGCCAAGGCCATTGCCGAAGAGACCAAAGCCACGCTGCGTATCATGACCGACCCGCGCAAGGCCGTTGCGGGAGCCGACGCCGTTTACACCGATGCGTGGGCCAGCATGGGGCACGAGCAAGAGGCGGAAGATCGCGCCGCGATTTTCGCGCCCTATCAGGTGAATGCTTCGCTCATGCAACTCGCCAAGCCGCACGCGCGTTTTATGCATTGTCTGCCCGCACACCGCGGGCAGGAAGTTACCGACCAGGTCATCGATTCGCTGAACTCGGTCGTTTTCGATCAGGCGGAGAATCGTCTGCACATCCAGAAAGCTATACTCGTATGGTTATTGGGCAGCGGCGTAGGCCGCTTCCCGGTTCGGAGCGCGCATGCCTAAAGAAGAAAAAATTGTTCTCGCCTACTCTGGCGGACTTGATACCTCAATCATCATTCCTTGGTTAAAAGAGAATTACGCCTACGAAGTTATCGCTATGGTTGCCGACGTAGGCCAGGGAGACGACGTCGAAGCCGTCATCAATAAGGCCTACAAGACCGGAGCCAGCAAGGTAGTAGTAGAAGACCTGCGTGAAGAATTTCTTACAGGCTATGTATGGCCGGCGCTAAAAGCTGGTGCGGTCTACGAAAATAAATATTTGCTCGGCACATCACTCGCTCGTCCCGTCATCGCAAAACATCAGGTCGAAGTCGCTATACGCGAAGGAGCAACCGCGGTCAGCCACGGATGCACCGGCAAAGGCAACGACCAGGTACGCTTCGAGATGGCGTATCAGGCGCTAGCTCCGGAGTTGAAAGTCGTTGCACCATGGCGTGAGTGGGATCTGAAGTCGCGCGAGGATTGTCTCGACTACGCCGAGAAGCGCGGCATCTCCGTAACCGCGAGTCGCGAGAAAATTCACAGCCGCGATCGCAATCTGTGGCACACCAGCCACGAAGGCGGAGAACTGGAAGACGCCGGCAACGCGCCTTTTGATAGCACGTGGCAGCTGACCAAGTCGCCGCAAGACGCGCCCGATAAAGAAGAGCAGGTAGAAATCGGATTCGAAAAAGGCGTGCCCGTATCGGTCGGCGGCCAAACTCTGGATCCCGTCTCGCTAGTCGAATTGCTCAACGAAATTGGCGGGCGCAATGCCGTTGGCCGCATCGACCTGGTCGAGAATCGATTCGTCGGCATCAAGTCGCGCGGCTGCTATGAAACTCCCGGAGGCACGTTGCTTCTTGCCGCTCACAACGAACTTGAAGCGCTCTGTCTCGATCGCGACCTGCTGCACTTCAAGCAACACGTCGGACTCAAATATGCCGAGCTCGTTTACTTCGGCCTGTGGTTCACACCGTTGCGCGAGGCGCTCGACGCATTCTTCGATACCACGCAACAGAATCTGACCGGCTCGGTGACGCTCTCGCTCTATAAAGGCAATGTCAGCATCGTCAGCCGCAAGTCGGATTTTTCGCTCTATCGCACCGATCTGTCCTCGTTCACCATGGGCGAAAGCTACGATCAGAAAGATGCGGAAGGCTTCATACGCATTCTCGGATTGCCTTCCCGTTGCCGTGCCCAAACGCATGCGAAGACAAAGGTAGAGGTCGCGCAGTGAAGGTGTTGATTTTGGGTGGCGCAGCGCTTCAGCGCTGCGGTAAAGGTGTCAGTTTCATTGGGGCTTTAGCCCCTGAGGTCGCGCGTGAAAATGTGGTCTGGCCGCTTCCGCCAACCGCTTGACCCCGAATTCGAAAAATGGCAGCGGTCGTTCCCTTACGACCAACGCCTGCTCCCCTTCGAACTCGCCGCCAGCCGCGCCCACGCCAACGCTCTGGAACACGCGGGAGTGCTTTCCTCCGAAGAACTTTCTGAAATATTAAAAGCCCTCGCCGAGATTGGCCGCCGCGCCGAATCCTCGCCCGAATTTCTCAACGATTCCGAAGCCGAAGACGTCCATCACTTCGTCGAAAAGCAACTCGCCGCGCTGATTGGCGCTACTGGCTACAAACTGCACACTGGCCGCAGCCGCAACGAACAGATCGCAACTGACCTTCGTCTTTTCGTCCGCCACAGCATCGACACCTTACATACTCTGATTGCCGATTGGATCGAAGCGATTCTCGCGCATGCCGACGCAGCGGGCGGTGCAGCGATGCCGTCCTACACGCATCTGCAACCAGCAGAACCCGTCCTCGTCGCGCACTGGCTACTCGCCTACGTGGAAATGTTTTTGCGCGATGCCACTCGCCTGGCCGACTGTCGCAAGCGCGCAAATCTATGCCCGCTAGGCTCAGGCGCCGTCGCAGGAGCCACGCTCACCATTAATCGTCAGGCGATGGCCGCTGAACTCGGATTCGACGGCCCCACACCAAACAGCATCGACGCCACGAGTGATCGCGACTTCGCCATCGAATTCGTCGACGCGCTCTCGCTCCTCGCGCTTCACCTAAGCCGTTGGGCGGAGGAGATGATTCTCTTCTCAACCTCCGCCTACGGATTCGTCGAGTTGCCCGAGGCTTATTCCACCGGCAGCAGCGCCATGCCGCAGAAAAAAAATCCCGACTTGCTCGAACTGGTGCGCGGCAAAGCGGCGCGCGTCACGGGCTGCGCCACCACGCTGCACACTCTGATGAAGGGCTTACCGCTCGCCTATAACAAAGATCTACAAGAGACGCAGGAAGCACTCTTCGACGCCTCCGACACGATCCTCGGCATGTTGCCGCTAGTCACCGGATTCATGAACAGCGTCGAATTTAACGAGACGAAAATGAGCGCGGCGGCGCAAACCGGCTTCATGAATGCGTGGGCCGCCGCCGCATACCTCGTCGAGCGCGGAGTCCCCTCGCGCCTCGCCCACGAAGCCGTTGGCAAAGCTGTCGCTCTCGCGGTCGAGCGCGGATGCGATTTGCAAAAACTTCCACTCGCCGATCTGCAAGCGATCCACGCCAGCTTTGACGCGTCCTTCCACGCCTCCCTCGGCCTCACTGAAGTTCTCGCCCTCCACGACGTCCCCGGAGGCACCGCGCCTCGGCACGTCAAGCGCGCGCTGCAAAACGCAAGGGAACGCCTTGCCATGCTGCGCTCGCAGGAATCGCTCGCCGCGCGCTAGCCATACTTTTCTGTGAATTGTCATGTACCTTTTTTTTGGTACTTGTCCGCAATTATTTGCGGCATTGAATTCACTGCGCGTTATTTTCTTTTCAATCGGGTGCCTTCACCCCTACAATTGCACGCAGCCCTTACGCTTTTCTTCCCCGGGTTCGGGCCCTATCTGCAACCGCCGTTAGGCGGGCCAAGAAAAAAGAAAGATTACCAGGAGGAGTACATGTTGAAGTTTTCCGTCTCCCGCTCGCTCGCGGGAACCGCCATTTTCCTCTGCCTGCTGGCTGCCCTTGCCAATGGCCAGAGTTGGACGCCTGTCGCAGCCTCATATCCGGGCAGCGGCGCCGGCGCATCTTTTCTGCTCACCGACGGCACCGTCATGGTTCATCAGGAGCAAAGCTCCACCGATGCATGGTACAAACTGACCCCAGATATCAATGGCAGCTATGTCAATGGCACGTGGACAACGCTGGCGCCGATTCCCTTTTACTCTCCGCTTTTCTTCGGCTCGGCCGTGTTGCCCAACGGTGAGTTGCTCGTCGAGGGTGGCGAATACAGCGACCTGAACCCTGTCTGGACAAACATGGGCGCGCTCTACAATCCGGTTACGAACAAGTGGAAGAAGATCAATCCGCCCACCGGCTGGACCAGCATTGGCGACGCCCAAAACGTAATCCTCAATAACGGCGTCGACATGCAAGCCAACTGCTGCACCACGCAGTTTGCCTACTTCAATCCCACCAAATTTACATGGACGGCATTTAGTGGCAACGGAAAATTCGACGTGTTCGACGAAGAAGGCTTCAACCTCCTTCCGAGCGGCGAAGTTTTGTCGGTTGATGCTTACGTGTTTCAATACGACGCCACCGGCATGAATTCCGAACTCTACAATCCCACCACCGAGACCTGGTCGAGCGCCGGCAGCACGGGCGTTCAACTCTGGGATTCGCACTGCGGAATTGAGAGCAAAGCCACCTACGAGCTAGGTCCGGCAGTGTTGCGGCCAGACGGCACGGTCTTTGCCACCGGAGCCAACACCTGCGGCGCCGGCAACACTTCCGTCTACGACACGGCGACCGGTACCTGGACCCCTGGCCCGACCTTCCCCGGTCAATACAACGTCGCAGATGGTCCGGCGTCGATCGAGATCAACGGAAACGTTCTGGTCATGGCCAGCCCCGGTTATGGATCTACTCCCTCCGCCTTCTATGAGTGGGATGGAACGAACCTCACAGCGACCGTGAATCCGCCGAATGCTAAGAACGATTCGTCTTTCTACGGCCACCTGCTGGTACTTCCCACCGGACAGATTCTGTTCGCGGATTACAGCAGGAAGATCGAGCTCTTCAATTCCGCCGGAACCTACAACACAGCATGGGCCCCGCAAATCACCAAGGTCGCAAAGACTTTGACCCATGCCAAGAGCTACGTGGTTTCGGGTTATCGGTTCGCCGGCGTATCTGCGGGAGGAGCCTATGGCGACGACTACCAGCCTTACACCAACTATGCGCTGGTTCGCATCACCAACCTCCAGACCAACCACGTGTTCTATTGCAAGACGCACAACCCCTCGAGCTATGCCATGCAATCGGCAGCGCTCCAGACCACTCACTTCAACGTTCCTGCCGGCATCGAAACCGGTGCGAGCACGATCGTCGTGGTGACCAACGGCATTCCTTCACAGAGCGTAGACATAACTGTGGACTAGCATTTCGCAATCGCAACATTCAGGCCGCGAGCTGACGACCTCACCTCGCGGCCTTTTTTAATTGCGATAATCCTTTCGCTGAGACTATCGGAGCCAGTGTTAGCCCCTGATCGGCCCTAATTCTTCACCCGCGAGTCTTGCTCGGCGCAGAACGCATCTAACTGGGATAAGGTCGAAACGGAGTAATACCCTGATTCTTTCCCGCATTCTTTTCTTCGCGCTCTTTCTTCTAGCCATCTACGCCGTCCAGCGCTTCTGGTTCCTGCGCGCGTGGGCGTGGATTGGCTCGTTCTCAAGCGCCGACTTGCGCTTTGGCCTACACATCGGACTAATCGCACTTGCCGCGGTGCTTTTAGCTGCGTTACTCGATCCGCTGCTAGGCCGCGGCGTCTCGCGGCTCAACATTGGCGCCTTCCACCTCGGCAAAACACTCACGACATTTACCCGCTTGTGGCTGGTCGCTTCCGTCTTTGGATTCCTCGCCGTCGGAGCGATCGAGTGGTTCACGAACATCGCGGCGCGCCTTCGTCCCGGAGCGGTCGCGGGCGGATTCAGTCCGTCGCGTCGAACTTTTTTTCAATACGCCGCCGTCGTTGCTGGCGGCTTTCCCTTTCTCGCGGCGACTTACGGTTTCGCCGCCGGACGCTTGCGCTACACGGTTGAGCGCGTCGATGTGCCGGTCGCGAATCTTCCGCCTGAGCTAGACGGTCTGCGCATCGCGCAGTTGAGCGACATACACATTGGCGACTACATGCCGCCGCGCGAAATCGCCCGCGCCGTTGCCATGGCGAATGATCTGCATCCCGACATTTCTTTTGTCACCGGCGACTTCGTCTCGAGCGAAGGCGATCCGCTCGATGCCTGCATCAGCGAGTTGAGCCGATTGCGCGCTCCGCTCGGCGTCTGGGGATGCAACGGCAATCACGAAATTTATGCGGGCGTCGAAGACGAAGCGGAACGCCTCTTCCGCGAAAAAGGAATGCGCTTGCTGCGCGCCGCCAACGCCGTCGTCGAACACAATGGAGGCCGATTCAATCTGCTGGGTGTCGACTATCAGCGCGATCACATGGTCAGCGGCGAGCACGCATCACCAGAACAAATGTTGCGCGAGATCGAGCCGCTCATCCGTCGCGACATGCCAAACATTTTGCTCTCGCACAATCCAAATTCCTTCCGCCGCGCCGCCGACCTGGGCATCGAACTCAGCCTAGCCGGCCACACGCACGGCGGCCAGGTGAAGTTCGAAATCGTTGATCACAGCGTCACTCCGGCAAGGCTGATCACGCCGTTTGTCGCCGGCCTCTACCATCTGCCCATGCCAACCAACGGCCATGCCGCCGCTACGTCCGCGAGCAATGGCGCGCAGAAGGCTGCACTCTACGTGAATCGCGGCCTGGGAACTTTTGGCTTTCCCGTACGCCTTGGCGTCCCTCCGGAGATCTCCCTGCTGACCCTGCGGAGAGCCTGAAAAGCCAACCGCAGCCCTGCCACATCAAAGCCCAAAACATGCTATAATTCCCACATAGAAAAGCTCATGTAAGCGCCTGTAGATACAGTAAGTTAGCGTGCTTCAGCCGCGGCCAAAGTCAGCCAGTCTATTACTCCAAGGGACGGGCTAGACGCACGCGAGCTGCTTGTCTTAACTGAGAGCTGACAACTGAGAGCTGAGAGCTACTAATGGCTGACGATCAGAATCCCGAACTCCCCTTAACTCCTCCGCCGGGCGGCGACGGATCCACCGGCCCGGGCGCGCTCAACATGCAGCCCGTCAACATTGAAGAGGAGATGAAGCGGTCGTACCTCGACTATTCCCTGTCGGTGATTATCGGCCGCGCACTGCCCGACGTCCGCGACGGATTGAAACCGGTGCATCGCCGCATTCTTTACACCATGCAGCAGATGGGCCTTCGTCCCGGCGGCGCCACGCGCAAATGCGCCCGCATCGTCGGCGAAGTCATGGGCAAGTATCATCCCCACGGAAACCTCGCAGTCTACGACGCGTTGGTGCGCCTCGCGCAGCCGTTTGCCATGCGGGCTCCGCTCGTTGATGGGCAAGGAAACTTTGGCTCGGTCGATGGCGATCCTCCCGCGGCCGATCGTTACACCGAAGCTCGTTTGACGCGCGTCTCGACCGCGCTGCTCGAAGATCTCGATAAAGAAGCAGTTGATTTTTATCCGAATTACGACGGCACCGAGACGCAGCCCGCCGTTCTGCCCGCGCGTTATCCGAACTTGCTGGTCAACGGCTCCGACGGAATCGCCGTCGGCATGGCGACCAAAATTCCGCCGCACAATCTCACCGAGATTGTCGATGCCACCATCACGCTGGTGAATAATCCCAACGCGCAGTTGCCGGAGATTTTGAAATTTGTGCAGGGACCCGACTTTCCGACCGCCGGCATTATCCACGGACGCGCCGGAATCTTCGAGGCTTATCGTACCGGCCGCGGCCGCTTCATGATGCGCGCACGCGCCGCGATTGAGAGTATCTCCAAAGACCGGCAGGCAATCATCGTCACCGAGATTCCCTATCAGGTGAACAAGCGCTATCTGATCGAGAAGATGGCCGACCTCGTCAATAACAAGACCATCGACGACATCTCCGACTTGCGCGACGAAAGCGATCGCGACGGCATGCGCATCGTCATCGAACTCAAGCGCGGAGCCGAACCGCAGATCGTGCTCAATCAGCTCTTCAAGCACACCTCGATGCAAGAAGGTTTCAGCATGATTCTGCTGGCTGTGGTCAACCAGCAGCCGAAGGAACTGGGACTGATCCAGGCGATTAAACACTTCATCGACCATCGCGTCGATGTGGTGCGGCGGCGCACATCGTACTTGCTCAACAAGGCGCGTGATCGCGAGCACATTCTGGAAGGCTACCTGACCGCGCTTGATCACCTCGATAATGTGATCGTGATCATTCGCGGCAGCGCCAATCGCGCAGATGCCCGCGAGAATTTGGTCGCGTACTTTGCCGGCAAGAAGATTGACATCAATACCACGGGCCGCGCTCCCAAGCTCGACGCCGACAAGCCCTTCACCACCAAGCAGGCCGATGCCATCCTCGAACTGCAACTGCATCGCTTGACCAAGCTTTCGATTGACGAAATTTCGAACGAGTTGAAGCAGGTGCGCGAGGCAATTGCCGAATACGAATCGATTTTGGCATCGGAAGCCAAGCTGCGCAAGGTAATCATCAAAGAACTGGAAGAGGTCAAGAAACTCTACGGCGACGCGCGCCGCACCGTGATCGAAGACGAAGCCGCCGAGATCATGCTCGAAGACCTGATCGCCGACGAACAAGTCGCGGTCACAGTCAGCCACTCCGGCTACATGAAGCGTACGCCGATCTCAACCTACCGCATGCAGCGCCGCGGCGGCACCGGGCGCACCGGCATGAAGACGCGTGACGAAGATTTCGTCGAGCATCTTTTCATCGCCTCAACTCACGCCTACATTCTGATTTTCACCAACACCGGCCGCGTCTACTGGCTGAAGGTCTATGAGATCCCTGATATCGCCGCCGCCGGCAAAGGCAAGCACGTGGGCAATCTCGTCGGCCTCCAGCCGGGAGAAACCGTCCGCACCATGCTAGCCGTGCGCGACCTGGAAGAAGAAAATCGCTACGTCTTTTTCGTCACGCACAACGGCACCGTGAAGAAGACCGAAGTGAAAGACTTTTCCCACGTAATGCAGCGCGGCATCATCGCCATCAACATCGAGGAGGGAGACGAACTGGTCGCCGCCTCGCTGACCGATGGCAATCAGATCGTCTTTCTGGCCTCGCACGATGGACAAGCGATTCGCTTCGACGAAAATGACGTTCGCTCCATGGGACGCAACGCCACCGGTGTGCGCGGCATGAACCTCGAAGAGAAGGACTACATCGTCGGCATGGCCACCACGCTCAAGCCAGAGGCGAAGGCAGCGTTGAAAGAAGGTGAGGTCGCGCCCGAAGTCGCCGACTTGATTCCAGAAAAAGGCTCGCTGATTCTCTCCGTAACCGAAAACGGCTACGGCAAGCGCACTCCCGCCGATGAGTATCGCTTGACCAATCGCGGCGGCAAGGGCGTCATCAACGTCAAGACAACCGAGCGTAACGGCAAAGTCGTAGGCATCTCGCAGGTGACAGAGAAATCCGAAGTGATGCTGATCAGCCAGTACGGCAAAATCATCCGCATCGAATCCAAGTTCATCCGCGAGTCCGGCCGCTCAGCGCAGGGAGTTCGCCTGCTGAACATCGAGCCAGGAGACCGCGTCGCGGCGGCGGTGGTGATTCCGCCGGAAGAGCCGAATGGGAATGGGACGTTGATCCAGTAGACCTCGCGTTGGGGCGGACGCATTCGTCCGTCCTTTCCGAGGGCGTCTTCCCATCAAGCCTCGGTAAATACTGTCGAACTCAAAACTTCTCGTGTTGTGTCCCAGTTTTTTCCCTGTAGGCGATTTCCTTTTCAATGAGAGTCCGCAATTGATCCTCGTTGATCCACCCGAGACGCATCTCTTGGTCCAGCCTTAAGATGCGAAAGTTTCGATGGCAATCCTTGAGGTCATCTTTCCCGGCCATAACGACGTTTCGCATGTGACTGTTCATCTGCCACGCCAGAATATCCGCCGCTTGGAGCGGTTTGAAGTCGGCCTTGCTCCGAAATGAATATCCGTCCGCGCTTTCTACGCCGTACCAATCCGTCCAGTGTTGGCGCGTCTCTAGGTCACGCCACATCAGGTCAATTTCCTCTCTCGCCTCTGGCCTGTTTTCATTGTCAAAAACATACTGCATCGGCAGAGTCACGCCGTAGTATTGCCGCCAGTTCTTTATAAGGCCCATGAGGAACCTGACGGCGAAGGTGTAGTGGTACTTTCCAAAACGCCATCTTAGCCATTCCGGAGTTCGCGGCACCAGCTTGTCAAATGCTGCTTTTGGAATGGCTACCCCCATCCCGGTTCGCTTGTTTTCATTGATAGCCTTCGCAATGTTTTCGTACACTCGCTTTCGCTTCACATGATCCCAATCACAAAAAGGCTTCTTGCTTTTGTCATGGGAGGCGGCGAAGTCGACCATATGGAAGGTGTCAAATTCTTCTGTCCGTCGAATTTCATCGAACTTTTCGACAAATGCCTCCCATCCGCTTTTTGTAGAGATGTAGCAAGCGGCAATGGCGATGGGGGACTGTGGGTCAGTTCCGCTGTCGCCCCAGTAAACTTCATACATAGTTACCAGATTAGCTGTCAGGTTTTGTTGTCGCAAGTTTTGTCGGAAGCGCACCCCGGCATTACCGCAGTCACTTCAAAATAACCACACTTTCGTTTACTGTTAACCGTAGTGACACTCCTCCCCGCTTGTGCCCGCGGGCTGAGCCTATTGGTTAGCGAGCGTTTGTGCACAATACCGTAATCGCGAAAACTGAACCCGCTGCCTACCAGGAACTTCTTGGCCGGCCGATTCGCGAGCTGGGGCTTCAGCTTGCTGGCTCTCCGGTGGAGCGATTTGTGGAACAGCTTTATCGCGAGTTGGAAGCCAAGGGACTTACTAAGTTTCATCCGGCTTGTTACTTGACCGATGAGTGGGGATGCCCATCCGGCGAGCCGATTATCGGGATTCCGTTTTATCTGGCGCACGCCGCTTTGGCGCAGTTGGAAAAAGAGACGCATGACCTTGAGGATGCTCGCGAGATCATGATGTATCTGCGGCACGAAGCCGGACACGCGTTTACCTATGCGTACAAGCTGCACAATCGGCCAGAGTGGAAGCAGATCTTCGGGCCGTTTCGTCGGCCCTATCACGATAACTACCGGCCAGCGCCATTTTCGCGCGACTATGTGCGGCATTTGCCGGGATGGTATGCACAGAAGCATCCGGATGAAGATTTTGCCGAGACGTTTGCGGTGTACCTGACTCCGCGGTCGAGCTGGCGCAAACGATATCGCGGGTGGGGAGCGATGGCGAAGCTGCTTTATCTGAATCGGCTGGTGCGGACGTTGGGGAAGGTCGAGCCTCCGAGGCGGCGCGGGCAGGCCGATATTACGGTCGACGACATGGAAAACACCGTAGCGGAGTTTTATCACCAGAACCGCCGCGAAGAAGTGGCGGTCACCGAGCTTACTCCGGACACGGATCTGCGAGATATTTTCCCGGTGTCGAAGAGACGGAAGGCGGCGGTCGCGGCGCGCGATTTTCTGCATGCGCATCGCAAGGCGGTGATCGACAAGGTCGCGCAGTGGACGGGAGCGCAGCGTCCGCTGATCAGAACGTTGATCGACACGATTGAGAAGCGCGCGGGAGAATTGGATTTGCGTGCCGATAAGACGCGCAGCGCCGAGCATTTGGCGGAGGTTACGGCCTATATTACTGCGCTGGTAATGACTTATGTGGCGAAAGGAAAGTTTATACAACCTTGAGGGCAGGTCTCGGGACGCAGATTTTCCTAAGACCTAAGGCCTCACACCTAACACCTGAATTTCCGGGGAGAGACTGCATGATTGGTGCAAAGCTTAAGATCGCGCTGCTTTACGACTTGTGGAACGAAGATCCGGTCGCGGCGGCGGCTAAAGAAGAGGCGGGGGCAACGCGCAAGCCTCACAAAAAAGTAAAGGCCATAAAGAAAGAGAAGACGGATCGCGAGGAAATTTTTGAGGCGCTGCAAAAGCTGGGCCATGAGCCTTCATTTTTCGAACTGGATGGGCGTCCGGCATCGCTGCATTCGCTTTCGCGTTGCGACGCGGACCTGGTTTTCAATCTGACGGAATCATTTGATGGCGACGACACCAAGGAAATGAACGTAGTCGCCTATGTCGATCTGCTGGGATTGCGCTATACGGGCGCGGGTCCCCACGCGATTTTCATGTCGCAGGACAAGGCGATTGCCAAGAAGATTTTTGCGTTTCATGGGATCAGGACTCCGTTCTTTGCCACTTCTTATCGCGGGCGCATTGAACACGCGCACGATATTTCTTTTCCGTTGATTGTGAAGCCTTCATGGGAGGATGGATCGATTGGCATCGATGCCGGTTCGGTGGTTAAGAACATCAAGGAGATGATGGAGCGGATTGAGTACATACAGGATGAATTTGATTCGCCGGCTTTGATCGAGGAATACATCGAGGGGCGAGAAATTTACGCAGGAATCTTGGGGAGTTATGAGCGGACGCAGGTGTTGCCATTGGTCGAGCTCGATCTATCACGTCTACCGGAAGGTACGCCTCGCATCGCGAGTTACGACGTGAAGTTCGAAAAGAATACAGAAGCTTATAAGTTGACTAAGTCAGCCATCGCTGAGAATCTCGATGAAGTTACTCGGAAGCGGCTGGAAGATACGGCGCTCGCCGCGTATCGCGCACTGAAGCTTCGCGACTATGGACGCATCGACATGCGACTGGCTCCCAATGGCGACGTGTATGTGATCGAGGCGAATCCCAATCCGTGGCTGGCGAGCCGGCAGGAGTTTGCCATGGCGGCCAAGGCTTCGGGGATGACTTATGTGGAGCTAATTGGATCAATCGTGGATTTGGCGATGAGCCGGTATCTTAACGCCAACCTGGTGAATGCCGCGGCGATGCACTAGCTGCAACCGGGCGATTATCTGAAAATCCAGAGAGCGGCGCCCAGAACGATCCATAGTGCAGCAAGGAAGCCCACCCACTCAGCCCTGCCTTCTGGGAGGATATCCCAATCGCCTCTCACCGCTTAACCCCTGCTGGTCGCAGTCGTTCAAACGCCTCTTCAGCGCGATTTAGGGCTTCCTGCACGTTGTCGCAGATATTTTCCGGACCTACTAACTCCTCAAATTCGGTTTGCTGAATCAATCGCAGGGGCTGCTCACGAGCGCCACAGAGAATCAGCTCGCGACCGCTGGCCTTCAGCGTGCGCGCGACTTCTTCGAGCGCGAAGAGACCAGTGGCATCGAGTGCGGTCATGTTGCGCAAGCGGAGAATTACTACCGGCGGGAGTTCGTGAATGTTTTGGGTGACTAAGTCGATCTTGTCGGTGGCTCCGAATAAGAATGGGCCGTGGATACGAAAGATGGTGGCGTAATAGGGAATGTCTTTGTCCTGCAGAATGTGGACGCGTCCATCTTCTACGTAATCGTCAGTGACCTGAGACACCGTGGTGGTGGCGGCAACTCGGCTGATGAAAAGAAGTGCGGCGAGAATCATTCCGGCCTGAACGGCCACAGTGAGGTCGGCGAAGACGGTCAGCGCGAAGGTTACGAGCCAAACGCTGACGTCGGTTTTTGTCAGCTTGAGGAGCGACGGAATCTCGCGCCACTCGCCCATGTTGTAACTCACCACCATCAGAATTCCGGCGAGCACGGCCATGGGCACGAAGCTGACGAGTTTGGAGGCAAAGAGCAGAATCGCCAGCAGAGTTAGAGCGTGAATCATCCCGGCTACGGGCGTTTTTGCGCCGGCGCGGATGTTAGTTGCGGTGCGGGCGATCGCGCCAGTGGCGGGTAGGCCTCCGAACATGGGCGACGCGATATTCGCGATCCCTTGCGCTACCAGTTCGACATTGGGGTTGTGGCGATCGCTCACATTGGTGCTGTTGCTCATGCGGTCGGAGACCAAGGCGGACATCAGCGACTCGATGGCGCCCAGCATGGCTACGGTTAATGCGGGGCCGAGAAGGCCATGAATCAGATCAGTGCGAAAGGCTGGAATATGGAGATGAGGAAGGCCGCTGGGGATACCGTTGAAGCGAGTGCCGATGGTGGCGACGGGAAGTTTGAAAATCCATACGGCGGCAGTGCCAAGAACGAGGGCGACGATGGCGCCGGGGATGCGGTTAGAGAGGGCGCGGCAGGCGAGGATGATGACGATGGTGCCGGCGGCAAGGGCCGTGGTTTCGATCGAGATGGTGTGAAAATTCTGGGCGAGCGCCTCCATGCGCAGCCAGAAAACGCCGGGAACTTTTTCCAGCTTGAGGCCGAAAAAATCTTTGATTTGTGTGCTGGCGATGAGGATGGCGATTCCGTTAGTGAAACTGATGACGATGGGCCGCGGAATGAATTTCACCGCGGAGCCCATGCCAGTGAGGCCCATGACGACGAGAATGAGTCCGGCCATGACGGTACACATGAAGAGGCCGTCGATGCCGTGAGCGGCGACGATACCGGCGATTACGACGACAAAGGCGCCCGTGGGACCGCCGATTTGAGTGGTCGAGCCGCCGAGGGCGGAGATGAGAAAGCCGGTGACAATGGCGCAATAAATGCCGGCTTGCGGAGTTAGTCCCGAGGCGATGGCGAAGGCCATGGCTAACGGCAGCGCGACGAGGCCTACGGTGATTCCGGCGACTAGGTCGTGCAGAAATTTATTCAGGTTGTAATCACGCAGGCAGAGGATTGACTTAGGGAGCCAGCGCTCGTCGACGAGAGTGAATTCCGTGGGAAACTACGATTATCGCAAGTTAGTAAGAGGAGTTATAGTCCCCGAAAGGGTGAGGCTTGCGATGTGCCTTCGGAGCGAGACCCTACCTTTCAGCCACCTGAACCCAGGTTAAAGCGGTGCCGAGCTTCGCTCGGCCGGGCAGGTGAGGGCACCTGCCCCTACGCGAGCCACACTAAAATTTATTCCAGAGATACTGGTTGTAGACGTCGTGGTGATACTGCACCTCTGGCGCTTTTACGAACGTGCCAAGCAGCCGCGGACAGCGATCGGCGGATGCCTCTTTCAGGTCGGCATAACGGCCCTTTACGTCTTCGCCCATCAATTCAGAGGTCCACTCGGCTTTGCGGAAGTCGGCTAGCGCTTTGTAGATGTTGTCGGGGAGATATCGTTCGGCCTGGCGCAGATTCTTGATCTTTGCGGTGCTGCCCTCAAGTCCTGTCTTGAAAATCGAGAGCATGACCAAGTAGGGATTTGCATCGGGCGCGACGGAGCGCACCTCGACGCGCATGCTGCGCTCGTTGCCAATGGGGATGCGGATCATCGATCCGCGATCGACGGCTGACGCCTTGATCTGGTTGGGCGCCTCGAAGTGCGGATCGAGGCGGCGATAGGCGTTGACGCTCGGATTCAGCAATAGGCAAATGTCGTTGCCGTGGGTGAGGATACGGTCGATAAATTCCCAGCCCGCTTTGCTCAGTTTTTCTTCGCCCTTCGGATCCCAGAAAAGATTTTTGCCGCCCTTGCTGATGGAGACGTTGGTGTGCATGCCGCTGCCGTTCACGCCGACGACTGGCTTCGGCAGGAAACATGCGGTGAATCCCATGTTGCGGGCGACCTGGCGGCAGATCAGCTTATAAAGCTGTATGTGATCGGCGGCGGCGACTACCTCCGCGTAGTTGTAGTTAATTTCGAACTGCGAAGGCGCGACCTCGGGGTGATCCTTTTCGTTTTCGAATCCCATGGCACGCTGCACTTCGGCGGTCGTGTCGATGAAAGTGCGCAGCGGATCGCCTGGCAACGAGTGATAATAGCCGCCGGTATTCACATATTCGAACTTGCCGGTCTCGTGGTAGGTGCGTTCGGCGTCCGGCCCATTGAAGAGGAAGCCTTCGATTTCATTTGCCGCGTTTAACGTATAGCCCTGCTTCTTATACAGCCCCTCGGCGAAGCCCTTGAGGACTCCGCGCATGTCGGCGGCGTAGGGCTCGCCGCCCTTGTCGATGACCTCGCCGAACACCATCACCTTGCCGGGCCCGAAGACGTCGGCCGGCCCCCAGTAAAAGGCGCTCCAGTCAATGCCCAGGCGCAGATCGCTCTCGCGCTGCGCCGTGAATCCGCGAATCGACGAGCCGTCGAAAGTCAGGTTGTCATAGCTCTTGAGAAGGAATTTCTTATCGTAGTCAAGCATGTGCAGACGGCCTTCGAGGTCGCTGAACATCACGGTCACGGCCTTGATCCGGCCCTCGTCGGCCAGATACTTGAGGCGGTCATCTTGAATCTTGGAGGGAGCGACGCGGTCGAGGCGTTGCTTCTTCGCCTTCAGATTCATCTCTTGCAGTTCGTCGTAGGGGATTGCCAGAAAATTCCGTAGTTCAGTTGACATGCCTCTCCTTGTAGAAACGTAGCCCAGAATTCAGAGAACCACTCATGCTAACTAAACAGGCTATCGCGCAGGAGGCGGAGGCACAAATAGAAATCGGTTATAGCTGCGATCAGGTTTTCTGATCTGCATCGGAAATGGTGCAGATGCGAGTTGAACACTGGGGAGCATTTTCTACCGCAGAGACACCGAGGTGGCAGAGCAAGAATCTGCGGAAAGCATTTCTGGGGACCGAGGCGCGTAAGAAAAGCTTTTCTCGGCGATCTCGGCGTCTCGGCGGTGAAGCGGGTTTTTCCGTGAAATAATCGAGTCGAGGGACTGATTTGAGTTGCGCAATTTGTGAAGTCCGAAAAGAAAAGCGGTTTTGCCCGGCGGTGCATGGGAAAATTTGTCCGCAGTGCTGCGGCCAGCAACGCGAGATCACGCTTGATTGCCCGAGCGAATGTCCTTATCTTTTGCAAGCGCGACAGCAGGCGCGCGAACACGAGCCCGCGCATATTCAGGAGCAACGGGCGGGCACGGATGAGCGCGTGGCTTTGTTTCCTGAGATCGAAATCTCGGAGCAGTTTCTATACGAGCACGAGGAACTGATTCTCGGATTGAGCTATTCGCTCGCCAAGAGCGCCCGCGCCGAGCGTTCGCTCGACGGGAGGCCATTGATGGACCGCGATCTGATGGCGGCGTTGAGTTCACTGGCGAAAAGCTATCAAACGCTGGTGAACTCGAAACTCATCTACGAGCAGCCGACTGCCAATCTGGCGCATCAGAACATCGCTCGCGAGGTCGAGACGATGGTGCGGGAGTTTCGGGAGGCCGAACAGCGGCATATTGGGCACACGCGGCTGCGGGATTCCGAGGTGCTGAAGGCGCTCGTATTTCTGCTGCGGCTGGCCCGCGGACGCACTTCGGGGCGGCCGAAGTCGCGGGCGTTTGTGGATTTTCTGTTTGCGCAGTTTCCAGAGAAGCAGTCAGCGGGTGCCGCGCCGGACCCGTCGGGGAGCCGGATCGTAATTCCGTAGGAACAATCACAGGATCCGCTCACATGTCGGGGGTTACAGCCGCCTGACGGTCTGTTCTTCGCCCAACGCCGTCATAAGTTCTAGCGCAGTTTTGCCAAGTTGGGGATGACGCGCTTCGGCGGCAATTTCTGCCAGCGGTTCGAGTACGAAGCGACGCTTATGCATGGCCGGATGCGGAATCCTCAGGCCCGGCTCATCGATTACACGATTGCCGAACAAAAGGATGTCGATGTCAATGTTGCGCGGTCCTTTGTGGCGCATACGAAGCCGTCCCATCTCGGCTTCGACCTTCAATGCGAGCTGCAGCAGTTCTCGCGGCGACTTGTCGGTGGCGATGGCGACCACACAATTCAGAAACCAGGGCTGGTCGGGCACATCGACCGGCTGGGTTTCGTAGAAAGTCGAGACGGCCAACACTCGGCCGGCAAATTCTAACTGCGCGAGTGCGGCGCGCAGGTTGGCAGCGCGATCTCCGAGATTGGAGCCGAGGGAGAGATACGCGGTTTCGCTCACACCAGCAGTTTGGCGTGTAAATGCAGGAGAATCCAGCGAAAACTTAGAAAGTATATTGATCTTTCAGGCTAAAAAGAACTGGCACGGCGCTCCCATAGCGTCGCCGCAGTAACCGCACTCTGTACCTCGGTTACTTTCGGGGTTTGGCTCGCACCGTTACTATGAAAATGCCATGAATCTGGACACTCTTCTCATCAGCCGGGATGCTGCTTTGCTGGGCGTGCTGCGGCCGGCGCTGGAGAAGATTTCCGTCGAGCTGCAGGTTTGCCCGGGCGCCCCGGCAGGGAACGATCTGCTGGCGAAACGCAAGTTTGATGCGGTGATCATTGACTGCGACGACGTGCAAAACGGCTTCGACCTGCTGCGCACGCTCCGCCAGACGCAAAGCAACGCCAAGGCCGTGTCGTTCGCGGTGGTGAACGGAAAGACCACGACGCAGCAGGCGTTTAGCTCGGGAGCCAACTTTGTTCTGCAGAAACCCCTTACCTTGATGCACGCCTCGCGCTGCTTTCATGCGGCGCTGAATTTCATGGTGCGGGAACGCCGGCGGTATTTTCGCCATCCTGTGGACATGCCGGTGCGAATCAGTCTGCCGCAGAACCAGGCAATGACGGCGACGGCGACCAATGTGAGCGAGGGCGGCATGGCCATTCGTGTTCTCGGCAAGCTGGCCAAAGATGCGCAAGGGCAAATTACGTTCACGCTTCCGGTGATGAACGTCTCGCTCGAGTTGAAATGCGAAATCGCATGGGCGGACGGAACCGGCCGCGCTGGGATCCGCTTTCTCGAAGTACCGCAGAGCTCACAGTATCATATAGAAAAGTGGCTCACCGACCGCTTGCAGGAAGAGATGCCCGAAGCGTTCGATGGCCGCGGTGTGGTCTAACCACTCTTCAGCATCCCCTGTTGAGATTCCTTCCGACCGTCTGTTCAGGCGGTATCCAGTTTGCAACTTGCGCGCGGCCGCCGCTGTGGCAGTGTAGAGGTGGCCCTCTATCACGTCACGATTAGCCTCGAATGATTAGCCTGGAAGAAAAAATCGCACGAACCGAGCGTCTACTGCACCGCCTAAAAGAAGACCAACCGTATCTGCATGCGCGCCTGTCGCCGCTGGGAGCCGAGTATCGGCAGAGCGCCAACGCCTTCGCCGACCGCGTGCGCGCCGAAGCCGAAGCGGAACTGCAGCGACTGCGTGCCCAGCGCACAGAGCCCTACGAGGGGAACGTTCCACAATCCGCCGACTAAATCGAATTGAAGCCTGCGCCGCGCTTGAGGCCAACTTTCCGCGTTAAATAAATTCAGGTTCAATAAACTCGGGTTGACTCGTTTCCCGATGGGCAGTTAGCTTGCTTATTCGGCTTCCAGCCACGGTAGAGGAGCGCGTATGCAGCGTCGGGGTTCGTCGGGGTCACTAACTTTTATCTTTCTATTGCTCGCGCTTTCGGGGGAGCTGGCCTTCGGTTCCGATACCACTGCCCAGAGCAAGACAGATGCGCCGGAATTCAACGTCAAGGAACACTACACGAAATACGAATATCGAATTCCCATGCGCGATGGCGTGCGCCTGTTCACGGCAGTTTATGTGCCGAAAGACAGTTCGCAAGCCTACCCGTTCCTGATCCTGCGCACTCCTTACAGTGTGGCGCCCTATGGCGAGGATCAATATCGCAAGGACCTCGGCCCGTCGCCTGAATTCGAAAGGGCTGGATACATTTTTGTTTTTCAGGATGTACGGGGCCGCTACATGTCGGAAGGCAATTTCGTCGAGATGACCCCGCACATCGATCATAAGCAGTCGAAGCACGACGTCGACGACGCCAGCGATCTTTACGACACCATCGATTGGCTGCTCAAGAACGTGCCCAACAATAATGGAAACGCCGGCATTTGGGGAATTTCCTATCCCGGCTTCTATGCCTCTGCCAGCATCATCGATTCGCATCCCGCGCTGAAAGCCGCATCGCCGCAGGCTCCCATGACCGACCTTTTTATGGGAGACGATGCTTATCACGGCGGCGCCTTCATGCTGGAGGCGAATTTCGATTTCTACAGCTCGTTCAAGCCGCAGGATAATCCACAATTGCCGCAGAAAACTTTTGTGCCTTTCGATTACGGCACGAAAGACGGATATGAATTTTATTTAAAAGTCGGGCCACTAGGGAATCTGTCGAAATTTCTGACGGGCCGAAGCGCGCTCTGGGACGACCAACTGCACCATGATACTTACGACGATTACTGGAACGTGCGGAATCTAGCGCCGCACATGAATAACATCCATTGCGCCGTGCTTACGGTGGGAGGATGGTTCGACGCCGAAGATTTGCAGGGCCCGTTCTCTACGTTCCACTCCATCGACCAGAAAAATCCTGGGATCTTTAATGCTTTGGTTGTTGGTCCGTGGATTCACGGCGGATGGGCGCGGCTCGATGGCGAGCATCTGGGGCGGGTGGAATTCGCCGCCAATACCGGCGACTATTACCGCAGCAATATTCTGTTTCCGTTTTTTGAGCAGTATCTCAAAGGCAAAGGCGATGCCAAACTACCAAAGGCTTATGTTTTCGAGACGGGCACGAATGTGTGGAGAAAATATTCAGCTTGGCCTCCAAAGAATACCCAGGCGAAGACCTTATATTTTCACGCGCACGGAGAACTGTCGTTCGATCCACCGGTCGTTTCCGAGTCTACGGAAATTTCCGAGTCTACAGAATACGACGAGTACGTCAGCGATCCGGCCAAGCCCGTGCCTTTCGTGAGCTACCAGGCAACCGATGTGCCGCAGGAATACATGGTCTCCGATCAGCGCTTTGCCGCCAGCCGGACCGATGTGCTGGTCTACCAGACGCCGGCGTTGCAGCAAGACGTGACCATCGCCGGACCGATTTCGCCCCGTCTTTTTGTGTCGACGAGCGGGACCGATTCCGATTTCGACGTGAAACTGATCGACGTCTATCCGCCGGATTATCCCGACAGCAAACTCGACGCCCGCGGCGACGAGGAAAAACCGCGAACCGACGTGCCTCCCCCGGCGTTTACCATGGGCGGATATCAGCAACTGGTGCGCGGCGAACCGTTCCGCGGCAAGTTCCGCCACAGCTTCGAAAAGCCCGAGTCCTTCACTCCGGGCAAGGTAGAAGAAATCGACACGACTTTTCCGGACGTGAATCACACCTTCCGTCGCGGCCACCGCATCATGGTGCAGGTGCAGAGTTCGTGGTTCCCGCTCACCGATCGCAATCCGCAGACCTTTGTCGACATTCCAGACGCCAAGCCTGGCGACTTTGTGAAAGCCACCGAGCGCGTTTACCACACGAAAACCGAGCCATCGGGGATTGGTGTGCGAGTGCTGGTTGGCTCGGGGAGCGAGCGACCCTAGGTCAACGACGCCGCGAAGAATATTTCATCATGGCGATTGACGGAAGAATCCTTTTCGTTAGAGTGGCGAGAGGCTGAACGCGCCTATAAGCTGAGGCTCGCCGCGGTCGCCAGAGCCGGCGCTCTCGTTTCGTCTTCCAGCCTAGTTTCTTCCCAATATGATTTATCGCGCAGGATCCGCGACACCAGTGCAGTGTGCATAGCGTGACCGGCGCGATCTGCGACTACCGAACCGAGGATCTGTTTTCCGAGCAGCGCCAGGTCGCCAATCAGGTCGAGCACTTTGTGGCGCACAAACTCGTCAGGAAAACGCAGCGGCGGATTCAGCACCTCGCTGCGGTTCATCACAATGGCATTTGCGGTGGACGCTCCGCGAATCAGGCCCTGCTGGCGCATGGCATCGGCTTCATGCAGAAATCCGAAGGTGCGCGCCGGCGCAATCTCTTTCAGATAACTGCCATTGGTCAGCCGCACGCAAAAGCTCTGCTTCCCGATCAGCGGATGCGGAAAGTTAATCGAATAAGAAACTGAATAGGTGTCGGCGGGATAGACGGCAATAAATTTATCGCCCTCCCGCAATTCAATATCGCGCACGATGCGCAGATAAGTACGAGCCTTGCGCTGTCGGCGAATGCCAGCCTTCTGAATCATCTCTACAAACGGTTTAGCGCTCCCATCGAGAATCGGCAATTCAAGATTGTCGAGCTCTACGATGGCGTTGTCGATGCCGACGCCGGTGAACGCCGAGAGCAGGTGCTCGGTGGTAGAGATGAGCACGCCCTTTTTCATCAGACTGGTCGCATAGCTAACGCGAGCCACATTGCGCCCACTAGCTTCGATGGGAAAGCCGTCAAGGTCTGTGCGATGAAAAACGATTCCGGTACCGGCCGGCGCCGGAAGGATTCTAAGGGTAACCGGGGCGCCGCTGTGCAGTCCTGCTCCAGTGCAGGTGACGGCGGCACGAATTGTCTGCTCGTGCGTCAAGGGGGAGCGCTTGTAAGTCTAATGCTGTGTATCAGCTTACAGCGAGATGGCAAGTTCCGTATGTGGCAAATTAGCCACACTCCGTGGTCGAGTGCACTAGGATTAGGGCTAAGTCGCTCAGGCACTTGCCCTAAAGGGTGAAGTTGCACGAGTTCGATGCGGCCGTTGTCTCATTTCCCCATTGTCTCCGGCGGAAAATGCCGTCAGCTCCTCCCAATCCCGACATTGACAAGTGTTAAGCTACGGGCTACAGTCTGTTAGGTGAAGATACGAGGCTTTCTCCATAAAGGTCTCAAGGCGCTTTACACCGATGACGCGAGGAAAGGGGTTCCCCCCGATTCGATCGACAAACTTCGCAAGATGCTGGCCTTTCTCGACGACATGCAGAGTCCCGCGGAACTGCGTTCGCTGCCCACGTGGAAAGCCCACTCGCTGGGCGGCGATCGAAAGGGCGTTTGGAGCCTGAGCGTCACTCGCAATCTGCGATTGACGTTCAACATCGACAGCAGAGAAGGCGAACTCTACGACCTCAATCTGGAGGATTACCACTAGGAAACGCGCGGAAGAATGAGGGAAAATGCTATGCCTATGAAGAACCCGCCTCATCCCGGAGATTTTATTCGGACGGAAATCATCCAGCCCGCGGGCTTGTCGGTGACGGCGGCCGCAACCGCGCTCCGCGTTTCCCGCCCCGCTTTGTCCAGTCTCCTGAATGGGAGGGCCGATTTATCTGGAGAGATGGCGCTGCGGATTGAAAAAGCGTTCGGCGTTCCGATGGATACGCTTATGCGGATGCAGGCTTCTTACGATATCGTCCAGACTCGTAAACGGGAAAAGACGATACGCGTGCAGCGGATTGCACAGACAGTGGATGTTCACGCCTGACTCTGCTGCAACGTGTCTTGGCTTGGTCCCGGCCTCATCGCTTCTTGGTCGGAACCGTGGGATCGTAAGTTACGGACGCTTCAAACATCGTATCGGGAAGCTTAAGATTATAGTCGGCAGTATTGATGAAACGCTGTTGCGAGGTCTCTCCGTTGAAGTAGCGGGTAATAGAATGCGGAGTCCATATCCCCTGCACTAATTTGTAACTGTCGTAAACCTCATCTTCTATATCCTTCTGCTTGTCTTTCGGGTCGCGCCACGAATAGCTGATCTTCACCGGATAGTGCGTATTCAGGTCGAGATAAACATTCACTGAATCGTTCTGGCTGTTGAGCAGCGTGACCCCTTCCGTCTCTTTGCCGTCCACCACCGCCGAGCCATTGTAAAAGAGCGCGACGTTCGGATCGCGTATCCATTTGCGGAAGACCCACTCGATCGAATGCTGGCGCCGCCGAAGATAGTTCTCCAGATCGAGCTTATCCTGCGCCGCCGTTCCCTTGTAGGTGATCTCGTAACCCCTATCGCCGTTGTGAATCAGAACAACGTCTGTCTTGTTCTTGACCTTGACGTCACCGATTTGCCCGAAGAGCAAAAAAACGTCCTTCGTGTGGATGACTTCGAAACGATCGCGGTCGGGATACTCGACGTAGTAGCGATACGGAATTCCCGTGCTGTCCGTGCGTCCGTGATAGAGCGGATAGTACCGGCCTTCTTCTTCGCGGTTGGTGTAGGTGAGGTACGGTTCTCCGCCCAGCGACTGGATTGTCTGATCGAGAACGGCGCGGGCTTTGCGAGCGTTGTCGGAGCCGTTGAGATCGACGGCGGGCTGAGCCGCGACGGGAGGCGTTGAAGTCGGGGTTGTTTGGGCAGCGGCGAAGGCGCTTAGCAACAAACCGATGGCAATCAGTCGATACATGGATACTTGATTAGAAGCGATTCAGCATATTTTAGCTGTACTGACCAAGAACGACTGTGTTTTCGCGGATCTTTCTAGCCGACCAGCACCGCCCCGCCGTTCACGTTGAAAACCTCGCCCGTAATAAATCCGGCGTGCGGCGTACACAAGAACAGAATCGGCGCCGCGATTTCTTCCGGTGTCCCGACGCGGCCCATCGGTATCGTTCGAAAAACCCTTTCGCGCGTGGGCGGATCATTGAGAGCATCGGCTGACATATCCGTATTCACCCATCCCGGCGCCACGCAGTTGACGTGAATGTGATCAGGCGCAAGCTCGGTCGAGAGCCCTTTGACCATGCTGATGAGCGCACCTTTCGACGCGGCGTAGTCGCAGTGGAAGGCTTCGCCACGCTGTCCGGCAGTCGAACTGACAAGCACGATGTGCCCGGCGTCCTGCCTCTTCATCTGTGCGACCGAATGCTTGACCAGGCCAAAAACACTATCGAGATTCACCGCAATAGTGCGATGCCATTGCTCGTCAGTCATGCGATCGACCGGCGCATCCTGCGGAGGCCAGATGCCATGATTAGCCACAAGAATGTCGAGCTGCCCGAAAGATGAGATGGCCGCTGCGACCAGCTCCTGGGCGGCTGTCGGACCAGAAAGGTCGCATTGCACAGCGCGGCAACTTTCGGCACCGCATTCGCGCACCAGCGCATCCGCCTGCGCCTTGGCCGCCTGATAATTGAAAACAACTTTCGCGCCAGCGCCAACGAACATACGAACCGTGGCCGCGCCAATGCCCCGCGACCCTCCGGTAATGAGAGCAACTTTTGAATTAAGAGTGAGATTCATAGCGAATACAAAGTATCGCATGCTGTCCATCGTTTGACCCTTCTTTTCTCGCGCCTGTAAGATCAAACATTCCCTCCTTCTTCCGGAAAATCTGTTTCGTCCGCTCGGGTTCGACAAGGCGCTGGCGAAGCCGGAGGAAGGCGGCCGTCCCTACGCAACCGCGGGAGTCTTACACACAAGATGCCGCACGAATTGCCGAAAGCTTACGAACCGGGCGCGATCGAGTCGCGCTGGGCCGAATATTGGGTCCGCGAAAAGTTGTTTCACGTAGAGACGCCTTCACCAGGAGACAAGCGCCCAGTATTCACGCTGCTTCTGCCGCCACCCAACGTGACGGGCCGCCTGCACATGGGCCACATGCTCAACCAGACGCAGATGGATATCGTCGTGCGCTGGCATCGCATGCGCGGCTATGTCGCGCTCTGGCTGCCCGGCACCGACCACGCCGGCATCGCTACGCAGATGATGGTGGAGCGCCAGCTCGCCAAAGAAGGCAAGAATCGCCGCGCCATGGGACGCGAGAAATTTATCGAGCGGGTCTGGGAGTGGCGCCGCGAATATGGCGGCGCCATCCTCGACCAGATGAAGCGCCTCGGCGCCTCCGTCGATTGGGGCCGCGAATACTTCACCATGGACGACAATCTGTCGCGCGCGGTGAAAGAAGTCTTCGTGCGCCTGTATGAAGACGGCCTGATCTATCGCGGCAAATATATTGTCAACTGGTGCTCCGACTGCGGCACCGCGATCTCAGACCTCGAGGTCAAGCACGAAGATGTTCCCGGCAAGTTGTACGAGATTCGCTATCCCGTCGTTGATGGAAAAACAGAGAACGAAGAATTCATCACTGTCGCCACCACGCGCCCGGAGACAATGCTCGGCGATACGGCTATCGCGGTAAACCCGACCGACGAGCGCTACACGCATCTGCATGGCAAGCATGTGCTGCTGCCGCTGATGAATCGCGAGATTCCCATCATTACCGACGAACTCGCGCAGCCTGAATTCGGCACCGGCGCCGTGAAAGTAACACCTGCGCATGATCCCAACGACTTCGAAGCCGGACTGCGCCACAACCTGCCGCAGATCGAAGTAATCGACGAGCACGGCAAGATGAATGCCAACGCCGGCCCCTACGCCGGCCTCGATCGCTTCGCCGCGCGTGCGCGCATCGTCGAAGACCTCGCCGCGCAAGGCTTTCTCGTCGGCACGAAAGATTACACGATCGCCATCGGCAAGTGCGATCGCTCGGGCACAATCGTCGAGCCGCGCCTGTCGACGCAGTGGTTCGTCAAGATTGCTCCACTCGCCAAGCGCGCCATCGAGGTAGTCGAGAAAGGCTACATCCGCTTCACGCCCGAGAACTACGGCCAAATTTATTTGAACTGGATGCGCAACATCCACGACTGGTGCATCTCGCGCCAGTTGTGGTGGGGACACCGCATTCCGGCGTGGTATTGCCGCTCATGCAATGAAGTAATCGTGGCGCGCGAGACCCCAGCGGCCTGCAAGTGCGGCAGCACGAAGCTCGAACAAGACACCGACGTCCTCGACACCTGGTTTTCCTCGGGCCTTTTGCCCTTCACAACTCTCGGCTGGCCGGAGGCGACACGTGATCTGGAAGTTTTTTATCCCAATTCGCTGATGATCACCGGCTTCGACATCCTGTTTTTCTGGGTAGCGCGCATGATCATGCTCGGCTGCTGGTTCATGATGCCGCCGCACAAACCGGGCAAACATGGGCTTGCCGATCATGGACCTGCCGATGAAGAAGCGTTGCGCTCAAGCGTCCCCTTTCGCGAAGTTTACATCCACGCGCTCGTGCGCGACGCCGATCGGCAGAAGATGTCGAAGACAAAAGGGAACGTACTCGATCCGATCGAAGTCATCAATCAGTACGGCACCGACGCAACGCGCTTTACCCTGGCCGCCATGGCCGCGCCAGGTACCGACATAGCGTTCAGCGAGAGCCGCACCGCCGGCTATCGCAATTTTGCCAACAAGATATGGAACGCCGCCCGCTTCATGTTCATGAATGTGGACCGGATCGACGCAAGCCTGCGGCCGACCCAAGCCACGACCGGCGGCGGCGCAGGGTTTCATGTCGCGTCGCTCGAAGATCGCTGGATCCTCTCGCGCTTCAATCGCGCCGCGCGCGACGTGAACGATTCGCTGCAGGCGTATCGCTTCGATGAGGCGGCAACTCGCATCTATGATTTTTTTTGGGCTGAGTTCTGCGACTGGTACCTCGAACTGATCAAACCGCGGTTGAACTTCGAGGAAGGCGCGGACAAAACTGCGGCGCGAGCGGCATGCGCGAACCTGGTCAACCTATTCGAGGCTTCGCTGCGCCTGCTGCATCCCGTGATGCCCTTTATCACCGAAGAAATCTGGCAAGCGGTCTACGACGGCAAACCTCCACTGAAGTCGATCGCCCTCGCAGCCTATCCCGCGGCCGATGATAAACAAATCGATCTCGCCGCGGAGACCGAAATGGCAATTCTCCAGGATCTGACCGTCAGCGTGCGCAATCTGCGGGCGGAGTTAAAAGTCGAACCCAAAGTGAAGGTTCCGATCGAAGTGTTCGCCCACGAACCGGCAATTCGATCCATGCTCGAACAGAATCTTCACACGATCCTGCAAGATCGCTCAGCGAATGTAGAGAAGATCACATTCGTCGAAAGCTCTCTGGCGAACAGGTCCGGTGCCCGCAGCACCTCGCGGTTCGATGTGTTCGCAATCTATGAAAAAAAGATTGATGTCGCGGCCGAGCGCGAACGTCTAACCAAGGAACTGGAGAAAATAGAAAAACAGTTGACCAGCGCACAGGCCAGACTCAGTGACGAAAACGTTTTGACCAAGGCGCCCACACATGTTGTCGAGGGATTGCGCAAGCAAGTTGAGGAATTGAGCATTCTGAGGGAGAAGCTTCTGGCAAAGCTGAGAGAGCTAGGAGAAAACACGTAGGCCCAGAGACCGTCGTCTGGGCAGGTGTGCATAGCGCACAAGCTTTTACTGAGAACTGACAACTGAGAGCTGATAGCTGCTTCTATGGACTGGAATTCACGACGCATTACCGCGATTATCGAGAACGCGCTCAACGAAGATCGGGCCACGCGCGACGCGACCAGCTACGCCTGCATCGATCCCAACCAGCGCGCCTCCGCGACGATCATCGCCAAGCAGGAGTGCGCTCTGGCCGGCATAGGCTGCGTGCCACGCATTCTCGACGTCTACGCCGCGCTCGACGGAGCCGTCACTTCGCACTACGAAGTCACCAGCCATCCTTCGATTTTCGATGGTATCCGCATGCATGCCGAGCAGCAGATTGCCGTGATCCAGCACAACGCGCGCGTGATTCTGTCGTGTGAGCGCGTCATCCTGAATTTTCTCCAGCGCATGTCCGGCATAGCCACCACCACGCGCCGCTTTGTTGATGCGGTCGCGGGAACCCACGTGCGGATTCTCGATACTCGCAAAACCGCTCCCGGCCTGCGCGTGATCGACAAGTACGCGGTGCGCTGCGGCGGAGGCCAAAATCACCGCCTCGATCTTTCCGACGGCGTCCTCATCAAGAGCAATCACGTAGCACTGGCCGGCGGCGCAGTCCCGGCTCTGGAGCGCGCAATACGTAACCGGCGCGGCCGCCAGCCCATCGAAATCGAAGTGCGCTCGCTGGAAGAATTGCGGCAGGCCCTCGATCACGGAGCGGAAGCGATCCTACTCGACCACGTCAGCTTCGAGAACGTGCGCCAGGCCGTCGAGATTTGCTCCCGCCATTCGCGCCGCATCCCGCTAGAATGCGGCGGCGGCATCACCCTCGAAAACATCCGCGCCTACGCGGAGACCGGAGTCGACTTCATCTCCGTCGGTGCGCTGACGCAGTCGGCTATCGCGGTGGATATGAGTTTGCGAGTAACGCCAGCGTAACGCCTATTCGCTGAGCGGTCGCTATTCGTGGGTCGCTATTCGCATAACCAGACCCGGCGGCGGTTTAAGCGAATAGCGAACGACGAACAGCGATCCTCTCGCTATAATCCCTTCATCCCCGCATCCACAAAAACTCGCAGCCTGCCGTCCGTCCACCCGGCAACCGATGTCCGCCTGGGCCGCATCTTGCGCCTCCTCATGAGCCACGCGACCGTCGTTGTCAGCGGCACCAAGATTGCCGAAGAGATCGGCATCAGCCGCTCCGAGGTTTGGAGAATGATCCAGCAACTGCGCGAACTGGGCGTCGATGTCGCCGGACATCCCGCCACCGGCTACCAACTGCGCGCCGTTCCCGACTTGCTGCTGCCGGAAATGCTAGCTCCGTCGTTGAAGGGCACAATCTTTGGCAAGAATGCAGCGAAGCAGATCCATCACTACTACAAAATTGGCTCGACCAATTCCGAGGCCATGCGTGCGGCAAGCGACGGCGTGCCAGAAGGCAGCGTTTTCCTCGCCGAAGAGCAACTCTCTGGTCGTGGGCGCGGCGCGCACACCTGGCATTCGGCGCGGTCGACGGGCATCTACTGCTCTGTGATCCTGCGCCCGGCAATGCCGCCTTCCGACGCGCTGATTTTTTCTCTCGCTGCCGGACTCGCCGTGCGTGCGGCGGTCTCCGAGATCGCTCCGCAGCTTAAGGTCGACTTGAAATGGCCAAACGACGCCCTGCTCAACAACAAAAAGTTTTGCGGCATTCTCACCGAAATGAACGCCGAAGCAACACGCGTCCGTCATCTGGTGGTGGGCATCGGTATCAACGTAAATCAGGCGAAGTTCCCGGCTGAACTGCGTGACATCGCGACATCCCTGCGCATCGAAACCGGCACCGAGTGGTCGCGCGTCGAGCTCTGCGCCGCTTTGCTAAAATCACTCGATCGGGAATATCGCAGCCTGATCGGAGACCAAGGAGCGCGCACTTCGATTTTGCGGCGCTTCGAGGAAAGTTCCTCGTCAGTGCGTGGCCAGAAAGTAAGCGTCGAGGAAAATGGCGGCCTGGCGGGCATTACCGAGGGATTAGATGAACGCGGATTTCTGCGCGTACGCACCGAGAACGGATTGCAAACGGTTGTAAGCGGAACCGTGAGGTTGACGGGTAATTTGTAGTTAGCAATTTTAAAATTTCATATCGTCGCCGTTTTCAATTGCAAATTACAAATTACGAATTACAAATTTTCCTATGCTTCTAGTTATCGATGTAGGCAATACCAACACCGTGCTGGGTGTATTTCGAGTGGCGCATCAGCCAGGCGACGATATCACCAGCGAACCCGCGCGCTACGACCATCTGGTTGCCAACTGGCGTGTCGGCTCTCACCTGGCTCGCACCGTCGACGAGTATGGCGTGATCTTCCGCAACCTTTTCGCCATGGACCACCTGGAAGTTTCGGACGTGAAAGGCATAGTAATTTCATCGGTCGTGCCGCCGCTCGACCCGGTCCTGCGCCAGGTGTGCGAGCGTTATTTCAACAGCAAGCCGCTGTTCATCGAACCGGGAATAAAAACGGGCATGCAGGTGCTCTACGACAATCCCGCCGAAGTAGGCGCGGACCGCATCGTTAACGCGGTGGCGGCGTTCGAAAAATACGGCGGCCCGTGCGTAATCGTCGACTTCGGAACGGCTACAACTTTCGATTGCGTTTCGAAAAAAGGCGAGTATATGGGCGGAGTTATTTGCCCGGGTATCGGCGTGTCCGCGGATGCATTATTTCAGCGCACCGCCCGCCTCCCCCGTGTCGAAATTCGCAAGCCCGCCCGCGTGATCGGATCGAACACGGTGGGCAGTTTGCAATCCGGCCTCTACTACGGCTATCTCGGGCTGGTCGACGGCATTCTTGAACGGCTGGTGGATGAGCTCGGCTCAGAAACCCACGTGCTTGCGACCGGCGGACTCGGAGGGCTGATTGGCACAGCTTCACACTTCATAAAAGACGTCGACGAATTTCTCACGCTCGAAGGGTTGCGCATTATCTGGGACCGAAACCAATCCTTTCGCCGCGAAGCCGCGCCCAAGGCGCCGAAGCCAACAATACCCGCCAAACCTCTGGGGACCGACGCGAAACCGTGGCCCTCACCGAAATCTCCGAAGCGCTGAGTTCATTCCCGCTGAGCCGTCGTGGAAAATTATTTCAATTACTTCACCGAAATCGAAGAACACTACCTGCGGCGCCGCGGAACTCATCTGCTGCTTTCGACGCTCGATTGGGCGCTCATCGAAACTTGGAAGAGCGCGGGCATCCCACTCGAGGCCGTTCTCCGCGGAATCGATGACGGATTCGACAAATATGACCAGCGTCCCTCGAGATCAAAGAAGGTGAACAGCCTCGCGTATTGCTCGCAAGCGGTGTTGGCCGCAGCCGAAGACATGAAGGAAGCTGCCATCGGCACAACGAATGAAGAAAAAAGTCCGCGCGAGCCAGGATTCGAAACGGCGCAGATTGTGGCGTTTCTACGCGAGAACGCCGGCAAACTAGAAAATGCTAAACTACCCGAGCGCCCCGGTTTCGCGACAGCAGCGTTAGCGCGCGAGGAAGCCGCATCGTTGCGCGAAATGGCCGAGAGCATCGAACGCAGCGCAAAGCTTCCGCGCCTTGAAGATCTAGAGCGGCGGCTGACCGTGATGGAAGAAAAACTGTTCGCGGTACTGATGACTGCGACTCCAGATGTAGATTTAGTAAATGTCCGCGCGGAAGCCGATCGCGATATCGCCCCGTACCGTCGTAACATGACAGCCGCGCAGGTCGAGCAACTCCACAAACAATATGTGCACAAACACCTGCTAGAGCGCTGTAGCGTGCCAAGGCTAAGCTTGTTTTATTTGCATTAGCTATAGCGTGGAGCCGACACTCCTGTCCCTTTGCGCAAGTCGTACGCTCCGATTCCGCCAAAGCATTTAGCTTCTTGTCCAATTGAGGGCTCAAGATGAATGATCAACAAAAGAACGACCAACAAAAGCAGGAGCAGTCTTCTGGAGTGCGAGATCAAGAGATTCGTGCGGCACTGAACGAGCATTGGGCGGCGTCCGATGCCAACGATTTTGAAACGGAGCACCTCATTTATCACGAGGACGCGGTGCTGGACTACCCGCAGTCAGGCGAGCGAACCCGCGGTCGAAGCAACATACAGTGCCAACGCGCTAGTCAGCCGAGCAAAAAGCGGTTTACTATCCGACGAATCATTGGCGGCGGTGATCTTTGGGTCACCGAATTCGTCCTGACATATGACGGCAAGCCGTCCTACACCGTGAGCATCATGGAGTTCAGGGGCGACAAGGTTGCGCGCGAAACACAGTACTTTGCGGATCCATTCCCGCCTCCCGCATCGCGCGCTCAATGGGTCGAACGGATGGACCCATAAACTCGAGGCGCGAGAATTCGCTTGGAGGGGACAAGAGATGGATTGGAAACGGTTGGTCCAGTTTGCGCTGTTGGGTAGCAGTGATGGGGAACAATATGCCATCCTGCTGGCACGCGTTTCGATCGGGCTGTTCTTCGCCATCTCCGGGGCAAGCAAATTGTTTGTCGCCGGCGGCACGAAACCTGTTTACGAGACGCTTGTTAAGGCCAAAGTCCCGTTTCCCCGCCAGACGGCTTATTTTGTGTCGAGTGTCGAGTTCGTTTGCGGATCCTTGCTGACCGTGGGGTTTCTTTCGAGCCCGGCCTGCGTGGCTTTAATGATCGATATGATTGTCGCCACCCTGACCAGCGCGATTTCCACCTTGCCTAAAGGACTTTCGCCTCTTAGCTGGCTCGATGATTTCCTCTATCTTCCGGAAGTCTTGTACGTGCTCTTCTTTATCTGGCTGATCTGCTCCGGTCCGGGAAAGTTCAGTGTCGATTACTGGCTCGCCGGCCAGTTACTGAGGTGATCGATTAGTTCAACAATCGCCGACGAAACAGCTTGTTGCCAGAGTTAGGGCTTTGCGGGCAACGGCTGCCAGAGCTCAATCTTATTCCCATCCAGGTCATAGATCCAGGCAAAGCGGCCGTAGGATTCATCCATTCGTTTGGCGTCAATCTTTACTCCCTCTTGTTTCAGGCGGTCGAGCAAAGCATCCATATCGTCCACGATGTAGTTGATCATGAACGGTGCAGGGCTGGGATCGAAATACTTAGTGGAGGCGGGAAAAACTGTCCAAACTGTAACCTGTTCCTTTTGCGGGTCATCGTGTTCGCGCCACGGAAGCATCACGCCTTGGCCTTTGTCAGCGAGTCCAAGATGCTTCGAATACCATTCGCGCATCTGATCACGATTAGCGGATTTGAAGAAGACACCGCCGATTCCAATGATCCGCCCGCGCTGCTCCGTTTTGACGGGCGGCTTCGACTTTTCAGGTTGCGGAGATTTCACTTCCTGTCCTCCTGTTGAGCGGGCCGAGATGAGCAACAGCGAGCCCAGCGCAATTGTGCTCCAGGGTATTCCTTGCATCGGCGGATTATACCGCTAAAAACCACAATCAAGGCTTCAGGCACAAAACAACAACGGATATATTCACGATTATGGTGTAGCGAGGGGTTTGTAAATAAGACCAATGACCATTCCGACGATAGTCCACTGGACGAAGTAAGCCACAGCCTGTCCCAGAGCAAGTTTCAGCCCGATGTTAAGGTTCACGTAGTTGTGCAGCACAAATGCGCAAACCACGAAAATGCCAATGAGAACGCCGAAGCGCGCACCTTCCGTAATGCCCGATCCGCCCGGATGTATCATTGCGAAAATTATGGCGGCAACCAGGATCGCTATGAAAGTTGCGCCCAATCCAATTGGCATAACAGTCATCATTTTTTCCTTAGGTCGGAATACGGCCGGGTACTTGTGAGCTTCATCGATAAGAGCCGGCACCAGCCAAAACACTAAAAAACCAAAGGCAAAATACACGACCGTGCCACCAAGCGCCGCCAGCACGAGACGTGAATAGTTCATTTGCGCTCCTTTACCAATTGCGGATCAAAATCACAGCCGGTTCGGCAGGACTGGTTGGCCCACACAATGATGATTTTGGTAGGGCGGGATTATACAAGTTTCGATTTGAATGGAGCAAACGGTTCGCCGCGATTCACCCTTTCTCGATCGCGCATGAGGTCTCCAACTGGCTTAGCATCGCCCCTAGAGAACCAGGGAGTTACGAGAGGCCTATTGTCTGCGCCCGCATTTGATCAGAAAAGCTCAGAATTATTGACGGCTCAGAGCCTTACTTGATGTTCCCAAAATCAATGGCAGCGCTTTCTGATCACTAAATTGCGTGGCTAGTATAAATCGTTATACCGTTCCCATCGGGGTCCTTTATGCAAAAAAGATGATGTCCAAAAAAAGTTTCATCAGGGATCTCTCCTGCTGCGATTCCCCGACTGATTAGCTCCGACCGATATTTTTTCAATTCATTCAGGCCTTTGCCTTTAATCATGAGGTCAAATTGCTCAGAAAATCTTTTATGGAATTGTCCTGTCAAACTTTCCGCGACGTCTTCTCCAGCCAGCGGATCGACTTCTAACAATAGAAGATGAGTGCCTCCACGTAGTTCAATGATTGCGACCTTTTCGTCAGTAGCGAATGGAGGCAGGCCGAGATTCGAGTAGAATTGGCAACTGTTCTTAAGGTCAGCCACCTTAAAAACAAGGTGAGCCACTGCTAATCCTGGGTCAACGACAGTCTTCATCTTGCTCGATCCCAAACCGGTCATGATTCACCTCACAAGTTGTTCTTCAAAATTGCCCTGAAGCAACACAGCAGCGGTGCAGTTCGTTTTGAAATACGTTCTCATTAAAGATACCAAACGGTATCTTTAAAAGCAATCATATTATTTGCGCCCCTGGCTCATCCGATGGAATAGAATTTTGAGACGTTGAGGAGACTTTCGAAAATGAAGGCGACTAAAGTAAAAAACGCGTACATGAAAAAGAAGGACCCTCTCTTCGTTAGAGAATCCCTCTTGAATGCCGCCTTCGAACTCGCCGCGACCAAGGGCATGGCTGATGTCACCGTCAACAAAGTGAGCGAATTGGCGGACGTTACCAAGGGGGCTTTCTTTCATCACTTCGATAGCAAAGAGACGTTGGTGACGGAGCTGATGCAGATG
>Ga0182024_10003543_pt1 | contig 37034 bp, 33 predicted proteins | sample P32metaG_FD_120480 | JGI IMG/M metagenome (GOLD analysis project Ga0182024, IMG submission 120480) | Permafrost microbial communities from Stordalen Mire, Sweden - P3-2 metaG (Illumina Assembly) | ecosystem: Environmental > Terrestrial > Soil > Wetlands > Permafrost | place: Sweden: Stordalen...
GCAACGCCATGAGCGCCCGGCCGGCTTCGAGGGCCCCGAAGCGGGCGAGCTCGTGGTCTGACGCGACCACGAGCTCTTCCCCCCTCACGTTCTTCGCTCCTACTCGTTCAGCTGTAGTAACCGGTGACGTCAACGATCAGGTTGACGCTGCCTTGGTCATTGAAGAGATTGATGGTTCCGTCCGACCCCACCTCGACGACAACGAGGTTGGGCACCGGCTGAGCTGATGTGACGTTGAGGTCGGAAACTCCAGGAACCGCTCCACCGGAGGGACCGGGGTACACGCTGACGAACGTCGTGGTCGTTGCGTTGAACACGGTCACGTTAGCGACGATCGCAACCGGCGTACCAAGCGCAGGAATGCCATCGATCCCGGTGACGTTGATGTTGAGGACGCCGCCGGCGCCGACGGTTCCCTTGGTGCAGCCCGCATCGCTGCCATTGCCGAAGTACGTGTCGCACACGCGGGCCGGGGCGGCCAGGGCGGTGAATTTCGCCCCCGAACCGGCGCTGAAGTACCCATCAATATCGACGGCGACGTTCACCGAGCCGACACTGTTCCAGATTGACACGGTTCCGCTGCCGGACACGGGCACGATGACGCGGTTTGGCACCGCGGTACCAGGATTCACGTTGACGTTCGAGGCCGTGGGAAGTGTCCCGCCGCCGGGATAGGCAGTCAGCACCGTGCGCTGCGTCGGGTTGATCGCGGTGAGGTTGAAGACGACCGCGCTCACGCCGGTCGCAGGCACTCCGTCGCCCGTGGTATGGACGTTGAAGGTGAGCACACCGTGGCCCGAGATGGGATTAGGACCGGTCGCGTCGCACTGGTTGAGGGCAATACCGCCTCCGGAACGTGTGTCGCAGATCCGCGAAGGCGACAGCGGCGTGTAGAGCCCGGTCGATGGTGCCGAGACGTATCCCTCGACATCGATGGCGACGTTGATGGTCCCGAAGTTGTTGTAGAGGTCGAGCTGGCCGCTCGAGTTGACGCCAACCTCCACCAGGTTGGCCACGACCTGCCCCGCGCTCACGTTGAGGTTTGACGTCCCTGGGCGCGTTTGGCCGGCGGGATACACCGTCAGGAGCGTCTTCACAGAGGGTGCGATGGCAGTGACGTTGACCACGACGGCTGTCACTCCCGTTGCAGGCACGCCGGATCCAGACACACCGCCGACATTGATCAGGCGCGTGCTGTTATTGGTCAGAGGACCGCTCCCAGCCCCGGTGTTGCACTGGTTGGAGGGAATCCCGGCCCCCGTCCGTGTGTCGCAGACGCGGAACGGCGGCACCGCCGTGTACGCATTCGAGGGCGCTGTAGTGGTTGCTCCGTACGTGTAGATAGTCGTATTTGAAACGGTGGCTGTCGGGTGGTCCTGAGCTGTAATGGTGTCAGTACCCGATGATGTTGCCGGGTTACCTGCCGTGTACGTGATGGAGACAGTACCAGCGGACGTGGCGCCGACCCGCTGTGGAGTGTTGTTCAAGGCTCTCGTCGTCGGTGGCGTGGCAATGCTGTTCACCGCCGTCGCGGTCCCGCCAGATCCGCTACTTGTCAGCTTGAGATCGAGATACGCGCCTGGAACCGGCTGCGGTGTTGGTGTTGAGTTGTCGACCGCAGTGACTGTGAATGTCACTTGCTGGCCGGATGTCAAAATGCCGGCGGCAGCAATGGGACTGGCGGAGAACACGTAGTTGGCTACTGGGGAGAAGACGTATGTGTCGGTATTGCAGACACCTGTGCCGGAACACACGCCGTTGGATCCAGAATCAGCAGACGTGTCGGCTGCGGTGATGACATCGCGTCCCTTGATTTGTGCCGTGGACGGCGACGTGTACACAACTAGGACTCCATCCTTTGTTGTGCCGCCGGTGAAGGTGCACGTTGCGCCGGGGGTCGGTGTGAAGGATTGCGGCGTCCCATTCAGTGTCGTGGTTCCCACGACCGCAGTTCCGCCCGACGTTCCGAACTTACCTGCGACGAAGCTGAGCCATACCGGATCCGCTTCATGGGCGCCCCCAAGCTCTGGCTGTACGCAGATGTCGACGACGCTCGACGTCGCGAGCGTCCCAGCCTGAGCGATGGGATTTGGTGAGAAAACGATGGAGTCAAAGCCCGCTGCCGATGCAACGCGTGGAAGACCCAACGGGATTGCAGCGGCGGCGACCAGTGCCATAACGACACCCACAATGGTTCGACGATTCATGTGTAGACGACCTCTATCCTTGCTGTGAGCCTGCAGGGAGCGGCTCGAGACCAGGCCATGAGAATACCGGATCTCCCCCCAAACCGCGAGGGGAGATCCGGTTTTGAACGTCTGTTTGTGTGTGCCTAGGCCCTGCGGCGCTCGCGAACCAATTCGCTGACCAGGCCGAACGCCAGGCCGCCGAGGACCAATTCGATGCCCAGCCCGGCCTCACCGATCGCGCCGACCGCGCCGGTTCCCGGGGTGGTGATGCCCTGAACGCCGCTCGCGACGATCACGACAGGCTCGCTTCCGCACTTGCTGCTGGATCCGGACGTATTGGCGTCACCGCTGTAGCTGGCCATCCAGTTGTAGGTCCCTGCAGCGGTTGTCCCGCTGAAGTTTCCGGAGATTGCGGTGTTGCCGGCGCCGAGCGCCACTGCGCTGACGAAGAGCGGGGTGCCGCTGCACGTCGCGTCAGTCGGCGCGAAGAGCTTGAACGTCACGGTACCGGTCAGGTTGCTTCCGCCGGTGACGGTCGCGGTGTCGTGGATGACCGTTCCGGTCGCTCCACCGGACGACGCGGCTGTCGTCATGGCAGATGGATCCATGCCGATGTCGACTGGCTCGCTCGAGCACGTGGTGCTCACGCTCTTGTTATTGGCGTCGCCGCTGTACATCGCGATCCAGTTGTAGGTGCCCACGGCGGTCGTGGTGAACGGCGACGAGGCGCTGCTCGCTGAGCCGTCCGAACCGAGGGCGACAGTAACGCTCTGCACCGATCCGGAGCCACCGTCACCGCTCGTGCAGTTCGTGTTGCTCGGCGCGAAGAGTGTGAAGGTCACGGTACCGGTGGGGTTGTCCCCGCCGGAAACCTGCGCCGTGTCATGGATCTGGGTGCCCACGGCACCGCCTGCGGAGGCGACGGTCACGATGGCCGGCGACACCTTGCCGATGACCACGCTCTCGTTGCCGCATGCGCTCTTGGCAGTCGAGTTGTTGGCATCACCGTTGTACACGGCGACCCACTCGTACGTTCCCGCAGTGGTTGTCGTGAAGCCAGGATCAGGCACGGATGCCTTGCCGTTCGCGCCGAGCTTGACGGTCCACTTCTGCAGCCAGTGGAGGCCGGAGTCCGCGTTGTCGACGCAGTTGGCATCGTTGGGGCCGTAGAGGAAGAAGGTGACGGTGCCCGTGGGCGCGTCGCCATGGAGGATGGCCGTGTCCTTGATCGCGGTGCCGACCGGCGCACCGCCCTGGTTGGACTGCACAGTCCTGATGTCCGTGTCCACCTTGTGGATGACCACGGCCTCTTTGCCGCAGCCGCTTGTCGCGCTGGCGTTGTTGGCGTCACCGCTATACGTTGCGACCCACTGGTAGGTCCCGACGACGGTCGTGGTGTAACCAGGCGCCGGCACGTTCGCGTTGCCGTTGTGATCGACCGCGACGGTCCATGTCTGCAGCGCCGCGTTGGTCTGCGACGTGTTGGTCTGCTGCGCCGACGGGCTGGAGTCTTCATTGACGGTGCAGTTCGCATCGTTCGGGCCGAAGAGCGAGAACGTCACGGTCCCACCGGGATTGTCGCCGGTGACGTGCGCCGAGTCGGTGATCGCGGTGCCGACGGGCGCTCCGTCCGCATCCGATTGGGTGGTGGTGATGGACGAACCGTGCGGCGTGACGGTGACCTGCTCATCCGTGCAGAGCGTGGGGCCGTTCTCGATGCTGCCGTCGGCGTTGACGACGATTTCAGCGGTCCAGTTGTACACGCCAACCTGCTTGGGCACGTACGTCGCGGACGTCACCGTGCTGTTGACGAGCTGCGAGGTCGTCACAGGCTCGCTGTCGGTGAACACCGCCGAGGCTCCCTGGTTGCCGCACGTGCCGGGCGCCCAGAGAAAAAACACGACGTGGCGGGTGTTGTCCGCGTACACGAGAGCGGTATCGGCCAGCGGCGTCGTGCCGACGACACCCGTCGTTGGCGTCGGCGTGGTGGACACGATGTGATGCGCGAACGCCGTCACAAACGACGCTGCGCCGCCCAAGACGAGCGCAAATGCGACTGCGCTCACACGGCCGACACTCCGGCGCTTTCGACGCGGCTGTCCCTGCGTGGATGGATAGTCCGAGTTCGCCACCTAAGTCCTCCTTCGTCCCCGCCGGTTGAACCGGCATTCCCCTGTTCACACTTCCTGAGCCGGCGCGGTCCGGAAGAAAAGAGCTTCGAACAGCCCATTACTCTCGAACGCGTCTTGCTCACGCAGCCTAGCAAAACGGCGCGTGTGATGCAACTGAATCGTTTGACGTTCGCGTTGATCGCAACAACCAGCCACTGGTTGTGACGGTGGAGCCCGTGGGGAACCACTGGATGTGATGTGCCTGCTGTGCCGGCGCGTGCACGACTCCCGGGCGCGTCAGCGCACGCGCGCGTGATTCCAAACATCAGAACTCGACGCGACGGTCGACACGACGATGCTGCGAGCTGGCGATGTGATGGATGCGTGAGGGTCGCGAGCTCTTATGGATCCGACGGACCGCCGCAGGACCTATACACGCGACCTGGAATGGTCGGCATCCGGTCGCGTCGCTCGATTTCGCAAAGCGCTCCCGGGCTCAGCGTGAACCCAGGAGCGCTTGCATCCCCCTATCCCTCAAGGCCGTCTCCCCGGCGGATCGGTGCAAAACCACCGAACGTCGTAAGACTATCAAACACGTCAGCGGGATGCAAGACCCAATTCTTGCTGATGGTCATTCGCAACATTCGGGTGCCAGTTATGACGTTTCACGTTCCCGGCGCCGTCGGCAGCAGGTGCTCGTCAAGCGTGCCGCCGGCGGCGATATAGGCAAGGATGGCTCGATCTGTGAGCCATTCCACCGGCGCCCGGTCGTCGGTGAGCGGGTCCTGCGACGGTGGTGCGACGTACGCCTGCGCCGCAACGAGCGGCGCGAGGACCTGGACATTCTCCGGGAGTGCTGTGAGCCGCTGACTCAATGACGCCGGCGGGATCTGATCGGACAAACCGACGACGAGCTCGTTGAAATGCAGGGCGGGCCAGACCCACACCTGCGGAAACTCTGTGGCAACCGTGCCCGCGATCGCCTGGACCAGTTGGTTGTTGCCGGGCACGCGCTCGACGTTGAGTGCGATGCCCCCACCGGGGTTGAGGTGGGCCCGCATCAGCGAGAAGAACTCCTGGGTCGCGAGATAGAAGGGGATGTACTCGGTCCTGTACGCGTCGACGACGATGAGGTCGTATCGCTGCGCGGTGGTCTCGAGATACTCGCGTCCGTCGGCAGTGATCACATGGAGGTTGGGGATCGCGTCGAGACCCATGTACTGGCGGGCAAGCTGGGTGACGACCGGGTCGAGCTCCACGGCATCGATGTCGATCCCTGGATACTCCGCAGCCAGGGCGCGCGCCGTGGTGCCACCGGCGTTCCCGATGACCAGCACGCGATGCAGCGTTCGACCGAGTAACGGTGGCACCACGAGCGGCATGTCCCACTCGCCGCCGGTGAGCGCGGTGTCTGCCCGGTACACCGACTGGTCGGCGATCCCGTCGTCGAAGCGCATGACGATCCTGCCGCCCGACTCACGCACCACCTGGACGAACTGATACGTCGTCTCGCGCTCGGCGAGCGTCCCCTGGGTCTCCTTGACCAGACCGGGGGGCAGGACGAGCAGGACGATGATCACCGCGCTCGCGATCAGCGCCGGCCTGACCAGGAGCGGGATGGAGACGAGCGCCACGAGCAGGGCGGCCGCGAGCAGCGTGCGCTGCGTGCCCACTGCGGGGATGAGTACGAGCGCCGACCCGAATGTGCCAATGATGGCACCAACAGTCGCAAGCGAGGAGAGGCGTCCGCTGGTGCGGCCGGCTCGGTCGATGTCGGTCAACGCCAGGCGGAGCGCAAATGGCGACGCCATACCGAGCAGGGTGACCGGCACGGAGAACAGCAGCAGCGTGGAGAGGAACGATCCCACCACGGTGCCGACGCTGACCGCGGCGAAGCCCTGCAGCGCCAGGTTCAGGAAGGGACGCGCGATGAAGGGAAGCAGGGCGGTGCACAAGGCTGCGATGACGAGGATCAGGCCGAGCACGCGCCGTGTCGGATGCCTGTCGGCGATGCGCCCGCCAAGCCAGTAGCCGACCGACAGATAGATAAGGATGAGGCCGATGACGTTCGCCCAGACCACCGTCGACTGCCCGAAGTACGGAGCCAGCAACCGGGTCGCGCAGATCTCCGTCGCCAGCGAGGACGTTCCCGCGGTGAAGACGACAGCGGGCAGCACGCGTGGGGGCATCGCGGGGATCGTAGTCGCGGCACATATAGCGACGGCTCGCCTTGTGGGCGAGCCGTCTTGGGAGGGAGGCTAGGAGAGGCGGTCACCAGCGGGCATTCACCCGCCGTGACCGCTGGGGTCAGTTCGCTGTGGACCCGCCCATGTTCGGGCACGGATGCGCTGTTCCTGGCGTGCTCGACGCCATGGTCGTCGCCGGAGAGGCAGCGTTCGCAATGACGAACCCGCCGATGCCGCCGCCGATCAGCAGCCCCGCGGCGAGAAGCAGCGCAGCCGGACCGCGGCCGAGACCGCCGAAGTGACGCCGATGCGACTGGTCCTCGGACGGGAGAGTGTCGGTGAAGTTGTCCTGATCCATCGCAAACCTCCTGGGTTCGTCCACACGGAGGGTAGGGACGTCAACCTTTCGACTTGGTGACACTCGCCCACTCACGAGCAACACGGACCCATCCCTCGCGCGCGTTGTGCACCGTCGGTGTCCAACCCGTCAGGCGCTGCATTCGCGCGGAACTCACCCGCTGCGATCGCTGCAGGTACCGCCAGGTCACGCCGAGTGCCGCACCACCGGCGAGCGCGGGGAGCTTGGGGAGGCCGCGACCGCCCGCGGCCCGAGACATCGAGGTCATGAAGACGGCGAGCTGGACCGGGTCATCATCGCTCACGTTGTAGATGCCAGCTGGTGCGCGCAGGGCGGCGACGGTGGCCTGGGCCGCGTCGTCGAGGTGGATCGACGAGAACCAGTTGCGGCTGCGCCCGACGAGCGCCATCCGCCGGCGGCGGGCGCGATCGGCCATTTCGAGGGCCTGGGACGAGTCCGCCGCGTAGAACGCGGCGAATCGAAGCACCACCGCGCGTCCGCCGCGCCGGGTGAACTTCTGCGCCTCAGCTTCGGCCTCGAGCGCGTCGCGCAGCGGCTCTGCTCCGCCGTGCGACACCGGGGAATCCTCGTCGAGCCAGTTGTCGCCGCCATCCGCGTACACGAAGCTGATCGACTCGTGGATGCACGTGCCGACCTTCTCGTCGCTGCACGCTTCGTTCAGCAGCCTGGTTCCCTCGATGCGGAGGCGTCCGGTCTCGGCCCATGCCTCCGCTTTGCGCATCTCCATGAGCGGCGGAATCTTTGTGGTCAGACGGAACACAGCGTCGCAACCGTGGACTGCCGAGCGGAGTGCTGTGAAGTCGAACAGGTCGATGTCGAGCGGCGTCGCATGCATCGCGCGAATGCGCTGAGCGCCTTCGTCGGTGCGCGCGGTCGCGGTGACGTCATGCCCGTGCTCGGCGAGGAGGCGGACGACGCGTGATCCGAGCGCGCCAGTGCCTCCGGCGACGAACAGCTTCATCGCGTGCTGTGCGCTCTCGAGGGTGCGTTCACCGCCACGACCTCACGACGCAGTTGTACCAGCACCGTACCGGCGCACCGCGACCTACGCCAGTTCGTAGATGTGGGTTTCGTCCGAGTAGTACAGCACGTGGTTCGGACCCTCGACGACGTCCAAGCGGCAGCCCGATGGCCCAAGGCGAACGCTGGCGTGCGGACTGCCCGCGGTGACGATGGCCATCCCCTTGTCGTAGGTGCAGAACACCAGATGGCCCGCATAGCCGGCCGGTCCGCTCGAATCGACGAAGGTCGCACCGGTCGGGACGTACGTGCTCGCCTCGCTGCTCCAGTTCGGCGCGAGGCCGCCACCGCAGCTCGAGGCCGCGAGCGGATGGCTGTAGCCATAGCAGTCAGGCCACTGGTAGTGAGCGCCGCGAGTCACGTTGAGGTAGAGCGTGTCGTATCCCGTGCCCGGACTCCCGGCGTCGCCCGAGGGGCCGTTCATCGTGATTGCGAGCTGTCCGGTGTCCGAGAACGCAATGCCGAACGGGTTGCGGAAGCCATATGCCCACACCGGGTTCTTCGGTCCGAACGGATTGCCCGATGGGATAGTGCCGTCCGGGTTGTAGCGGAGCACCTTGCCGCGAACATCGTTGACGTCCTGCGCGCTGGGCGCATCGTGCTCATCGCCGAGCGTGACGTAGAGCTTGCCGTCTGGTCCGAACGTGATGCGTCCCCCCTTGTGGCAGCAGTCGTTGCCCGCGGGGAAGGTGGCGATGATGGTCGGGTGGATCCCCGTGCCGTCGCAGTCGTACCAGCGGATGACATGCTGCGTGCGGTAGCTCGCGTCCGAGTAGAAGGCGTAGACGAAGCGGTCGGTCGCGAACGTCGGGCTGATTGCCAGGCCGAGCAGCCCGCGCTCGCTGTAGCTGCCGTTGGACTCGGTGGTGACGGTCTTGACTCTCGCGAACACCCGGGATGCACCGTTTTGCCAGACCCTGACCGTGCCTGAACGCTCGGTCCAGAACAGCCTGCCGTCGGGTGCGAACGCGAGAGCGGTTGCGAAATTGGCCGCGATGGTGCCGCTCGGCAGAGGCTCGTTGGACGGGGCGGCGCAGGCGTTGGGTGTCGGCGTCGGTGTGCCGGTGACCACGGCGACGGTCGGGGTCGCCCCGGGCGTTGGCGTCGGCCTTGCAGTCGGTCGCGGTGGCGACCCACAGGCGGCGACGAGCACTGCCACGGCGGCGAGTGCTAAGCGACGGATCCCCGTCGACACGTCAGCCGACAGCGACCCTCGGCTCCTCATGGCTGTCCGTCGAGGGGACGACGTCGAGGTGTTCGCGGGCCCAGGCATCGATGGCATCGATCACCCGCTGCAGGTCGACGCCTGCGGGAGCGAGCTCGTAGGACGTACGGGGCGGCATCTGTGAGTGCACGGTGCGACGCAGGAGGCCGAGCTCCTCGAGGCGGTCGAGGCGGACCTTGAGGGTCGCCGGGTTGCAACCGCCGACTGTGCGGCCGAGTTCGTTGAACCCAAGCGGGCCGTCGAGCAGGGCGCGGACGATGTGCATCGTCCACTTCTCCTGCAGCACCTGTATGGCTTCGTGAACCGGGCAGTACTCGCGATCAGCATCCATATCGAGGGTCCTCCATCCCGTCCCCGATCTTAACTTGCGGTCTGGGGGAGCGTGTGATGCCTTTCACTTGACAAAGTATAGCACTTTATTACATGATGTTGCTATCGGACATGTTTCCGTCCGAGGCTGCCCGGGGCATTCCAGGCATTCAAGGAGGACACGCCATGGCGTGGAGTCTCGACCCGCATCACACCTCAGTCACCTTCAGCGCGAAGCACCTCGGCGTCGCCACCGTGCGTGGGAAGTTCGGCCAGGTCGAAGCCAACCTGGAGTTGGATGACGCAGACGACCCAACCACGGGGCGCGGCAAGGTCATCATCAAGGCCGCCAGCATCGACACAGGCTCCGAGCAGCGCGACGGTCACCTCAAGAGCGCCGACTTCCTCGACGTCGAGAAATATCCGGACATCGTCTTCACGTTGAAGTCGATCACCTCGGATGGTGACCACTTTCACGTGGTCGGCGATCTGACCATCAAGGACATCACCAAGGAGATCACGCTCGACTACGAGCACAGTGGTTCGGTTGTCGATCCGTTCGGCAACGTCAAGGTCGGCGGAACGCTGACCGGAAGCATCAACCGGTCTGACTGGGGTCTTACCTGGAACGTGCCACTCGGCGGTGGCGGCTTCCTCGTCGGTGAGAAGGTGAAGCTCGAGATCGACGGTGAGCTCACACAGGACAAGCCCGCGGAAGCTGAGCCCGCAGCAACCGCCGCAACCGGCGCGACCGCGTAGGATTTACACAAGAGGTTTGTGACGATGGCTGAGAACATTCGCTTCTACTTCGATCCACTGTGCCCGTGGTGCTATCAGACTTCGCGCTGGGCGCGGCGTCTCGATGAGCTCGGGGTGGTGGACGTGGAATGGCGCGTGTTTTCGCTGGCGATCGTCAACGGTGGCGACGAGGGGCGTGCGGCCGCGGATACCGGGTCCGCGCCGTCGCTCCGGACCGCCATCGCAGTTCGCAACGCGCACGGCAATGCTGCTGTGGGCGCTTTCTACAAGGCGCTGAGCGATGCTCGTCATCAGCGCGGCCTCCCACTCGACGACCATGGCGTGATCGAGGCATCGCTGCGCGAGGCGGGCCTGGAGCCGGAGCTGCTGGACCAGGCGCTTGCCGATCCGTCGACGTGGGAGGCCGTGGAGCGCGAGCACGATGAGGCGGTCTCAGTTCACAAGGCATTCGGTGTGCCAACCATCGTTCTGGACGGTGGGACCGGCCCGCAGATGTTCGGGCCGATCATCAGCGACATTCCCGATGATGCGGGTGCCGTCGACCTGTGGGAGCATTTCGTCTGGATGGCGCGCAACCCGAACGTGGCTGAGATCAAGCGAGATCGCCCGCCGTTGGATCTAGAGAGCATTCGGGTGTGGCGCCGCGAGCGCGAACAACGCGAGCGGGAAAAGCAGGCGCAGTCGGCGGCGTGACCACAACGGGAGTCACCGCCCCCGCCCCCGCACCAAAGACCTCGCGCAAGCACGGTGAGGTCGGACCCCACTACAAGTGGGTCGCGCTCTCGAATACGACAATCGGCATGCTCATGGCGACGGTCAACTCGTCGATCGTGCTCATATCGCTGCCGGCGATCTTCCGTGGCATCAAGCTGAATCCGCTCGTCCCGAGCAATGTCAGCTATCTGCTCTGGATGATCATGGGATATATGGTCGTCACCGCCGTGCTGGTGGTGAGCCTCGGGCGCATCGGAGACATGTTCGGGCGAGTCCGGTTGTACAACCTGGGCTTTCTCGTCTTCACGGTGGGATCGATCCTGCTGTCGCTGGTGTTCAACACCGGTCCCAGCGCGGCACTCGAGTTGATTCTGTTCCGGCTGATCCAGGGCGTTGGCGGCGCGATGATCTTCGCCTGTTCGACCGCGATTCTCACCGACGCGTTTCCGCAACGCGAACGAGGTATGGCGCTGGGCATCAATGCGGTTGCCGCTGTGTCCGGGTCGTTCATCGGTCTGATCGTCGGCGGATTGCTGAGCACGACGGACTGGCACTTGGTGTTCCTGGTGTCGGTGCCGGTCGGGTTGTTCGGTACCGGCTGGGCGTATCTCAAGCTGCGCGAGACGGGGATCGTGAAGCGCTCGCGTGTCGACTGGTGGGGCAACGTTCTCTTCGCGGTTGGACTCATCGCGGTGCTCGTCGGCATCACGTATGGGATTCAGCCTTACGGCACGCACTCGATGGGCTGGACCAATCCTTCGGTGCTCACAGCGATCATCGGCGGTGTCGCGCTGCTGGTCGTCTTCGTGATCGTCGAGACCAAGGTCGAGGAGCCGATGTTCCGCGTGAGCCTGTTCCGCCTGCGTGGCTTCACCTTCGGAACTGTGGCGGCGCTGCTCAGCTCGATCGGACGGGGCGGCCTGATGTTCATGGTGATCATCTGGCTCCAGGGCATCTGGCTGCCGCTGCACGGGTACAGCTACGAGTCGACGCCGTTCTGGGCGGCGATCTTCATGCTGCCGCTGACCGCGGGTTTCCTGATCGGTGGGCCAACATCGGGGTTTCTGTCCGACCGGCTTGGCTCGCGCGGCTTTGCGACCGCGGGCATGATCTTTTCGGCGATCGGCTTCGGATTGCTCATGTTCCTTCCCGCCAACTTCACGTACCTGCCGTTCGCGCTGCTCTTATTCCTCGTCGGTGTTTCGATGGGGATGTTCGTTGCCCCCAACACCGCCGGCGTCATGAACGCGGTGCCGGCCGATCGTCGCGGTGTGGCGTCCGGCATGCTCGCGACCTTCCAGAACAGCGGCATGACGCTGTCCATCGGCATCTTTTTCTCCCTGATGATCGCGGGACTCAGCTCCACACTGCCGTCGACGATGTTCGCGGGGTTGACCACGCACGGGGTGCCGGCCACGCTGGCGCACCAGGTGGCGAACCTGCCGCCTGTCGGATCGCTGTTCGCTGCGTTCCTCGGGTACAACCCGATGACCACGCTGCTGGGACCGGCCCTGCATACGCTGTCGACGAGCCAGGCGGCCTACCTCTCCGGGCAGACGTTCTTCCCGAATCTGATCAGCAACCCGTTCATCGACGGGATGCACATCACCTTCGCGTTCTCCGTGATCATGATGCTGGTCGGGGCGACGGCGTCCTGGCTGCGGGGGGCGAACCCCGCACGTCCACCGGCTGCCGCTCGCGTGCCTGCGCGCACCGAGGCGATGAGTCCGCCGGTCAGTCAGACCTGACGCGACTCCCGCTCTGAGACGGTGTTGGGCGCTCGGAGCGCGGGCAGTGGGGGGCGTTCTCGGCGTGACGATGTGGGCGGAGAGTGATACACAGGTGTGTATACTACAGGAATGTGTGATGGCGGCGGCGAAGGGCAAGGCGGCCGTGACGAGATGGGTTGCCTTGCCCGGGCGACCGATCAAGTGCGGAGTCGCGCGCGGCCGAATGTCCCGGCAGCTCTCCGGGACGATCTGACTCGGCTCCGTCGGATCATCGATCGGATCGAACTTGAGTTCTCGACAGTCGCGGGGATGTTCGCGGCCACGGAGGAAGAGGAGTGGCAGGGATGTTTGAGCCCCACGCACTGGATGCGCCTCGAATGCGGCATGACGGCTGGAGCGGCGTCGAACGCGATCGCCGTTGGGTCGCATGCGGCTGCGCTCGCTGACAGCATTGCGGCGGTCGAGGAGGGAAGGCTCAGTTTTGCCCACCTCGCCTTGATGGCCGGGACCGCGCGGGCGTTCCACGAATCACCGACCTCCACCGCATTCGAGGAACAACCGCTCCTCGATCAGGCGATGAGTCACGATCTCAGCCGTTTCCGGACGGATTGCGCACACGCGCGCCATGCACACGACGCTGAGGCATTTCAGGCCGAACAGCTGAAGGATGTTGAGTCCCGCACTCTCGAAGTGCGCACCGGCGAAGGTGGTGCCGTCTTCCTCAAGGGATACCTCGATCCGGTGGGTGGGGCGATCGTCAGCACGACGCTCGATGCGCTTGCGCGCCGTGCGGGAAGCGAAGACGATCGGTCGCGGGAGCGACGCTACGCCGACGCGCTCGTCGAACTCGCCGGGCACGGTCTTGACGCGGCGCTCCTTCCGCGAGTGGGTACTCAACGCCCGCATCTTCAGGTCACCACGAGCCTCGAGACACTCGTCGGATCAGCGGGTGCCCCTGCGGGGATGCTCGAGCGCGCCGGCCCGATCGGGACGGCCACGGTGCAACGGCTCGCGTGCGATGCCAGTGTCACCCGAGTGCTGCTCGGCCCGGACTCCGCCGTGGTGGACGTAGGTCGCGCTCGGCGATTGCCATCGGGCGCGACCCGGCGCGCGCTCCACGCTCGTCACGGTGGCTGTGAGTGGCCTGGTTGTGATCGTCCCGCGTCATGGACCGCGGCGCACCACATCAAGCACTGGGCTCATGGCGGAGCGACGGATCTGCAGAACCTGGTTCTGCTCTGTCATCGCCATCACTCGCTCGTCCACGAAGGGGGGTGGGAACTCGTACGGGCAGACGACGGCGAGATGAGGTCAGTGGCTCCGCTTCCCGTCGTGAGATGGCATTCGCGGGCGCCCGATCTGACGCCGGACGGGTGAGGCCGGCCGTGTCAGAGCAGCCAGGCTGACCGGGCTAGTTCGCGCCCGGCGATCATGCCGGCGCGCCTGCGCTCGCGTCGCGGAGTCCTCAGTCGCCGTGACGTCAGGATCGGCCGGGCTTAAGGAGTCCGGGCCGCCTCCACAGACGGCACGTGCACGATCAGGACCGGCACGCGGCTGTGGCTCAGCACGGCATGGCTCACACTGCCGAGTAGGAACGACCTTGCGTCTCCGCGTCCGCGCGAGCCGACAACGATCAGATCATGGTTGTTCGCCGCCGCCCGGTCGAGGATCGCCTGGGCGGGGGCCTCATCCACCACGACAACCTCGGCGTGCACCTCGGGTGGGATCGCACTCTTTGCTTCGTCCCCGATCGCCTGTGCCTCATTCCGGACGCTCGCAACGAATTCGTCAACCGCGCTCTGCGGCAGCGGAGCGACGGGGCCCCACGGCATGAGCGTGCTGTACGCAACGACGACGGTCAATGACGCGTGCTGCGTGCGCGCGATATCGACGGCCTGTGTCAGCGCCACCTGCGCGTGCTCCGAACGATCGACCCCGACCAGAATGCTCGTGAACATCACCAATCTCCTTGACAACCGCGTGCGTGCGCACGACATCAGATTCTGGCGCATTAGGCAGTTGGCTCCGCGAGGCCAACATCGCCCTGGAGAGCAGCTCAGACGCCCAGCACAGACATCGGATTGTCCCGGGTGCGTCCGCGCCGCACTCCTAGAGTTCAGCTTCCAGCCCGGCGCGGGCTACTCGAGATTGAGGGTTGAGGAGCATCCGCCATGTTGGTACTTGCCGTCACCGCAACGATCCACTGGCTCAGCGTACTGAGTCAGGTGTCCCCGAATGACCCCCTCTCGCAGCAGGTGCTCGCGCGTGTGGCCAACCCACTCCTCACGTCCGCGCAGTTCCTCATACCGGCCGCCGTGGCGATCAGCGGCATTCACAAAATGATGGAGCACCGCGAAAGTGGCGGCTCATTTATGGTGGATATGGTCACCAAGGGCGGCGGAGCGATCTTAGTTCTGCAACTTGTCAAGTCGATTTCGGGGGTCGGCTGATGAACGCTGAGGTGTATCTGCTCTCGATCCCTCTGACGCGGCATCGAAGTATAGTCGCGCGACCTCGTCGTGCTGACGGAGCGGCCCCCATCTGTGGAGTGCGAGAGCCGCAGGCGCGCCATCATGACGTGACGGAGCAGCGCTCTGAGTCACCGCTCGCCACTGGCGCGACGCCGCACATCGATCCCGGCTGATCGTCCAGGCATTTCGGAAGTGATCAGCGCCACCAGCTGGTGGAATCCTGTCACGTGGCTGCAGAGCGTTGCCGGGTTCTTCCATGGAGCCTACGACGCCGGCGGTGCCTTGCTCAACGTACTCGGCGGCGCGTTGACGATTCTCACCCAGTTTTTCCGCTTCTTCTTCGACACGGGCCACTTCATCGCCGATGCCGTCAACTGGGTCACCAACACGTTGTTTCCGCCCGAATTGCAGACGTGGTTCCTCGGCACCGTCGGAGAGCCGGGGCAGCAGTGGAATTCAGCTCAAATCTACGAATCGCTATACAGAGCAATGATTCCGCCCGCGTTGATGATCGCCGGCGTTGCGGCGGCCAGCCGCATCCTCCGCGCGCTTGTGGACCATCGAGCTGGCTCGATGGAGACGATCCTCTCAGTCCTCCCTCGGTTTCTTGTGGCCGTCGCCGTCATCGGTGTGCCCGGCACCTCGATCAGCATCGGCTACACCGCAATCGTTTGGTGTGTGGACGCGTCCATTGCGGTCTCGGGTGCCGTTGTCTCGCTGATCCTGCACGCGTCATTGTTGAGCGGATTGAAACCGGGCCAAGGTTGGTTCAACCATCTCTACTCCGTGCTCATCGCTTCGAGCAACCAGATGGTCGCTGTCGCCGTCGGCGGCATCCCGCTGCTGATCCTCGTGCTGTACGCGGGCTTCCTAATGATCGTTCGGACAGTGATGCTCGGCTTCGTCATCGTCGCCGGCCCACTTTGTCTCGCGACCGCAGTGTTCGATGCAAACAACAGGTTCTTCCAATGGTGGCTCGACTTGTTGGGAAGCGTCCTCTTGACCCCGCTCGTTCTTGGAATGGCAATCGCGTTGAGTTTGACGCTCGCATCACACGTCGTCACGGCCTTCGCTGTCGGTCCTCTTCTCGCCGTCGTGATTATCTGCGGAGGACTCTGGTTCGCTGGCAAGATGATTCACCACCTCACCTGGCGGGGCTTCAGCCATGGGAGCGCGCTCGCAGGCTTCGCCGCGGGCGTCGCCACGATGGTGGCTCCGGTGCATCGTTTGTCGTCTGCCGGATTCATGGCAGAGGCACTGGGGGCGAACAGAGACGGTGGAAACTCGGCCGTGAACTTCATGAAACGGCTCGGGCTCGCCGCACAGGGTTTGGCACCATCAGCATCTGCATCGGGCGCCCTCACAGCTGGAACCCTGGGTTCCTTGAGCCGAAGTCGAAACCTCGTCGCGTCAGGTGGCGCACCCGACATGACTGCGGCACTCGGCGCCGACGGAAAGGCAGCTGTTTCCGGCGCCGAAGGAGTGTTTTCGCAGCACGCATTCAACGCATTCGGAGCAGCGCACGCGAAGTTGATCGGCGCGTCCACTCGTGACCAACCCTATGGCTCTGTATCTTCTGGCGATCGCGCCAAGCTCGCCTGGAGCCGGACGCCACCGCGCAGTCAGACGACATTCGCCAATGACTTTCTCTCCGAGTGGCTCGGTGCCGACAGCGAGCCCGTGCCGGAGTCCCCAGCCGCGATCGGCCTCACTCCGCTGGAGGTCGGCCTCGCGTGAGCGGGGTACGCGTCCCGCTCGCCGTCGATGCGCAGGTTCGCGTGCCTTTCGGTCCGGTCCTGGTACCGCTGCGTGCACTCATTCTCCTGACGGCATCGGCACCGATCGCGCTCGCGTGCCTCAGCCTCGACAGGCTCCCGGTCGGCTCGCGGCTCGGTCTCGCAACCGCCGTGATGATGCTCGGCTTTGCGCTCGCAGCACCGATGCGTGAGGGCGTCTGGATCGGGACGTGGTGCCTGTATCGCATCTGCGGTCGACTGATGCCGGCCACGGTGCTCGACGGAGTGGGTCACCGCGCACGAGTTGAGTTTGCAGGTGATGCCCTCCAGGTATCGCGAATTCGCCGCGAGATCGTCTGGTGGTCACCCAGGCGGGTCTTCCGGCATTTGACCATCCTCCCGGTCGTGAGCAATGCCGATGGCGGGATCATCCGGCTCAGTCCCGGTGGTGCTCGCGGGATCCTCATGCTCGAAGGGCCGGGTGGCTCGCCGACCAGCGAGGGGCACGCGCGCTGGTGCGCGACGGTGACGCAATGGCTCCTCGGCATGGATTGTCCGGCGCAGTTCGTCAGCGTCGTTAATAACTTCGACAGCCACCGCGCCCAATTGGCCTTCGACGAACGAATCAAAGGCTGGCCCGTAACTCGGCTCGCGGAGCTCGAGCGGGATCTCGCGGGCAGGGTTGCGGAGCAGAGTCTTGGTCTGCGTCACTTCGTGGTGCTCTCGCCAGGCCTCGCTGCTGCCGATGGCATCCCATGGCTCAGCCGCGCCACGCGTCTCCCGCGAGCGCTCGAAGCGAGTGAGGAAGAGGCAGCGCGCGCACTGCTCACAGCATTGCGGACGGCCTCTAGTTTGGGGTTGGCAGCTTCCATAGCTGATCGTGATGACATCGCGGAACTCCTTGTCGATACCATCGTTGGTGCAACGAGCGCCGCGGCCACCCGCAGCGGGATTGTCCGGATCGGGGACGAATATCAGATTGTCCTGACTGCGACGCGTCTCCCATCTACCGTCCATCCCGGTGCGCTCGTCGATGCCCTCATTCGCAGTCGCGCGAAAGGCTACGCCGGCCTTCACGTGCTGCCGGTGGACGCGAAGGTCGCACGCAGAGTGCTTGATCGTCGTGCGGCGATGCAGCGGTACACCGCGCGCGAGGGCAATGACGCTGTCGACAATCAGGTCGCCCTTGCCGACACCACGGCGGCACTTGCCGCGATCGCCCAACGTCAGCTCATCCCGTGCCGCATTGCCTTGAGCTTTGCGGTCCGCGACTCGGTGCTTCCCAAGGCAGCGGAAACGGCGGAACGCCTCGACGGCCTTCTTCGCGGCCAGGGGTTTGACCTCGTTCAACCCACCTCGCCGGGCCTGCTGCCGTCGCTGGCTGTCACCCCGGGCGGTGCTCCGCTCGGTCGCAGTCTGCAGTTGACCTCCGACACCGTGGCCGCGTGTCTGATTCCAGCGCTCGGCACGCCGTTCGGTGATCAACGACAACCACTGGTTGGCATCAATCAGCTCACCGGCGCGCCGGCATACCTTTCCATCTGGAGTCGGCCGAACCACAACGCCGTGATCCTGGGAAGCTCGGGGTCCGGGAAGAGTGTGGCCGCGAAGACGCTGTTGGTTCGGCATGTCATGGAAGGCGCGTCGGCCGTCGTGATCGACCCCGATTCAGAGTATCGGCGGGTGATGAATGCTGTGGGAGGCCTTCATTTCGAGCTGGGGGAAGACGCGCTCAACCCGCTGGCACCGGGCTGCGATGTTGCGCCGGACTTGGCGGCAAGCCTCCTGCTTCCCGTGCTGAGCGTCATGGCCGGTGACGAGAAGGGCGTGAGGGACGGGCGTCCAATTCGACGGTTGCCCGACGAGGATCAGGGGTGGATCCATGGCGAGGTCGCCGCGTTCTTTCGCGAATGGAGTCGAAACCGACCGCGGATTGAACCGGTGATTCACGACCTCGTCGCATTTATTGAGACAACCTCTGCCGTCCAGGCGTTGACGCGGCGTGAAAAGGATCGGTGCAGGGTCATCACAGCCCGTCTGCGACGCTTTACTCAAGGAGATCGAGCGCTGGTCTTCGATCGCCCTTCAACGTTTCGCGTCGGCGCTCGCCCAGTCTCCATCGGCCTTCGCAACTTCGCATTGACGTACGCAGCTGATCTGACACCTGCCCTCGCGGTGGTGCTTACGGCCGTGCTGGCTGCGCTCGGACGAGACCATGGGCGCTTGATCGTTGTCGTCGATGAAGCCCATCGGATCACGATCGATCCGGACGCCGGCGAAGTCCTCGGTCAACTCGTCCGCCAGGCTCGTAAACACGATGCAGGTGTCTGGATGTGTTCGCAGCAGATCCACGACTTTGTCGGTACCGACTTGGGCAGAACGCTGGTGGCCACGGCGGCGACCAAGGTGGTTCTGGGAGTTGAGGAGGCCGCGCTCGCGGATGTCCGCGACGTCTTTGGGTTGAGCGAAGACGAGGTCGCGGCTATCAGTCCACCGGTTCAAGGACGAGCCGTTCTCCTCTCCGGCGGTGAACGCACGGTGGTGGCTATCGTCCCCGGCCCCGCATTGCTGGCGCTTGCGCACTCGTCACAGGAGCCGAGATCCCAACCGGCACCCGCGTTCGCGGGCTGAGTGTTGGCGCTTCCGGCGGCCATTGGTGCCGCACTTTCGAAAGCCCGCTCCTTCCATGCGATTGCTTCCGCCTTGGGCGGCGGGTCGTCGCGCCGAAAGGGAAGAGCGGGTTCGTGCTGTGTGACCTCCTGCGCCGGCTGCCTCGGATGCGCCGTGGTCGCGGGTGTCTTTGCCCTGTCCATCGTCGGCGCACTACTCGCGGCCGGTGCGTCGCTGGTCGGCGTCGCCGGAGATCCTGGATGCGACCGAGCGACGACTACACCCTGCGCCGCGCTGACCGGAGCCGTCGTGGGCGCTCCCATGAACTGCGCGACGCTCTCCGTCAGTCAAGGATTTGGCGACACTCCGTGGGAGCACCCACACACCGGGATTGACATCGTGTGTCCGCCCGCAACCATGGTGGTCGCCGTCGCCGATGGTGTGTTTCATCGGAATCAGGGCGCACCGATCGCATGTCCGTACCCGTCGGGACGGACCGGGGGCCTGGGTATGTATGGCGTCCTCAACGCCGGCGGGAGGACCTACCTGTATGGCCATCTCGAAGCCTTCGCAGCGTCAGATGGCGCGCACGTGACCATCGGACAGCCGCTTGGTTTCGAGGGCGCCACAGGATGCGCGACCGGCTATCACCTTCACTTCGAAGTCCTCGAAGGTGGAAGGGTCGTCAATCCGTGCCCGCTCATTCCACCTGGATACCCGGCGCCACACGATCCAACCGGCTTGCACTGTTGGGGGAATGCCCCGCCATGATCCTTCATCAACCCACCCACCCCCAATTGTCCTATGCTCGTTCCTGCCTGGCGGCGGGGGGATTCTCAGGGAGGGGTTCATCGAATGAGTCGTAGACGAGTCGCGGCTGCCATGTTTTTCAGCGCGGTCATCGTGGTCGTTCTCGCGCTGATCGTGTTCACCGAGCGGACGAACGCAACCCAGACAGTGTCGGTGTGGGTCGTCACGCATGACGTCGCCGCGGGCACTCCATTCAGCGCTAACGATGTCCAACTGGTGCAGGTTCGAGCTGGGTCCAGTGACTTCAACTTCCAGGCTGAGGGTCCAGCCACCGTTCATGCGTTTTTCGCGCGTCGTCTACAGGTCAATGACATCCTGCGGAGCGACGATCTCGTTCCTGTCACTGCGGAGTCCGAAGTCGCAATAAATGTCGAAGGAGCCCCGCTGCTGACCGCCGGGGAGAGCATCGATGTGTTCGCCGCACTCAGCGGGGATCAACAAGTGCTGATCGGGCATGACCTGGTCGTGAATACCGCATCGGGAGCAGCTGTGACGGTGCTGGTTCCCGTGGCCGATGAGACAGCCTGGATCGCTGTCGGTGCCTCGAATGTTGCCTTGCATGTCGCCCTCACGGTTCCTGGCGCACAAATCGCACCGTCGCCCTTGAGTGCCGACACGGCGATCCATTTTCTTTGTGGCGCGCCGTGCGGAGGGTTCTCCGGACGCGCGACAACACCGTGAGCTTGCTCTTGGGGGTCTGCACCACGCGCGCCGGCCAGACCTCGACCTCATGGGCAACCAGCCTCGCCTGGTCGCTCGCGGCACGGCGCTCAGTAGTCCTTGTCGATTGCGACATGGAAGGGGGCACGATCGCGGACCTGCTCTATCTCCGACTTGATGGCCGGGGTCTTGCGAATTGTTTCGGCGACCGGCCGGTGACGGCCGCTGTGCTGGAGGCTCAAGCCATACCCGTACCAGATAGGTCCGGGTTGCGTGTCATCCCTGGACTCCGGAGCACCTATGGCCTGGAGATCGGAGACTGTCTTCGTTCGATTGCTCCCGCACTCCGTGAACTCCCATGTGACGCTGTCGTCGTCGATCTCGGACACCCATGGGCGCACACAAGTCTTCGATCGCCGCGGGCAGCAGCCGACGCGGTTTGCTCCGCTTGCGATCGAGTCTTCATCGTCATACGTGACGACCCTGCGTTGCTCTCGAGAAGCATCGATGTCCTTCGAACTGCGCGCCCGCCGCATGGCGAATTGATCGTCTGTGAGCAGCGTGGGGCCACCCACCGACGCGTCATGGTCGAGAGCTTTGAGCGCGAACTCCCCGACCTTCCAATCCGGCGGGGCTGGGGGTGGGACGAGCGACGCGCGGCTCGGGTCGCCGACACCGGTCGTCCCACGACTCTGGCCGGCATCGAAGCGGAGTTGCACCTGTGAGTGCCCTTTCTGCGGGGGCGCCTCCCGTCGTTGAGGGAATGCACGGCACGCATGTGCAGGTCAGCAGGTGGCCGCACATCCCAACTGAAGAGAACGAGGTCGCAGAAATTATCGCCGCCTCAGTGCAGCGATCGCGAAATGGCGAACCGGCTTCGGTTCTACACGAGGAACGTTTGAGCGAGGATGTCGCTGCTGCCATCGACCGGGCGATCGAGTCGCCGCAGTCCAGTCAACTGTCGCTCTCGGTGGTTGCGGAACTCGGCCGCAATTCGCGCTATCGGGCGACCACACAGCGCAACGCGGTGATCCGAGGATCGCATCTCTACCCACTTTCGCTCTTGATCTACGGAGCTGAGCTCGAGAACATCACGTGTCTCGGTCACGATCACTGGCTGGTAAGCACCGTGGGGCGGAAGCTCTCTCTCATCGGCGGCAGTCCGTTCGCGACCGACGAAGACGTCCTGGAGTTCTTTCGTGGTGTCGTGCGCATGCGCGGCGTGACGGGTGACCAGACGATCACGGACGCTTCTCCGATCGCGGAGGCGAATGTGGGAAGCGTGATCCGTCTGTGCGTCGCGAAGCGCCCCGCCGTCTCGGGCCGATCCGATGTCAAGGCTGCGATCCGGGTGCCCGCACGCTCCAAGGTTCGAGATCTCGGCGACTACGTGTCGCAGATGGCGATGCCGCGCGGAGTCGCGGTGTTCATGGAGGCCTGCGTGCGAGGGCGCGCGAACATGATGATCGCCGGAGGCACGTCGACAGGCAAGACGACTCTGTTGCGCGTTCTCGCGGGCATGGTCGCCGACGACGAGCACATCGTGGTCGTCGAGGATGGGGCTGAACTGCACCTCGACCAGGACCGCGGTGACGGCCAGCAGTGGCATGCCCTCACGACTGCGGTGTCAACAATCCCGTCAATTCGAGCCGATGCCGATGTGCAGCACCTCACCATGTTCGATCTCGTTCGGCATGCTCTCCGATTCCAACCCGATCGGCTCATCCTCGGGGAGTCGCGCGGCGAGGAGATGGCTGCAGTGTGCAAGGCGCTGATGACCGGCCACGACGGCTCGATGACCACGATCCACGCCGAGGATGCGGAACTCGCGGTCGAGCAGGCAATGCAGTACGTCATGGAAAATGCGCGCTTCGCTGGGAACGAGCGCCTGGCGCGGCGGATCGTGGAGCAGGCGGTTCACGTGGTCGTGCACATCGCCAACCAGGATGGACGTCGACGGATCACGGGCGTGGTTGCCGTGGAGCGCGGAGGAAACCACAAGTGGGTGTACCGGCAGACCGACAGCGGAGGTCTCGTCCGGGGAACGGATCTGATCGGCAATCTGGGCCGCCTTGCACCACGTATCCGTCCGTTTCTCCAAAGCGACGAGGTACCGGAGCCGTGATGCTTGCGAGTGGACTTCCTGAGCCTGTGATCCTGGTGGCGGGAGTCGCACTGATCGTTGCCTGTGGTTGCGCCGGGGTCGCCGCGATGATCGGGATGCAACCGATGGCCATGGCTTCGCAACATCGCACCATTCCCTTGCTCGAGCACGAAAAGGATGTTGCCGCGGCTCTTGGTTGGCCATGGCGTCGCTGGGTCGCACTCCGCATTGGAGTGACGATCGCAGGCGTGGCCATCGGCTTCACCACGCAGATCTGGCTCTTGACGTTGCTCCTTGGTGTCATTGGGTTCTTCGGCGTGCGATTCCTGGTCTCTGGTCGTGCCGCGCGGAGGCGGCTCAGCATGGAGCGCGCCTTTCTGGTGCAGCTCCGCGTTCTGCGTGACCGCATGGCGATCGGCAATCAGTCGCTGGATTCGGCACTCCAGGAGATCGGTCGAAACCCCGGGCGGGAGCTTGCCTATGTGCTGGAACCCTGGGCGCAGGGCGGTTCGGTGACCGGGAACATCGTCCGGTGTGGCCTCCGCTCACGCTCACCGCTTGTCGAGCATGCGTGCGCTGTCCTCATCTGGGCGAGAACGCGAAGCCTCGACGGTCTCATCTCCGCGATCGACGATGTCCTGCTTCCGGTCGGTGAAGCACAGCTTCAGGTTGAGGAGGAGTCCCTGATCACCTTGACCCAGCAGCGTGCGGTGACGTTTGCCATGTCGACACTCATGATGGTCATGTTCGTGAGTCTGGTGCGTGTGGCGAGTTTCCGCGCCTACTACGGGACCGTTGCGGGCACGGTGGTGCTTCTCGTCGCGATTGCCATGTTCTTCGCTCTGATCGCGTTGCTCGGGCGTATTGCCCGAACCGCTCGTTGGACCCGGTGGGATCTCAGCCGCGTGCAGGACCAGGAACTGCATCCCCATGGCTGAGGCGCTCCCCTACGCCGCTGTGGCGATGCTTGTCATCGGAGCGTGGATCGGTGGACTAACTCTCTTGGACGTCTTCACCGCATCCGACGCGCGCGCTTGGCGACGGATGACGCAACTCCGGGGATTTGCGTCACGCGGATCGGCGTTCGAGCGAGTCGCTCGCCGCACCCCGTTGCTCAAACGGCTGCAGGCCGAACTTGACCTCGAATGCCTTCTCGCTCAGGCGAACAGCCGCGACAGCCCGACGAGTTTCCTCGCCAGAACGGGCGCGATCTCGTTGATGACATTTGCGTCACTGCTCGCTGCGATGGCCGGCGGCAGGGCGTTGGGAGGTGAATGGCCCGCTCCGCCGTGGGCGTCGGTGGTGATCGCGTGGCTGATTCTCCCGGTCTCGACGAGCGATCTTCGTCGGCGGGCGCGCGGACAGCGCGACGCTTCTGCGCGCACCCTCGGGGACATGCTTATGACCGTGGCCGTCATGACCGACAGCCGCGGGCTACAAGTTGACGACGCTGTGCGAATCATGTCCCGTTGTTCTCGGGACGACGCCCTTCAGAATCTCCTTGACCGCGGCGGCTTCAAGCGGCTGGCGGGAAGCGCATACGGCTCCACGGCCGAGAAGTATCGGCTCATCGGTGACGCGTATCGGATCCACGAATTTCGCGATGTCGCCGACGCGACGGCCACCACCAACGTCGGGGTTCCGAACCGCGTTGCATACACGCGGCTCGCACTGACTGTCTATCAGGAGCGGCTGGCGGACGCTCGTGTCCACGCTGCACGGGCGAGAGTCCTGATCACGTTGCCGATCGCCGGCATGCTCGTCCCACTGCTACTCCTGATCGGGGCTCCCACCTTCCACGCGATCTCTGCCGGGCTCGGGGGTTAGCGCGGCATGGCGAGGAGAGTGGTGCCGGTATTCGTCTTGGTCTCCGCGATGGTCGTAGCGGCATGGGTGGTGCTCCGGCCACCGGACCCCGGCCACGCAGTCGAATTCTTCGCCACGGGGTTTCCGAGCTTGGCCGCGGGAGAAGCGGTCATGACGCTGATTGCCTGGTTGGTCGTCGCTGCGGCGGCATGCGGTGCCGTCTTGACTGTTGTCATGAGGGTACCGAGATTGCGCCCTGGCCAGCGATCCGGCGCCTCCGTATCGATCCTTCTGGTCGTCGGGTTACTCCTCCTCGCGGTCGGGGCCGTCCAGCGCGCGCTGCCGGCCGCCTCCGTGTGCTGTGGGTCCGGTGCCGCCAATGTCCGCGAGGCTGTGGAACTTGCCCGCTGACCGGACCGCGCCGTACGCGATGGTCATGCTTCTCGAGGATGACGAGACCGCAGAAACTGTTGCGCGGATGCTCAGTGATCTGTCCTCCGCGGGCGGCCGTGTCATTGTATGTACACCACCGGTTCGCGGTATCGGATTCTTTTCGGACAAGTCGGCACAGCGGCAGCTCGACGCATGGTGGGATTCCCAGATTCCGCGCGACGCGCACGTGACCTTCATTGCCGACGATAGCGACGGCTTAGCGGGGTGGCTCGCCGGCCTCGACGGCTCGTCCTACGTCGGGGTTGGGTCGACGTCAGGGATGACGGCCTATGCGAACCAACCGAAGGTGCGCGTGCTGAGGGCGCGATCTCCACTCGACTATGCCGCCGCTGTCATGGGCGATCTTGTAGACGAAGGTGTGTACGACGAAGTCGAAGCGAAGCGGATGCGTTCGTTGGCGGACGCGTTCATCAAGGAAGACACGACCATCACTTGCCCCCCGGCCCGAGTCGCGGAGTCGTCGAACGAACCAGGACCGGATCCGTTTGATCTCCTCATCGCGATGAGTCTTGGTCAGGCGGACGATGCTGCCGCGAGCATGAGCCCACGGTCTCCGGCTGCAAACGACGCTCGAATTGGGCAGCGTGGGTTTCACCTTCCAGCGTGGACGCGCCGACTGGCGCCTGGACGTGCTCCGGGCGCACTCTCGGACGCGGAGTTGTCCAACCTGCTCGTCACGCGAGGATCCACCATCGTCGCCGTCGGGTCGCGTAAGGGCGGTGTGGGCAAGACGAGCCACGCGGCGGGTGTCGCAATCGTGGCAGGAGCCGCGCTGGATTCGGCAGGCCGCTGCGCCGCGATCGTCGATGCGAACATCGCCAATCCCGATGCGTGGGGTCAGCTCAATCTTCCTCCGGGCGCAGCGACCGTGCGCGACATGATCTTCGCTTTGACCGCAGACATCGAACTCCCGAGGCCCGTGCATGCGTCGACCCCGGCGTTGGCCTGTTTCCCGGAAGCCCGCGACACATCCGAGTACTCGCGAACTGAGATCGGCCTCCTCGCTGCACATCTTCGCTCGCGCTATCCGCTCGTCATCGTGGACATGAGCAACAGACTGCCCGACCCCACGGCCGGCCCCGAAGCGGCAGCGGCGGCCTACTGGCTGGAGCACGCAGACGTGCTCGTTCTCCCGAGCGCTGCCTCGAAGCAGGACTTCAATGGGGTGCTCGACTACCTCGATGTGCGTGACCTCCCCCCGGCGATCGTCGCATCGCTTGTTCCGCGGACGCGTCGCAACCGCGAGCATCCCCTCGCAAGGAGATACATGACGGCGATCGCGCAGCGAGTCTACCGCGTGGTGGACATTCCAGATGATGCAGAACGCGTGCGGTATGCAGGCATGCAGGGCGTTCCGGTCGAGTCCGTATCCTCGGCGCTCGGAGCTGCATATCGAGAGCTTGCCGTGGCCATCGCCCTAGCACCGCAAGCGGTTCCCCGATGAGCCGATGGATCGGCGCGATTGCAAGCCGACGGGGACCGGCCGATCGAATCAGCGAACACGCACTCCGCGAACAGCGCCTCGACCACATCCGTAACGCCGTCGAACAATTTACGTACGTACTCGGACTATTGATTGCGGGCCATGAAGCGCCGGACGAGTCGACCGACGAGGCGGTAACGGCCCAGTTGCGCCGTGAGCTACAGCCGTTCCTCGACGCTGGCGATGCAATGCGGCCCGACTTCGGTGCTTTCGGAGATCTGCGAATCGAAGGGGAGTTGCTGCAGGCGTCTCAACCTATACTGGCGACGTTGGAGTTTGATGATCGCAGCGTGCGCGAGACTGCCCAGGGACGGGTGGTCCCAGCGCGGGGGCGGCGCCTGCGAGTCCGCATGCATATTGCGATCGAGCCGGTACGCATCATCGACTGCGCGGTCTCCGAGGTCACCGATCGGCGTGGGTGATCCGGCTGTCGTGCCAACTTCAGGCTCGGGAGTATCGCTCGAGCGATCGGCCCAGACGCTGCCCGTTCCCTTGGGCGGCCTAAGTCCAGTGCATCGCCACTCCACAGTGCTTCTGCGGGGCTGGCGCCGGCATCGCACGGCTCCGCTGATGGCTTTGGCCTTGGCGTGTGCCGGTAGTGGCGTGTGGCTCTCGGTCATTCCGCGGTCGTTTGTTGCCGGCCGAGACGCCGTCGGCGTGCAGCTTGACGATGTGACGCTCGTGCCTGAAGGACCGTCGGTTGCGGGAATCCAGATTTTCACCGGACCGGCGACCATGGCCATCACGACATCGTTATCGGGGATCGCGCGGGCTGGTGCGGTGATGACCTGGAATGGAAACCCCGCGACCGGGCGTTGTGTGCTGATTCGAATCGCCGCAGATGCCTCCGAGACGTGCGACTTTCAGATCGGGTCAACTCGGGTAACGTCTGCCGATCACTTCGCGGCGAGAACGAGAACCTGGGGTCGACGGTATAGCGACGGGGTCGAGGTCTCCATCACGGTACCCGGGGGCAGCGCGCTGATCCCGATCCCATTCCCACTCGGGCGGTGATCGATCGGAATCGGAAGTCATGGCGGTCCTGATACGGACAGAGGACGCGAGCGCCTGATTTACCGTGTCTCGTCGCTTGTCTCGGTACTCCTACGGACCGAGCGGTGCAGGGGAAGGGTCGTCGTCACCGCGGCACATGTTCCGCTGCGCGGAAGAACGGAACGCTGGCGAGCTTTCGATAGCGCGCTTTCTGGAACCAGTACGGCAGGTTCACGAGAGCGGGTGGACTCTCCCGGTGGATTACGATCGCGCTGCCGGAGTTCATCTGCCGCAACGCATCAGGAGTAGCCAGCGCATCGTGGCGTACAGAGTACGATCGACTGACGCGGCCATCGGCACCGAAGCTCACTTGTTGTTCAGTGAAGTTGGCGCGACCGATCATCTTGCCCAACACATCGGCGGTCTCCGGATCGCTGATACCGGGAAGGATCACTTTGCACCCATGATTATTCAAAATCGTGTTCGCTTTTTCGATGCCGTACCGGGCCCGAAGCTGACTGAGATCCTGAACGATAGACATCAACATCACGCCACGCCCTGCGCCCTGAGAGGCGAGCGCCGGAAGGTCCTCGATCGGTACGACATTCGCCAGTTCGTCAAGGAAAAGCCCTAGGCTTGCGCTCTTGCGATGGGTTGGGGCGCTCTCGGACACCGCGTATGCCGCTGTGACCACCGTCATGAGTATGCCGACGAAGAGGCTCGCGACTCGCTCCGGCGTCTGCCTCGGCGTACATAGGTAGAGCGTCCCGCTTCTACGAAGGAAGTCGTCCGCGTCAAAGCGGCTCGACGATGCGGACTCCGCGACCGCACGCTCGGTGAAAACATTGAAAATACGCATCACGGTCGAAAATACGGTGCCGCGCTCGCGGTCCGGTCGCTGGTCCACCGAGGCAAGCATCGATATCGCGCGGATCGGATCACTATCCCCAAGAACTGTCGGGTCGAGGAGCATTTCCTCCAGCAAGCCGATCGGGGTCGCAATGTCGAACCCGTGAATCCAGGTCCGCACATCGACGATCGTGCGACCCGTGATCGCCGCGACGTAGAGCAATGGCGCAATCAGCAGTTTCCCTGATTCAGCCCAATGCGACCAGTCGTTATCACCGCGACCTCCACCTTGTTGGAGTGACGCGCACAGCCACGATGCAACCATCCATGCACGATCGAGGTCGTCGCAACCAGCGATCGGCGACCACGTGACCGTTTGGCATCGATCACTAATCTCTCCGGTTGGGTCGTACACGTGTACCGGACCGAGTGCCTGTCGTCGGCCGGCGGTAAGATCGACGAGTTCGCTCTTGGTGCTCGTTGCAATTGCGGGGCCGTCCCACTCGAAAAGGTTGGGAATGACCAGGCCGGCGGTCTTCCCCGACCGAGTCGGCCCGATGACCAGCACGCTGGTCTCCGGCTGGGTCACCAGCAGCCTGCGCCCGTGCTGGCCGAGAAGAAAGACGCCTCGCCGTCCGGGGCGCCCGCGCATCGAGTGAACATCTCTCCCGCGGGCCCAGCGCGCTGTACGGACGACACGGCGCCCCGAGGGTAGGAATCGGTTGAATCTACCGCGTGATAGCCGCGCGACCTGGACGCTGGCGCCGATAGTTCCCGCGGTCGCCGCAGCGGCAATCAGTGCAAGGCTGGCCCAGAACCTCCATACGACGATTGTCGACGTCGGTGCGACCAGCACCCACAACTGCAACGCCCCGCTCCCCGATCCGAGGCGACGAACCAGCTCGCTGGGGTTGAGGAATGCAACCGGCGAGACACTCGGGTGACCGCCGGCCATCCATGTTGCCGCGGTGAGCACTGACCACGGAACGATCCAGAGCGAGATGAGCGCACCGCATGCACCGATCTCGCGCCACGCCTGGGTTCGATGCCGGGGAACTGCAGCCATCCGTCATCTGACGCTGCGCCAATTCGACGGACGGAGCCGGGACAATAATCGTGCGAATTCGGCCCTGGCGCATGCTCACCCCGAGGTGCGAGCACTCAGGGCAAGCATGTCGTCGGCAAGCTGATCGAACGTCGAGTGCAGAAAACCGCGCACCGTCATCACGCGCACTCGGTCTGCGAGCCACTCGACACTCTGACGATCCTTGGCGGCAGCTTCCACAACCTCCTCGACCGTCCCTGACGAACGTTGCAGGCGATCCTGGACGAGCAGCTTCAGTTGGGGCAGCAGGGATTCGACCTGGTTCATTCCTCGCGGACCGATCCCATCGATGCCGATCCGAGGATCGAGTCCCGATGCGTCGTGATGCGGACCGAACAGTGCTGACAGGGTCGCATTGGAATGGTCAGTGTCCGTGTCAGTGGGGATCGTGCTCGGGAGCACCAAGAACTCGGGCCGCGGCGCCTCCAAGCTCGACGCGGCGAAGGAAGGTTCAGCGGATTGCAACCCGCCGCGCGCGTCTCGGTCGACGAGAACGCGGATGGTCCCGACGCCTCCCGTAGCAAGGTCGTCAAGAAGGTCGACAGTGCCCAGCGCTGGATGCGACTCGGCGAAGGTCGCGACCTGCCTGCCGTTCTGGATGACCGTCACACCGCGACCCGTCGGCGTGCTCAGTTCGATCACGAAAGTCTCCCCGCGATCGCGAAGATCCTGGACCAACCGAGGCCATACCACCCACTCAAGTCGGAGATCGGCGTAGCAGGGGTCGCCGCGGATCAGCGTTCCGACGAGTGCGATGGCGTCATCGGACAGCCGGCATGCCGACACCGTCGCCGCCTTGGACGCGTTCATGATCGCCAGCGTCTCATCACCATCAGCGCGAACACCCCCCGAGACCCAGACGGTCTCGGAGACCACGCCATCGCGGATGACGAGCACGCCCTCACGCTCACCGTCATGTAGTGTGATCGTCCCGCTTCCCACCGCCGGTGCGAGCGCATCGAGGACGAGGGCTCGCAGCGGCAGGCCCTCGAACATCGCCGTACCAGTGGGCAGGAGGGGCAGCGACCACTTCCTTCCCAATTCGCCGAGCATGAAGTCAGTATGGCCCTTCGAAAGCACGTGTCCGCGCGCCTCGGCGGACAACTGCCGGACATCGTCCAACGCAACGCAGCAAGCTGCTAGGGTCAAAACCGTGGATCTGGGGCTCCGCGGACGCGCGGCTTTCGTCGCGGCATCGAGCAAGGGGATGGGACGTGCCATCGCCGAACAGTTCGCCGCCGAAGGCGCTGACGTCGGCATGTGCGCGCGCTCGCAGGCGACTCTGCAAACGACCGCCGATGCCGTGCGTGCGCACGGCACCCGCGTGGTCGCCACTCCAGCAGACGTCGCCAGTGCCGAGCAGACCAGGATCGCCGTCGAGCGCACGGTCAATGAATTTGGAAGGCTCGATGCTCTGATCGTGAACGCGGGCGGTCCGCCGAGAGGCTTCTTCACGGACGTCGACGGAGAAACGTGGGAAGCGGCGCATCAACTCACGTTCATGAGCGCGGTCAACCTCGTCGAAGCCGCGCTCCCCGCCCTGCGTCAGTCGGACTCCGCCGCCATCCTGTTCATCACGTCAACCAGTGTCAAACAGCCGCTCATCGGTATGACAATCAGCAACAGCATTCGCGGCGCCGTCAGCGGACTTGCGAAGACGCTCGCCAACGAGCTCGCGCCTGCCATCCGCGTCAACTCGCTGCTCCCCGGCACGATCCGGACTGACCGTCAGATCGACCTGGCACGTGCGGCGGGTATCACCGACCTCGACACCTTCTTCGAGACCGCCGGCAAGGTCAATCCCCTCGGGCGTGTGGGCGAACCTGACGAAATCGCTCGCGTTGCCGTATTCCTCTGTTCCCCTGCAGCGTCGTTCGTCACCGGCGTCTCCATCGCCGTGGACGGGGGCCAGATTCAATCAGTCGTCTGACCAGCGCAGGCTGTCAGTACTCGGCGCCGATCCCTTCGGTGCGCACCGAATCGATGCGGCGGGCAAGCCACTTCGCGTCGTAGCCGTCGGCCTGACCCTCGCGAACGAGAAGCGCCAGGCGCGCTGCACCTGTCGTACGCCGTTTTCGATTCGCACCCGCCGTCGGCGCGTGGCACGTCGGACGCGTCGTTTCGGATTTCGCCCATCGCGGCTCCTTCCACGTGACCTTCGGCCAACTCCCCTTGAGCCACTGTGAACATATACCCGGGGTCCCGCCTCCGGGGGACGTCAACAGGTGGTCGTGGTACTCAGGATCGCGATGATGTTGGGCAGGTTGAAGAGCGCGTGCGTGAGGATCCCGGGAATGATGCTCCGCGATCCTTGATACAGCGAGGCAAGCACGAGTCCCACGAAGAAGAGCGGCAGGAACAGCACCAGTTGCAGGTGCAAGGCCGAAAAGATCGCGGCGCTGAGCGGTATCGCCAATATGGCCGGTCCCCAGCGGTGCAACCACCCGTAGATGAATCCCCGGAAGATTGTTTCCTCGGAGATCGGTGCGATCACACAGACCACGATGATGGCCAGCACGTAATAGTGGCTGTAGTCGTGCTGGACCTCCTGGCATTGTCCGTTGGCCACGCCTGGGAACAGATTTTGATTGATCGTCTGCAGGTAGCTCGCTCCAACCAGCGCGACATAGGTGGCGACCGGGGCGATCGGGAGCCACCACCATTTGAATCCGCGCCATCCCAGGTCGCGCAGCGTCCCGCCGCGACGCATGAAGGCGAGGACAAAGATGTTGAACAGCATGGCGCCGTACTGGCATATGGCGAGCAACGCCGACTGGATTGCGTTGCGCACGGTGGGATCCGAGGTGTTTGCGATAACGCCGGTGAGGATCAGCGCCACCGCACCGAGCAACTGGAACGCGCTGAACCATCCTGGCCAGAACATGAGGAAATCGCTCCAGTCCCAGGGCACCTTCGAATCCGGATCGTTCGGGTCGCGTACCACAGGCACGTCGTGTCGCATCCGGGTGGCGCCGGCGACAAGAACGATGACTCCGACGATGCACAGGCCACCCTCACCGACGACATGCAGGAGGTCGCTGCCCTCGGCGCCGCTGAAGAAGCCGAATGAGATGAGCAGGAGAAACGCCGCTTCCATGTAGAGGATGACCCGCGCGGCGTAGTGACGTCCGCTTTCGACGTGGTGTGGCGGCACCGCCGCCTGTGCTGGCGTCTGGGACTGAGTCACCGCGGGCAATTCTGCACAATCCATCCCGTGACCACGCTCGACTCGGTAATCGGCCACGGACCCGTGCTGCAGCGCCTGGTGGCGAGCGGGATCGATGAGGAGCTCACCCACGCGCTGCTCCTGATCGGGCCGGAGGGGGTCGGCAAGACCACCGCCGCGAAGGCGCTGGCGTCCGAGCTTCTGGATGCCTCGACCTGGCCTGGGGGACTCGAGGCCCATCCTGACTTCTGGGTCGAGGATTCGGCCGCGGAGAACGTGGGCATCGATCGGATGCGGCCCTCGCCGAAGCGCAAGCCCGGCGACGAGGAGGCCGGCCCGTCGCTCCAGCAGTTCCTCTCCCTGTCCGCGTACGCCGGTGGGCGGCGTGTCGCGCTGATCGCTCGCGCTGACCGTCTCACGGAGCAGGCGGCCGACAACGTCCTCAAGACCCTCGAGGAACCACCACCGCGCGCCCACCTCGTGCTCACCTCGGCGCATCCGGAGCAACTGCCCCAGACCGTGCGCTCCCGATGCGAGACCGTGGTGCTCGGGCCGGTGGCCCCGGCGGAGATCGAGGCATGGCTCGAGCGTTTCCACGCGGTGAGCGAACACGACGCAGCGACCGCTGCGGCGCTGGCAGCCGGTCGTCCGGGGCGCGCGCTGCGTCTTGCCACCGAGCCGGGTGCCCTCGACAGCGAGTTGGACGCCCTCGATCGGTTCATCGGCGCAGGCGGTGGGGGTGCCGAGGGTGCGCTTCGTGCCGCTGCGCAGGTCACCGTGGCGGCAGCGGCCGGCACGGAGCGCAGCGCCGAGGTCCGCGAGCAGGCGCTGATCACTCTCGGCGCCTGGGCGTCATTCGTGCGCGACGCCGCCTGCTTCGCGTCGGGAGCCCCGGAACTCGCGGTCTGGACGGCCTACCGCCCTGCGCTCGAGGCGTGGGCGCAAGACCTGGATCTGACCCGCATCGTCGAGATCCTGGCGCGCATCCTGGAGACCACCGAGTCGGTCGCCATATACGCCCAGCCCCGCCTCGCGTTCGAAGCCCTCATGCTCGACATCTTCGCCAGGTCGGACAGCCCGCCGCTGGTAGTGTCCGCCCCCCGGGGAGGGCTCGGTGTCAGCGCCGGCGGCGCAGCACGAGGAAAGCCACGCCGATCCCCACCAGCGCGGCGGGGATGATCCAGGGGCTCTTGGACACGATCGAGGAAAGGCGGCCACCGAGACCGGAATCAGCGTCGTCGTCGATCTCGAATGGGTCCTCGGTCATCAGCCTGACGGTGCCGGCCACCCGGCGCGGGCTTTCCTCCTCCTCGTCGACGGTGTCGTCGTGGCGGGCCGGATCTGGTGTGGGCATCCGCGCATTATGGGCCGCTTCATGAGGGCTACCGAAAACGTCGCCCGCAGCGGCGCTGGCGGGCGAGCCTGCCGGCCCGGTCCTCGACGCGTGCGGCACCGGACCGCGCCCCCCCACGTATTCTGATCCGGTGATCCAACTGGCACAGTGCGCGCAGACGTCGCCACGGCGCTCATGACCGAGGCAACGCTGCTCGACCTCAGTGGCTCGGAGGAGCTGTGCAGCGAGCCGGGAGCGCTCGAACGGGTGCGCAAGGCTTACGCGCGGCTCGAGCCCGGCGGGCGACTCGAAGTCCGTTCTCCGATCGCCGAGCACGCATTCGCGGTGCGCGCATGGAGTCGCAAGAACGGCGTGAACGTCGTCGTCGACGAGCCCTCAGAGGGATTCCGCCGCCTCGTTCTCGAGGCGCCCGCGGCGACCGGGTGACACCTCGGCAGCTACCCGAGGGATTTTTGCTGGGGTGCGCCACCGCGGCGCACCAGGTCGAGGGAGGCATCGACAACGACTGGTCACGCTGGGTCGCGGACCATCCCGAGGCGGTCAATGGCGGCGGCGATGCGGTCATCGCGATCGATCAGTACCGCCGCTACCGCGAAGACCTCAAACAGCTCGGGTCGATGCATCACACCGCGCATCGTTTCTCGGTTGAGTGGGCTCGTATCGAGCCGGAGCCGGGAAGGTTCGACCGAGATGCGCTCGCTCACTATCAGGATGTTGTGCGCACCTGCCGCCGGAACGGGATGGAACCCGTGGTCACGTTGCAGCACTTCACGCTTCCCGTGTGGGTCGCCGAGGCCGGTGGTTTCGCGGCGCCAGATGCTCCGGCGCAATTTGCGCGCTACACAGCGGCGTGCGTCGAGGCGTTCGGGGACATGGTCTCGTGGTGGGTGACCGTCAACGAGCCCACGGTGGTCGCAGTCCTGGGGCATCTCGAAGGAGTGTGGCCGCCGGGCGAGCGATCGCTGCGCCGCACGATCACTGCGCTGCGTGGCCTGCTGCGCATGCACGCGGCAGGGGCACACGCGATCACGAAGGTGTCCGTAAGCCAGGGCAGACCAGCGCATGTATCGATCGCGCACCACGAGCGTCGCCTGGTACCGAGAGACGCGTCGTCAGCGGTGGATCGGACGCTTGCCAGGCTGCCCGACTACCTCTTCAATCGCTGGTTCCTGCGCAGCTGCATCGCCGGTCGGGCCCTTCCTCCTGTCGGTCATGGCGAGGTGGTGCCCGGGCTCGCGGGATCCCTCACGTATCTCGGGCTCAATCACTACACCAGCGAAGCCGTGTCGCTCGACCTTCGCGCGCCCGGCATGCTGTTTGCGCGGCACGAAGCGGTGCCCGGATACCCGATTTCGAGCGCCGGCTGGGCGATCGATCCGAGTGCCTTTCGCCTGGCGCTGACTGAGCTGTCTCGCGAGTTCGGCCTCCCGATCCTCGTGACGGAGAACGGCGTCGCCGATGACCACGACGAGCTGCGTCCCGAGTACCTGCGCGACCACCTGCATGCCGTCGCCGATGCGATCGAGGCAGGCGTCGACGTGCGCGGTTACCTCTACTGGACTGCCTGGGACAACTTCGAGTGGGTCGAGGGGTACACGAAGCGATTCGGCCTGATCGCCGTGGACCGCGAAACGCAGGAACGTGTCGCCAAGCCGAGCGCCGCGATGTTCGCGAAGATCTGCAGAACGCGGCAGCTGCCCGAAAGCGAGGCCGGTTAGGCGAGCGGTAGCGTGATCCCCTCGACTGATTCGAGCGAAGGGTGAGTCTGCTCCAGAGGGGAGGCATCGTTCGGCGGCTGGCGCAGCTCGTGGCGCGTCAACAGGTAGAGCGCGGCGACGACGCCCATCACCGCGGCGAAGATCAGCAGCAGGCGATAGTCCACCAACGCGATCAGTCCGGCGCCGACCGCGATCGACAGGGTCTGAGGGGCTCCGATCAGCACGTCGAACGCGGAGAAGACGCGACCCTGCAATGCCATCGGCGTCCTGCGCTGGACGATCGTGTACAGCGCGACCAGGACCCACGGCAGGCACGCACCGAGGACGAGGACCGCCGCGATCACGGCGGGCAGCCACTGCAGCGTGAGCAGCAGCGACGCGCACGCGAAGAGGACGCACCCGAAGCCGAACAGCGCTCCTTCGTTGGTGCGTCTCATGATCGCAGCCGCGGTGAGTCCGCCGACGATTGCACCGACGCCCTGGCCGGTTGCGAGGACGCCGAGGAACGTCGGTGGCTTGTGGAGGCCGATGCTGACGACTGCGAAGGCGATGGTCTCGTAAAAGCCGAACGGCACGATGATCAGCAGGCACCCGATCACCATCTGGCGGAGCGCCACGGTCCTGGCGACGTAGCGTGCCCCGGCGGTGATCTCGGTGAACCAGTGGTGTTCCGTGCGTTCCGGTGTCACCTCGGTGACGTGCAGCGAGAACGTGGCCGCCGCCGCGATGAGGAATGTGCACGCGTCGACAATTGAGACGGTTCCGCCACCTTTCCACGCGAACAGTCCCGCGCCGGCGACTGGTCCGACGAGACGAATCCCCTGGCGATAGGTCTGCAGCATGCCATTGGCTTGACCGAGCAGTTCCTCGGGCAACATCTCGCGGAGCAGCGCTGACTCACCGGAGCCGAGCACGCCGTACGCGGCTCCGTACAGCACCATCACCAGGTAGATGAGCCAGACCTGGTCAAGTCCGTGGACCAGCAGGAGCAGGAGCACGCTGGCGCCGAGCACGAGGTCGGTCGTGACCAGCAGCGGGCGCTTCTTCACGCGGTCGACGAGCAGCCCCGCAGCCGGGGCAAGGATCGATGGCAC
>Ga0182024_10003544_pt1 | contig 37034 bp, 25 predicted proteins | sample P32metaG_FD_120480 | JGI IMG/M metagenome (GOLD analysis project Ga0182024, IMG submission 120480) | Permafrost microbial communities from Stordalen Mire, Sweden - P3-2 metaG (Illumina Assembly) | ecosystem: Environmental > Terrestrial > Soil > Wetlands > Permafrost | place: Sweden: Stordalen...
CGGGCGGCTTGTCGCGCAAATTCGCCGCATCGGTTGAGGAAAGATTGTCAACCGCCTTCGCATACCGGCATGGGAGAAAGATCGGCGTCGCAACGGTCAGTGCCGCCAAAACCAACTGGATCATCCATCGCATAGCTCGGCTCCTTGGATCGATTCGGCACATCCCATCCAGCACAGCACCGACCGCCGGATTAAGGGGAGCATCGTCGCGATCGTCAGACTACGCTTCGCGCGTTCACCCGTCAACTAACAGGAACCTCCCATTTCCAAGGTTGATCCGCCGATGGAAAAACCTTCGCCTGCAGCGCTAATTGATGGAGGCCAAATCGGCATCCACACGCATGACATCACCGGGCTCTAACGACTTCCGCGTCGTCTGCTCTCCGTAGCGCAATTTGCAAACGCCGCCATTGCTGCTGCGGATTTCCGCCGATTGGAGTTTGCCATTCTTCCATTGGATGCTCACGTCGAATCCGCCACGCGCCCGAAGTCCCGTGACCGAGCCATCGCTCCAAGGTGTCGGCAATGCGGGCAGCAAGCAGATCTCGTCGGCGTGGCTTTGAACGAGCGATTCGGCGACGCCCGCGGTGAATCCGAAGCTGGCGTCGGACTGATTGGCGCCGCTGTTGTGCAGGTTGGGAGCCAAGGCATTGCCTACGAACGCCTGCACGCCCGCGGCAACCTTGTCGCCCCGTTCCAACCGCGCCCACACGCAAATATCCCAAGCGGCAGGAAACCCGCCGCGGCCATGGCGCAGTTCCATCCATTTTCGGATTGCCGCCGCCAGTTGCGGGTCGCGGTGGAGCGTGATGGAACTGCCAGGATAGAAAGTGAAGTTCGGCGAGAGGTTGTGTCCCTGGCCGCCGGAGCGCCAATCCTCAATCCACTCCTGAAGATAGCCCAGGCGGTTGATCTGATAGGGGGGAAGCCGCGTGAGTGCGGCTGCCAGCTTGCCGCGGAAATCTTCGTCAACGCCGAGGAGTCGACTCGCCTCGATGCAGTGCGGGAACAGCTCGCGAATGATGGCAATGTCCATCGTTGGCGAGGGAGAGAGAAAGGCCGGCTTGCCGTCGCTGTCAAGATATCCATGCTCCGGGGACATGGAAAAAGGCGTCACCAGCCAATGATGCTTGGGTTCCTCGACCATCAGTTCCAACAAGAACTGGGCAGAACCCTTCATGACCGGATAGTATTCCTTGAGGAACTGCCGGTCGCCGGTGAATACATAGTGTTCCCATAGATGCTGGCAGAGCCATGCTCCGCCCATGGGCCACATGCCGAATCGGGCCGCATCGACGGGAGCGGTGCCCCGCCACAGATCGATGTTGTGGTGCGTCACCCATCCGCCGCAGCCATAGTACGCCTTGGCCGTCCTCGCGCCGGTGACCGAAATGTCCTTGAGCATGTCGAACAGCGGCTGGTGGCACTCGGACAGGTTGCAGACCTCGGCCGGCCAGTAGTTCATCTCGGTATTGATATTGATGGTGTATTTGCTACCCCAGGGTGGAACCGCCGATTCATTCCAGATTCCCTGCAAGTTGGCCGGCTGTCCGCCGGCGCGGCTGCTGGAGACTAGAAGGTATCGGCCGAACTGAAAGCAGAGGGCTTCCAGATTCGGATCGGCGGCGCCCGCGCGGAGCGACTTGAGACGCTCATCAATTGGTTTGTCATTCATCGAGACGTCGCCGACATTCAGATGGACCCGGCCCATCAGCCCGCGGAAATCGTCCTCATGCCGGCGGCGGAGCGTCGCGTAGTCCTGGCCGCGGACAGCGGCCAGTACCTTTTCACAGTGGGCCGCGGGATCGCCGCTGATGTCGTGGTAGTTCACGAAACTGGTGGCGGCGGTAACGAGAAACGTGACGGCGTTTGCTCCCTCGATGCGGACGCCGGCATCCGTGGCTTCAGATCGCCCGCCGTCGGGAATCGCCACCAGGGCGGCCTGGAATCGCAACCCCTTGCCGTCAACCGGCGCGATCAGCCAATTCTGGGCCATCGGGCCTTTCCAGCATCCCTCCATCACCAGTTTGCCCGGCTTCGCGGTGACACTATCCAGATAGTGGCTCTTGAACTGCGCGAGGACCGAGATACCTCCGGGTTTGTCCGCGGTGACACGCACGACGATCACGCGATCCGGATAGGAGACGAACACCTCCCGGGTGAGAGTCACGTCGCCGGCGCGATAACGGATCGTCGCCACGCCGGTTTCCATGTCCAGCTCGCGACGGTAGTCGTCGACTTTCTCGACGCCTTCGAAGGAAAGCAACAGGTCGCCCAGGGGCTGATAGGCCTGCTGGGCCTTGGGAATGCCGAAGAAATGCTCGTCGGCCATCTTCTCCGCTTCCTGAAACTTTCCCGCAAAGACCAGATCGCGGATCTGAGGGAAGTATTTGATCGCTTCGGGGTCGTCGTAGTCGTGGGGGCGGCCGGACCAGAAACTGGACTCGTTCAGCGCGATGCGCTCGTTCTGAGTGCCGCCAAAAACCATCGCCCCCAAGAGCCCATTGCCCATCGGCATCGCCTCCAGCCACTTTTCCGCCGGCTGGCGATACCACAGCAGCATGTCGTTCGGCGGTTTCGCGGAGGCGCGCTGCGTCGAATCGGCGGCCAGTCCAGCGGCGGCAGTAAACAACATCACGGAGGCCCAGAAGAAACAGGATGATCGCATGATGACTTGTGTTTTCATGGTTCACTAGGGTTGGGCACGAACTTCTGGGCTCGCTTGCCGTTGATGTCCACCGCGTAAATGTTCCCCTTTGAGTCCAGGGCAAGGCCATGCACCCAATTCAATTCGCCCGGCCGCTCGCTGCCGTCTTCGCCCTTGGGAACGGCCCAGAGTTGCAGCAACTTGCCGGAGGTATCGAATTTCATGAAGAGTTGGTCCTTGGGAGGGTAGCCCAGCACGTTATCTTCCGGGCGCCAGGGCATGGGGGAAGAGCCGCAGGCCCACAGCTCGTCGCCCTTGGTCATGCAGAACGTGCAAGGCACGATGACGTTCCGCCACTGATCGAGGAGCTTGCCGTCCTGGTCAAAAACCTGGATCCGCGCGTTGTTGCGATCGGCGACGTAGAGCCGCCCCTTCGAGTCCAAGGCGATGGAGTGCGGCAGGCTAAGCTCGTCCGGACCGCTGCCCAGCGTGCCCCAGGCCTTGACGAACTTCCCGTTCTTGTCGAAGTGGACCACGCGGGCGTTGCCGTAACCGTCGGAGACGAAGACTTCGCCCTCTGGCGTGACGGCCACGTCGGTGGGCCGGTTGAAGTGCGTCTCATCGCAACCCAGCTCGCCGCTGGTGCCCAGCTTGCGGAGCAGCTTTCCTTGTGGCGTACACTGCAGGACGACATGCCTGCCCACGTCGGTCACCCACACGTTCCCCTGGCCGTCGAGCCTGATCTGGTGGCCGGTGCCTATCAGTCCCTCTCCCCATGAGAACAGGAATTTGCCGTCGGGTTGATAGGCCTGTACGGCCGGATTGGACCGGCTGAGGACCCAGACATTGTCTTGGTGGTCGACCGCCACGCCGGACATGGCTCCCCAGGTGATGTGCTTGGGCCGTTGTGGCCACGCCGGGTCCACTTGATACCAGGTGGACATATTGACCCGCGGATAGGACGGCAGCGACGGCGGCGATTTCAATCCCACGCCGTTCACCGTGCTGACGGAGTAGACGTGTTTCTCACCCGCCTTGGCCGAAGTGTCCACATAGCGCATCCGCGGCAGCGGCTGGTCCGGCGTGTCATGGTAGGTCATGCTTTGGAACAAAGGGCGGCCGAATTTGCCCACCGGCTTGGCCGGCACCTGCGCCAGTTCCTGTCCGTCGCGGAGCACGATGAAATTACGGATGCCGCTCTCGAAATCCGCTTCGGCGTCCCAGACGATTTCCGTCCCCTCGTTTCCCTTGTCCGAGGCTTGCACGTTGAACGGAGCGGGCGGCGGAGTGGTGTCGCCGACGGCGCCGGTCTTGACATATTCCATCCAAGCCTTGGCCACTGCTTCGTTGGGCAGCCAGACCGATTCCTTGAGGTCGCCTTGGTATTCGGCCGCCGGCACGGCCGTGTCGCCGCCCAGCGGCGCCAGCCACGCCTTGCTCATGTCCACCGGCTTTAGGGTCTGATCCTTAATCCCCTTGTCCGGCAACCGCATCGCCAGGCAGGCATCCAGGAACGGAATCGCGAAGTAGCGGCTATCGCCACACTCATGGCCGGTGCGAGGGTCGCTGGCGAAGCCGGCCGGTGCCCCCTGGGCGCGGTAATCCCGGTAGGTGCTCTGAAGGATTTGCGTCAGGCCTGTTTCCTTCACGCCGGCGGTACACATCCTGGGAATTGCATAGCTGGCGGCGGGAATTGGCACCGGCGGGAACTCGGCGTGCTTGCGAGTCCACACGAGCGCCGCGCCGGAACGGTAGTAGACCGCCACGACGCGCTCGGGATGGAGCGTGCTTACGACATCGGACCATCCCGCGCCCGCGGAATGGCCCCACAGCGCCCAAGGGACAGTCGCCAATTCGGGATGCTCGGACTTCGCGCCCAGATCCTGAAGGGCGTTGAGGAAAACCTTGTCCGAGCCGCGCCGCGGGTCGAACCAGTATTCCGAGCCCGCCGACCCGAGGTCGCCGTCGTTCAACACGTGGTACGAGGGGCCGAGCAGGGCGCAATCCCACTTCTTGGCGAGGGCCTGCCAGTGCAGGTCGTAGGCGGCCGTCGAGCCTTCCTTGGAGGCCGTCATGCCCGCGCCGTGCTGGTGGACGATTACGCCGCGGAGGGTCTTTACGCCGCGGGGGATCCAGAGAGTGTACGTAACGGCAATTTTCAACTCGCCCTCAACCGTGGAGGCCGGATAATCGACTGTCACATATTGTCCGGCGCCGCGCGCCGTCCGGGCGAACCCGAATCCGCCAACAGCAAGCGACGCCAAGGCGACGAGCGTCGTCATCGCCAGGGCCGGGGAAGCCACTCGGTTCAAGATCGCTTTCGCCGCGGGATGCATGTTCGTGTCTCCGAAGGGAAGCTCATTTCGACTGAGCGAGATATTTATGACCGGCGATCGCCGTAAAGACCACGCATTCGCCGTTGCTCTTGTCGAGGCGGACCGGCACTGGCTCCGTCTTGCCGACTTCATGAACGACGATCGTCTTGCCCGGCCAGGGATTCATCAGCAGGCATTGGTTGTCGCACCGCGGCTGAACTTCGACGTAGTAGACGCCGTCGGCGTTCCGGGCCGCGGAAACCAAAAAGCCGCCGCGCGCCTGGAAGTTGTGAAAGGCCACCTCGGCTGACGGCGATGGCACCGGGAAGAGATGAATCCGCCCGCTACGGCTGTTGAGCAAGGTTTCGGCATCGTCACCACCTCGCCGCCGGTTGACTGCCGGGTCCGCGCGCCCGCCCAAGAGGGTCAGTGCCGCGCCGCTGGTTCCGGCCGTTCGTAGCGTCCGAATAGTGCGCAGCATCATGTCCCTTTGGCTCTGGGGCGAATCCAGGTTGATTTCGTCGGCCAGAAGCGTGGGATACTCGGCCGCCTCGCCAAAATGATCGCCGGAAAGGTGCAGCGGCTCCACGCCGCGGATTGCGGCGAACTCGGGCCCCTCGGCAGTGTTCCAGATTGGATACGGCGCGATATGTGCCGCAACCTCACGCCATTGCCCGCGCAGATCGGCGTCTACGCCAAGGACTTCCGCCGCATCGGCGGCGCGCGTCAATCCCCAGCGGAACATGCACAGCGAGCTGATCACGTCTTTGTTGCGGGCGAATTCCGCATAATAACCCCAGCGCTCCGGCTCCATCGACGGGATGACGTGGTAGTAACCGTCCTCGCCTTTCTGGCGTACGCCGCGTAAAAGATGGCCATCTCGCGCATCAGTGGATAGCACTCCTCACGCAGATAGTTGATGTCGCCGCCATAATCCCATTCGTCCCAAGCAGGCTTGATGATCTGGGCCATCGTCTCCAGGCACAATTCGAGAGTGATGGTGGTATGGACATACTTGTCCGCTTTGACCGGCGGCAGGTAGCCGTGCGTGATGAACATGCCGGGCATGTCGAACATGTTCTTGGCATTGTCCTTGGAGGCGGCCATCCAATGCCAAGCAAGCTGCTTCCACATGTCCTCGCTGTCGCCCCAGTTCCGGACGAAGCGATTGGTGTAGAAGATTTCGTTGTAACAAGGCGCACTGGTCCAGGGTTGAACGTCCCTTTCCGGCAATCCATAGGAAGCGCTGCATTCGAACTGGCGCATGTCGGTCTTCGTGCCGCCACCGTGACTGTCGGCGTAGCTGCGGTAGAGGGCGCGAATGTCGTCGCTGCACTGGGCGCCGATCAGGCCGTGGAACACGCGGCCGTTTTCCCGCTGGTCGTAGAAACGATTCCACCACTGAGTGTTTTCCTGAACGACGCCTTCGAAGCCGCCAGCCTCGGCTGCCTCAAGGCGCTTCTTGGCCAAGGCCAGCACATCGGGGCCGTCCATGGTCGTGACGATGGTGACAAGGGCATCCAGCTTTCCATCGGAGTCCGGCGTGAACGTCGCCGTGGCGGCGGCTCCCGGCGCCGCGGCGATTGCGGCGACCGGCGGCGGTGTGCCGAGATGCGTCTTGCCTTCCACGGTCTCCAGATTCACTTTCCCCGGCGTGGTGATGACGCCCATGAGGACATACTCAAAGCCCTGAGGAAAGGTCTTCTCAGCTGGCATCTGCTGGCGAATCCAGAAGTAGCGCCCGTCTTTCCCACTGGTCGGAGGGTCCATAGGCGCGTTGAATGCCTTGTCGGCCTCGGCTCCCGGCTTGGTGTAGGATTTGCCGTCGGCGGTCATGTACATCGTGTGAGCCGTGTCGCGGTGGCGATAGAGTCGCAGCCAGATGGGTGTTTCGATTCCGGAGAACTCGCCGTGGATGGCATAGAGGTTACTCGTCATTCCGAGCACATACTTCAGGCTCGCTTTCGCGCCGCCCTTGGCCGCCTGCAATTGCACGACGCCGTTGGCGCAGCTCTGGGTCACTTGCGGAGCGCTCGCTTGGGAGAGCGGATCCATCCCCAGAATGATTTGCCCCACGGGCTTCATGCAAGGCATCGGATACTCAACGGGTTGACGATATCCGTCGTAGAAACCTCCGGTCTTGAGCAGGTAACCATAACCTGCGGGACGCTGAGAATCGGCGGCCTTTCCCACGAAGCCCTTGTTGGCCGGAGAAAATGCGCCCGCGGTGATTTCCTGCAATGTCGGCGCTTGAAAGGAACGGACGTTGAGCCGGCGGTCCCACACATTGTTCTTGTTCAGGCTGATCGTGATTCGATCCGGCGGACCCCAGAGCGTGGTTCGCATCTTCAAATTGTTGATGGTCATTGCACGGCCAGCACCAAAACCGTCGGAATCGGGCAGAGGATTGGACGGTTGCAACGCGCTCTCGAACACGACGGATTGGGCTGCTTCCCGCAGCGGCATCTCGCGCTGCCAGGGAAGGACCTGCGGATCCGCCGCGGAAGCCGGAAGCACAATCCCGAGAAGAAGGATTGTCAGCATCGTCCGTTCGCTTAGAGGTTTCATAGATCCACGCGGGGTTTTGCGCAAATTGCCGATTTCGCACGCACCGATCAACCGCCAACTTAACAAGGAGCCCATCGCCTATCAATCTTTTGGTGAACGTAGCCTCCATATTGGGCTGACAACTTGATCCGTCGTACGCTTTTCCCAGCTCCGAATTTTGTTGACGGCGGCGCGCGCGGGAAACTAGAATGGCACGCGTTCGATTGCTGAGCCATGACGACGCGAACGAGGATCGAGGCCTGGCCGGAGGCCGTTCCGGCTGCTTGGCGGTGGAGGCCATTTTGTGTGGAAGGGTTTTTCGGCGACTCGCTGCCTGACGCCCGGTGAGGCTTAGTCGGCATTTCAAGCCGAAGTCCTTCGTTCGAGTTTTTGTGAATTGGGCTTGGCGGGTCTTCGCGGGCAAGCTTCAATGAGGCGGCTATGTACCTAATCGTCGGCGCATTGTGCGGGAGAGCTGCCCGCGCACTGCTTCGCGCCGCTGTCGTTGTCGCCATCGTTGGTCGGATTGCGATATCTGCGCACGCACAGGTCGTGGTCACGTCGGCTGGCGTCGAGGATGCCGCGTCGGACGACCAGGCCAACGCGCCAAAGGGTTTTGCGGTTCTCAAGGCCGACAGCAAGATTGTAGAGATGCTTGAGGATTTCAAGCGATACTCCGGCAAGAAGTCTTGGGAACTCGCCTTTCATGCGCTTAGTTCGATCGACGAGGCCAGTAGCCCTGGATTAGTTCCGGCCGGGGATGGCCTTTTGGTGCCGATTCGCACCCGCGTCGAGCAATGCCTGCTGCGTCTGCCGCCGGAAGGACGCGACGCCTATCGGGTATTCAACGACGCGAATGCCAAGCAGCTCTGGGGGCGTCTGCAAGACGCTCGCGGCATGCCCTCCGATGAGTTGGAAACGCTTCGGAAGCTGGTCGAACATTATTTCTTGACGAGCGTTGGCGATTTGGCGGCGGATCGGCTGGGCGACGCGCTGTTCGAGCAAGGCGACTTCTCCGGCGCCGAGGGAATGTGGCGGCTGGTCGTCGAAAAATATCCCGACAGCCATTTGTCGCTTGCCAAGTTGCAAGTCAAGCGTTGTGCGGCCCTCTCACAGCTCGGCCGCCGCGATGCGCTATTGACGGTCGTCGCTCAAGTGCGCGAAAAATACGCCGATCAAACGGTGACGATTGGCGGGCGCGAGCTGCACGCGGCCGAATTCGCCGAATCGCTCGTCCCAACGGTCTCCCCGACGCAGCCGTCGGGCGCGAAAGACGGTGAGGAAGTGATCCTGCCCACCGCCGACGAACCGGTCTGGCAGATTCGCATCGCCGGCGCCAACATCGCGGGCATGATTGATCCTCAGACGGGCATGCCGATCAATTCTGCGAGTTTCCGCGCTGCCTCAAGCGGCGCCGTGGACGAAAAGCGTTTCTATGCAAATTGGCTTGGCGCCATCTACGCGGCGGATTTGGAAACGGGAAAGATGATTTGGCGGACCGACAAATTCACCGACGCCTTCCAGCGGGTGACTACTTCCCTTCAGCAGGGGATTTCGCCGGAAGGTTTCTTTTTGGTTGCCGCTGGCCACAAACTGCTCGCCGGCCGTCGGGGATCGACGAACTTACTCGGTCAGTTGCTTGGCGGTCAATTGCCACAAGATAATTCTTTGCGACTGGATTGTTTGGACCCGGCTTCGGGCAAGTTGGTCTGGAGCGCTAACCAACTGGACGCGACGATTGTATCCACGCCGTACGTGGTGGACGACGTCGTTTATGTTGCCGGAATTGCGGCGAACAATTCGACCATGAATCTGTTGGCCCTCAGTCTGGCGACGGGGCAAGTGCAGTGGCGGGTTCAACTCGGCACGCCGCAGAACTCCAGAAATTGGCGCGGTGGCATCAACTTCGGCGGCCCGAACATGCGCGCCGAGGGTGGCGTGCTTTATGTGGCGACGGACAATGGGGCGCTCCTGGCCGTCGACCTCGCCAGCCGTCAGATCAAATGGGCGCTCCAGCACGATACGAAGCCCCCGACGGACAACCGGCGCATATTTTGGGCGAATGGCATGATGACGACAGCAACCGAAACGTCCGGCGCGTTGCTCGACGAAGACGGAGTTTTCTATTTGAAAGACGGGTCGGCGAGATTGCTGTATGCGGTCGATCCCGCGGCGCCGGCCGTTCAATGGAAACGGCCCATTTCGGCTGACGACTCGATCGTCGCGATCGACGGGCAAACGGCCTATCTGCTTGGGCATGAGCTGTCGGCGCTCGATCTGAAATCGCGAAATCTACTCTGGAGCACCAAGCTTTCGGACGAGAACCTCGCGCTACGGCCGTTGATTTGCCCCGAGCATATCTTCGTGTCGACGGTCCGTGGAATCTTCGACATCGATCCGGCCAATGGGGACATACGCCGGGTGTTGCGCGGCGCCGACCACGAGTCGCGCGTTTGCCAGCTTGTTCTGGCTGGTGACAGACTGATCGCGATCGGCGATGCCGCGGTGACGGCCTATCCGATCCAGCGCACGAAGGCGGTCAAACTCGGCCGGCGGCCGACAAAATAGCCAATTATTTCAGCGATTTAGGAGCAACCTATGAATCCGCACCTGCGAGTTTTCGACCTCACCCAGTCCGTTCGGTCGCTGGCGACGTGTATTGCCGTGTTGGCCGCGTCATTGATGGCCGCCACGGTGTCGGCCGACGAAGGAATTCTGGTTCGCGGCACCGGTTCCGCAACCGGCCGGCCGAGTCAGATCGAGATGTCGGCCACGCTGAGTGGCGAAGCCGAGCTGGCCGCCGACGCGATGGTCAAGTTTCACGACGCCAAACGCCGGGCTCTGGCCGCGATTGCCGGCCTGAAGGATCCTGATCTTTCCGTCGTGTCGGGTGGCGTCTCGGTGGGCAGCGGCACCGATGCCAATACGCAGATGATGATGATGCAAGGCATGGCCGTTCCGAATACGCCCCAAAAAGTGCGGCTTACGGAAACCAGCCGCATCGTGTTGGTCCATACCGACAAACTTGAGCCCGACGAGATGCTGAGCAAGGTGTTGAAGATTCTCGACGTGGCAAAGGACTCGGGATTTCAAATCGGCCCGGTGCCGGCGAGGAATTACTACGAGATGCAGATTCGCGCGCAGCAAGGAGGCGACGGGAGCGCCACCGTTTCATTTAAGTTGCCCGACACTAGCGCGCTTCGCGAGAGAGCCTACAAAGCCGCCATCGACGACGCCAAGTCCAAAGCCCAGCGACTGGCTGATCTATCGGGGGCCAAGCTGGGACGGATTATCTCCGTTCATGATGAGGGAGTGGGCAACTCCGATTCGGACAACGCATCGATGGTCAGGTACGTTTATGGCATGCGATCGAACAAAGAAGTTGAAGACAGGTCCATCGCCGGCTCGAACTCGGGCGACCTGACGCTAGGCGCGAGTTTGACCGTGCAATTTGAGATTGCGAAATGAATCGCTAAAGAGCCGCGCGCGAAGTAAGCGAGCGGAATTGTACGAAGCATGCGACAGCCCTGCGTAAAGAAGTGAACATGGAACGAATACTTAGACCTTCGCTCGCCGTGTGCTTGGTGTTCTCATGCGCATCCTCGGCCATGGCACAAGACATTCTCCCCAAACACATCACTCCGCAAGCGCAAATCGCCATCAAAAAGGGGCTCGACTTCCTCGCCAAAACGCATAGCGAAGACGGCTCGTTTTCCGGCAACCAGGATGGTCAGGCCTATCCCGTGGCCATGACGGCGCTTGCCGGAATGGCCTTTCTGGCCAACGGCAATACGCCGTCGCGCGGCCCTTACGCCGATCACGTTGCCAAGATCGTCGAGTATCTGACGAACAACGTTCAGCCGGGCGGCTTGATCACGGGGCCGACGCAGGAACAAGGCTTCTCCATGTATGGGCATGGTTTCTCGCTGATGTTTCTCTCCTCCTGCTACGGAATGGAGACGAACGATCGAATGCGCGAAAGAATGAAGAAAATCATTAACAACGGAATCCGCTTGACCGCCAGCGCCTCGTCGAACGGCGGCTGGTGCTATACGCCCGGCACCGGCGACGAAGGCTCCGTCACCGTGACGCAGATTCAGGGACTCCGCGCGGCGAGCAATGCCGGCTTCACGGTTCCCAAGGGAGTGATCGAAGGGGGCGTCCACTATCTCGAAATGTGTCAGGCGCCGGAAGGAGGCATCTGCTACTCGCTCGGCTCGGTGGGGAGCGGCGCCCATCTGCCGATCTCCGCCGCCGCGATCGCCACGCTTTACAACGCCGGCCAATACGATTCCAAGCTGGCCGACTCCTGCCTCGCCTATGTGAGCAAGCAGTTCGATCTTCGCAAGGATTCATTTCAAAAGGATTTTGGGCACGCCTACTACACCCATCTTTATGCTGCCCAGGCTTTTTACCAGGCCGGCGATAAATACTGGGACAACTACTTCCCTGGTGCCCGCGATCAACTGATCAAGCTGCAATCCGGCGACGGATCGTGGCCCGGCGACGGCGTCGGGCAAACTTACGGCACGAGCATCGCTCTGGTTATCCTGCAGCTTCCGTACAAGTATCTCCCCATTTATCAGCGATAGAAAGTTCCCCGTGACCACTGAGATTGAAACCGAAGACCTTGCCGGCCTGGACCGGCTTCGCGCCGCACGTGACTCGATTCGCCGGCAAATGGCCGGCGTCATCGTTGGGCAGGAAGATGTCATCGAGCAATTGCTCGTCTGCCTCTTCGCCCGCGGTCACTGCATTCTTGAAGGGGTGCCGGGCCTGGCCAAGACATTGATGATCCGCACGCTGGCCGAATGCCTGTCGCTCGATTTCAACCGCATCCAGTTCACGCCCGACCTGATGCCGTCCGACATCACGGGGACCGACGTCATGTACGAAGACCGTGGCTCGGGCGATCGGACCTTCAAATTCATCCGGGGTCCGATATTCGCCAACGTGCTCCTGGCCGACGAGATCAACCGCACTCCGCCGAAAACACAAGCGGCGCTCCTGGAAGGGATGGCCGAGCATCAGGTTTCCGTCGGCGGCGAGCGACATCACCTGCCAAATCCCTTTTTCGTCTTGGCCACGCAGAATCCGATCGAGCAGGAAGGGACGTATCCGCTGCCCGAGGCCCAATTGGACCGCTTTCTTATGAAGGTGCTGGTTCGCTATCCGAACGAAATCGAGGAGCGAAGCATCTATCGGCTCACCTCGACCGGCACTCCGGTGACGCCGACTCCGTTGCTGAGCGGCGAAGAAATGCTCGCGCTGCAAAAAATCGTGCGCAAAGTTCCCGTGAGCGATTATTGCGTCAACTACGTGGCGAACCTGGTTCGCTCGACTCGCGCCGGCGATCCGAAGGCCCCGCGGTTTATTAAGGACTGGGTGCAATGGGGCGTTGGGCCGCGTGGCGGGCAGTCGTTGATCGCCGCCGCTCAGGCCCGGGCAGCGCTCGACGGCCGCCCCGAAGTCGACGTGAACGACATTCAGGCGATGATCGGCGCGGTGCTCCGGCACCGGATCGTGCTCAACTACAACGCCGAGGCGCAGGGTCAAACGGCGGAAACCGTCATTCAAAAACTCGTCGAGGCGATTCCGCTCGACCGCGCCGCGGAGCACGTCCATGAGCGAATCGGCCACGTACTTAAAGCCTGAAGTCCTCGCGCGGATCGTGCCGCTCGGGTTGCGCGCGCAGCGCGTCGTCGAAGGGACGATGTCGGGGCTGCATCGCTCGCCGCTGCACGGCGTGAGCGTCGAATTCGCCGATTACCGCGAATACGCGCCCGGCGACGACCTCAAGCGCCTCGACTGGCGCGCCTACGCCCGCTCGAACCGCTATTACATCAAGCGATACGAGGAAGAAACGAACTTTCGGGCGACGCTCCTGATTGATGCCTCCGCCTCGATGCGCTATGGCCGCGCCGCCGCGCGCGGCGAAGGGGGATTCACCAAGTTCGACTATGCCGCCACGCTTGCCGCTTCGCTCGCCATGCTGTGCCTCAAGCAGCGCGACGCGGTCGGGCTCGCGCTCTTCGACGATTCCGAGAGGACTTGGCTTCGTCCGTCGGCTGCCCAATCGCAGATGATGAAGATTCTCGATATGCTCGAATCCGCTCGCCCGGATCGCACGACCGATCTCGGTCTCGTCCTCAATAAGGTCGCCGCCCAGATCAATGCCCGCGGGCTGGTCATCGTGGTTTCCGATTTGCTCTGCGATCTCGATGCGCTCTATCAAGGGCTCGGTCGCGTGCAACGTCAGGGACACGACATTCTCGTCTTCCACGTGCTCGACAAGGAAGAAATTGAGCTGCCGTTCAACGACTCGGTGCTGTTCCGCGACATCGAGGGTAGCGAGGAGATCTTCGCCGAGCCTTGGGCGTTTCGTCAGGCCTATCGCCGCGCGATGGACGACTTCATCCTCGACGTCGGCAACCGCTGCCGAGGGGCGGGCATCGATTACACGCTCTTGACCACCTCCGACGATCTTGGTCAAGGCCTGGCTCGCTACCTCCACCGGCGGCAAAGTATCGTGGGCCGCCGGATCGGCAAGATCACCACCTCGTCGCGCGAACACTCCGCCTCGACGCCGCACGGAGGCGAGGCATGACATTTTTGGCCGGATCGCTGCTCGGTGGGCTGGTATTGGCCTCCGTGCCGATCATCATTCATATTCTCAATCGGCGGCGGTTCCAGGTCATCGACTGGCCGCCGATGAAGTATCTCAAGTTGACTCTCAAGCGAAACCGCCGCCGGATTCGCATCGAGCAGATGATTCTGCTGGCGATGCGCACGCTGGCCGTGATCCTGTTGATCCTGGCCATTGCCCGGCCCGTGATTCCGCAGAACGGACTGGCGGCCCTGTTCCCCGGCCACGGTCGGACCAGCCACCTGATCGTCATCGACGATTCGCTTTCGATGGGCTACACGACGGCCGGCCGTTCGGCTTTCCAAGTCGCGCAGAATGCCGCCGCCGATTTACTCAAATCGGCAGGCGCCCAAGACAGCGTGACCGTCTTGGTCACCTCGGCGCCGGATCGGCCGTTGGTCCGCGACGGCAGCTTGCAAGACGCCGCGAAGTTTTCGGAACTGATCGCCGGACTTTCGCTTACCGATACACCGAGCAACTGGGCCGGCACATTCGACGGAATTGCCGCTGCCCTTTCGACCACTGCCTATTCCGACAAGGAAATCGTGCTGATTACCGACATGCGGAGTTCCGGCTGGTCGAAAGAAGTGACCCGTGTGGCGAACGACTTGGCCGCCGCGAGGATTCCGCTGCGAATTCTCGACGTTGGCGACCGCCGGACCGACAATGTTGCGCTGACGAAGTTCGAGTTGGAAGACGCGATTCCGTTGCCCGATCAGCCGATCCACCTGGCAGCCGAAATTCGAAATCGGACGGCCGCCACGATCGCCGGCGCGCAAGCGACGCTCAGCGTCGACGGCGATCGTCGCCCGGTGTTGCTCCCCGATCTGCCCTCGGGAGCGACCACGAACGTGCCACTCACGCTGACGCTCGATGCTCCCGGACCGCACTCGCTTTCGCTCGCGCTCGGGACCGACGCCATGCCGCAAGACGACGTGCGCTATCTCAGCCTCGACGTCCGCCCGACGGTTTCGGTCCTGCTCATCGACGGGGCGCCGTCGTCACAGAGGTTCGAATCGGAGACCGATTTCTTGGCGCTGGCTTATTCGGTCGGCGCGCGGCCTTGGAGCGTCGAACGGATTTCGCAGTTCGACCCGCGCCGGCTCGTCCCTGGCGCGACCGACGTGCCGGATGTCTTGGTGCTGGCGAACGTTCCTTCGTTGACGGCCGAGCAAGCAGCGGCGGTCGAGCGCCTTGTGCAGCGCGGCATGGGACTGATGATTTTCAGCGGCGATCTGGTCGATGTCGACCTCTACAATCAGCGGCTCTATCGCGACGGCCGCGGGCTGCTTCCGGCCAGGCTCGATCGACCGAGCGAAACGCCGACCACGGGCATCGTCGTCGAGAAGGATCCGCAATCGCCGCTGGCGCCGCTCGCCAAGCTCCTTCCAGAAGCGTTGGCACGCATTCATGCCCGGCAATACGCAACCGTCCAACTTGGCGCGCCGCTGCCGGAGGGGGTGAGCGTGCTGGCTCGCTGGAACAATTCCGAGAATCCGGCCGCCGTGGTGCAAAAAGCGTTCGGCAAGGGGCGCGTGCTTTTTTTCACATGCACGGCGGGAAAAAAATGGACCGACTGGCCCCTCGATCCGACGTATTTGCTCGCGGTCCGCTCGGCGGCCCTGGCGATTGCCCGCGGTCAGGAATCCGGCGGCGCGATCGCGGCGGGCGAGGTGATCCGCGTGCCGCTCGACGGCAACCAGGCGGCGCTCGATCCGAAGATCACGCCGCCCGGCAAGAATTCGCCCGACAAAGCTCCAGCCGACAAAAACGTCGCCGACAGCAGTCCGACCGACATTGTCGAGATCGAAAAGCCCTCGCCGAATTCGACCTTGCTGACGTATGGGAAAACCTGGCACACGGGAATCTATACGCTTTCCTGGCGCGACGAAAAATCGAACCCACGTTCCCTCCGTTTCGCCGTCAATCCGCCGCAAAGCGAGAGTGATCTCGAGCCGCTCTCCGAGAGTGCGCTGACGGAACTGCTCGGCAATCTCAAACCGATCGTTCAGCGCTACGACGCCGCCGGCGCGGGCCTCAGCGCGGCGCCGCGCGAAATCTGGCGCTCGCTGGCCACGATCCTGCTGGGGCTATTGGGTTTGGAAGCGGTGTTTGCCGTTTGGGTTGGAAGGGAACGATAGGAATGCAACAAGGCTTTTTGCACTATCTGCTGAATGTCGAGCCGGCCCCTTGGACGGAAGGGGGCGAGATGCGCCTCGGCTGGCTCAACTTGCCGCAGCACGACGGTGCGCTCTTGTTGCTCTTGGGGGTCGTCGCCGCCGCGGCCTTGATTCTCTTGCTCTATCGCCGCGAAGGAAAAATGCTCTCGCGCGCGGCGCGCATCGGCCTTGCCAGCCTGCGATTCCTGACGATGGCCGGCGTGCTCGCGATGCTGTTGGAGCCGGCGATCATTTTCACCAAGCGCGAGATGATTCCCTCTCACCTTCTCGTGCTGGTCGATGACTCCGAGAGCCTTGATTTCAAGGACGCTTACGTCGATGCCGGGCAGGCCAAACGGATCGTCGATACGATGCAGCTTAAGTCGATCGACGATTTGCGCGAGCAATCGCGGCTAACGCTTGCTCAACGGGCACTTGAGCGCGGACTCATGACAAAGCTCGCGGAAGGCGGCGATCGCATCGTCACCCGCCACGATTTTTCCGGCCAGCTTTTCGATCCTCAACCCCTCGTGGAGTCGATGGCATCCAAGGTTGCGCCACTACGAATCGACCGCAGCACCACGGGAATCGGCACCGCGGTGAAACAGGCGCTGGCCGCTTATCGCGGTCAACCGCTGGCTGGGATGCTGATTGTCACCGACGGTCAGTCGAACACGGGTGAACCAGTGCAAAAGGCCGCCGAAGCCGCGGCAGCCGAGGGAGTGCCGCTCGTGGCGCTGGCGGTCGGCACGCCGGAGGGCCCGCGCAACGCCGCGATCAGCAAGATCGATGTCAGCCCGGTCGTGTTCGTCCGCGATACGAATCAGGCCCACATCATCGTGACCTCCCGTGGGATGGCGGGGCAGCCCGCCACGGTCGTCATGGAAAAGCAGTCCGACGGAGGGTCATGGGAGGAAATCGCCCGCAAGCCCGTGGTGCTGGAAGAATCCGGCACGGTTCAAACCGTCACGTTCGAGTTCAAGGAAGACCGTCCGTCGAAGCTCGTGCTGCGAGCGACGATTCAAGACGCCGGTCCGGAACTGACCACTGCCGACAACGTTCAGCTTGCCGAAGTCCGCGTCATTCGGCAGAAGATCAAAGTACTATTCGTCTCGGGCCATCCGTTTCCCGAATTCGAGTTCGTTCGCAACATGCTCCTGCGCGACAACGCGCTCTCCGCGGGGATTTGGCTGCAAACCGCTGAAAAGGATTACACGCAACCGGGCACTCCCGGCATCAAACGGCTGCCGGTCAATAGCGAGGAGTTGAACGACTTCGATTGCGTGATCCTCTACGACCCCGATCCGGCGCTCTGGCCGGAGGCGTTCCCGCAGATGCTCGTCGACTTCGTCGGCAAGGCGGGAGGCGGCCTGATCTATGTCGCCGGCGAGCGGTTCACCAAGGATTTCTTCGATCGCCCGGACGATCCCAATTCCGTTTGGCTGCCGGTTTTGCCCGTGGTTTCGGAGCCGGGGCTGTTCCGGACCGACGTGACGGCGAAGTTGAGCGCGCTGAACGCCTGGAAAATGGAGATCACTCCCGAAGGGCATACCGATCCCATCTTCCAATTTTCCGATCATCCGGAAGAGAACGACCGTATTCTTTCGGCATTGCCTGGAATGTTTTGGCATTATCCGGTCACCCGCGCCAAGGCGGGAGCAACGGTGCTCGCCCGCCATGCCGATCCCCGGATGCGGAATGAATACGGTAATCACGTCCTCTTGGCAACGCAGTTGGTCGGGCCGGGCCGAAGCTTCTTCGTTGGATTCGACTCGACCTACCGCTGGCGCTATCTCGACGAGCAGACGTTCGACGGATTCTGGGCCCGCATGATCGATCGCGCGGGGCGATCCAAGCAGCTTGGCGGCCGCTATCCGTATTCGCTTGCGACCGATCGCGCCAGCTATCGCCCGGGTTCGCCGGTTACGCTGACCGCGCGGTTTGAGAATCCCAACGACAAAGACGCCGGATTGGACCAGATGCACGGCGAGGTAGAGTTGCCGGAGGGGCCGCCGCTTACGATTACTCTCTCGCCGCGCAAAAGCGATCCGACAGCCTTCGAAGCGACGTTCACGGTGAACAAGGCAGGGACGCATTTCGTCAAGGTCTGGGCCGGCGATCCTGATGCCAAGCAGATGATTCGGGCCGCGACGCTCGAATTTCCCGTCGAATTGCCGAACCTAGAATACGATCAGCCGACGCTGAACCTGCCGGTTTTGCAGGCAATGGCCAAAGCGACCGGCGGCGCGGTGTTTGATCTTTCCGAGATCGACCGGATTCCCGCGGCGTTCAAGATCAAGCGAATTGCGCGCGTCCTCGAAGATCGCCAGCCGATCTTCAACGCTCCGCTCTTGTTCGGTTTTGTGCTACTCTGCCTGTTCATGGAATGGGTGCTAAGAAAAAAATGCCGGTTGATTTGACTGCAATGATTGGAACGCCACGTGCCAAGCTTTGCCACTCTCACATTTTCGCATCCTCCTTAACATGTCCACTCTCGACGCATCCTTAGTGGCCGATCTCCCGCGGCTCCAGCGGCAGCTTGTCTCGCGGCTGTCGCAGGTTCGCCGGCGCGTGCGGCTGCGGCTGCTGATTGAAGGGCTGGCGATCGTGCTCGCGGAGGCGGCCGGCCTCGCGCTCTTCACGTTTTGGTCCGACCACACGTTTCGCCTCGGCGTGGCGGCGCGAATCGGGTTGTTGATTGCCGCGCTCGCCGTGCTCGTGGTTGAATGCGGTCGGCGCATCGTCGCCCCACTGCTGACGCCGCTCGGGCTCGTCGCGCTGGCCGGAGCCATCGGCCGCAAAATGGGCGCCGGAGAAAATGGCGATCTGGCCGGGCGCGTCGCTTCGGTGCTGGAATTGCCGGGACTGCTCGAGGGCCCGTCCGCCCCCAGCGCTGCGATGATCGAGCGAGCGGTTCGCCGCCGCCATGAATTGCTCGCCGGAGTCGATTTCGGCGCCGTGCTCGATCACGCGAGGCTCCGCAAAATGCTGCTGCTCCTGCTGGCGGCCATTCTGGTCCCCGCGGCGCTCGTGGCCATCTTTCCCGAGACGGCGAGTCTCTGGGCGCGGAGGTTGTTTCTCGCTTCGCACGAGCCGTGGCCGCAAAGCACCTATCTGCAAATCGCCGATGATCGCGACGGCCGAATTCAGGTGCCACGCGGCGAGCCGTATGTCCTTCGGGCGAGCGCTCGCGGCGGAAGCGTCGCTCTCCAGCGAATATCGCTCACGATCCGTGGCAACGACAAGACGAGCGTGCTGATGAAGCAGTTCGGCGAAAATGACTTCCGCCACGAATTCGCCGTCGTCGAACAGCCGCTTCAGCTTGAATTGGAGGGAGGCGACGACGACTACGGGCCGGTGCTGCTCGATCCGGTCGATCGCCCACGGATCGTCGGTCTTGAGCTGCAGGCCCAGCACCCGCGGCAAGCGGTTCCCGAGAAGCACAATTTCAACGGCGGCGACGCCGATCCGAGCTTTCTGGTGAAGACCAGGCTTGCGTTGCACATCGCGGCAAACGTTCCGCTTCGCGAGTTGCGCCTGAAATCGCAATCGTCGCGACCAAAACCGGAGGATTTGCGGCGGCTCGACGCCACGAATTATGTCGTCGAATGGGTCCATCAAGCGCGCGCCAAGTTCGATCTCGAATTGGTCGCCGAAGACTCGGGGTTGGTCTCGTTGCCGGTTCCGGTAAGCATTGGTTTGAAGATCGATCAACCGCCGCGCGTCACGATGTCGTTTAGCGGCGTCCGCCAGCGGATCACGCCGCAAGCGAAGATTCCCCTGGCCATCGATGCCCGCGACGACCACGGGCTGGCGGCGGTCGATTTGATGGTGAAAGACGAGATGCCCGATCCGATGGATCCATCGAAGCTCGTTGCCCACGGCGCGCCGCAACCGCTGTTTCCGGCAAGCGGCTCGACGCCGAAGCCCGACGCTCTGCCGCTACAATTGCAACTCAGGCAGACGCTCGACGTGGCGGCCGAAAGGCTCGCTCCCGGATCGTTCATCTCGGTCATGGCCGAAGCGACCGACGACTGCTACACCGGCGCTCAAACAAATCGCTCGCGGAACATCATTTTCGGAATCGTGTCGCCGGAAGAACTGTTTCGGGAGATTCTCTTGCGGCAGCAGGCCGAACGGATCAAGTTCCGCAAGCAAACGGAGGAAGCCGAGAAACTCCGCGATTTGATCCAATCCGCAGCCGACGCGAAACAGGTGACCGAGATCGCACGCCGGCATCGAGCGCTGCAGCTTGAGACCCTTCGGATCACAACCGTACTGAATGAATCGCTTGTAGAAATCAAGCTGAATGGCCTCGGATCGCCCGAGTCGCATGCCTTGATGGAGCGCAACGTGCTCACGCCGCTCAAAGGCTTATCCGACGAGTTGATCGGCCCGCAAACGGCGGCGATGGACGGTATTTCTCCCGCCCCTGGCGCGACGCCCGATCCGGGCAAGATTCGCGCCGTGCTGGATCGGCAAGAGCAGATCGTCGGCCGAATGAAGACAATCCTCCTGCAAATGGGCCAATGGGACAGTTTCGTCGACGTGCTCAATCAGCTCGACCAGATCATCAAGCTGGAAACGGGCGTCAAAGACGGCAGCCAGAGGCTTCAGAAAAAAGAAACCGAAGGATTGTTTGACAAATAACCCGATTCCGGGCGACAATGCTCAGTATTCGCTTCAACCGGCCCAGTTCGTTGGTTATTTGCGAGACCGTATTCCTTCGCTTGCGCTTCAGGCTTGTGTGCCCGATGCTTGCCGCCACAAGCCTGAAGCGCAAGCGAAGGGTTTCCACCTCTTCTGTACGGAGGCGCGCCGAATGAAAGCCATCTCGCGGTTCGTGATTGGATCGATCGGTCTGGCGATGTTGCTTCTCGCGGGCACTCGGAGCGCGGCGGACGACAAATCCGTCACCGAGTCCGACAAGCTGCAATTCACTCAGAAGCAGGTGCAAGCACTGATGCAGGAACTGCAAGAACGCATGTTCCACCTGGCGGAGTTGACGAAGCAAGCGGAGCCCGACAATTCGACCCGGCTGGTGCTCGCGCTCCGCAAGGCACGCGAGCAATTGATCGTCGAGGAGATGCGGGAAATTCTCGAGCGGCTCGGCAAGAAAGACCTCTCGAAAGCGACCGACGACACCAAGGAAGTCCTCGTCAAGCTGGACGAGTTGAAAAAGCTGCTCATCGCCACCGATCTCGAGCTACAGCTTCAGCTTGAGCGATTGCGACAGTTGCAGGCCGCCATCCGCCAGCTCGATCAGGCGATCAAGGTTGAAAAAGAGCAGAAATCCGAATCGGCTCGACTGGCCGAGTTGAAGAAGAAGGGAAGCGAGGTCAAGCCGCAATCGCTCGATAAAGCGAAGCAAGACCAGGCGGCAAATCGCAAACGGACCGACGATGTTGCTACCGCGGTGAAAGCGATTGGGCAACTCGATCCGGCCGTGCAGTCGCTCGCCTCGTCCAGTCAATCGATGTCCGCGGCGGAAAGCGGTCTCGGCAGCGGCAAGCCGGACGACGCCGAAGCGCAGCAATCCGACGCCGTCAAGAAACTGGCGGAAGCCCGTTCGCTGCTCGAAAAAGAGCGACAGCGAGTGATTCAAGAACTCGAGCAGCAGGTCAAGCGCGTGGTGATCGAGAATTTGCAGGACATGCTCGACCGCCAGACCGCCATTCGCCACGCGACGGAATCCCTTTCCCCGAATCTGGCGAAACAGCGCGAGGCCGTGATCCATTTGCAGCAACTTGCTGCGCCCGAGCAACGTGTGGCCGCGATCTGCCAGCAAACGATGGAGCTGGTGAACGAAACGGAATTTAGCGTCACGTTGGGGCCGGCGCTCGAATCCATTGAAAAAGACATGCTCGTGGTCAGCGGCGATTTGACGGGCGGCCGCGGCGATCGGCACGTGATCGAATCGGAAGTGGCCATCGAGCAGGATTTGAAGGATCTGCTGGAGACGTTCAAGGAAATGCCGACATTCGCCGGCCAATCCGACTCGCAGTGCAGCGGCTGCAAGGGGAACATGAACAAACTGCTTGCCGAACTCAAGGTCGTGCGCATGATGCAGATGCGGGTAAACAAGGGAACGGTCGACGCCGACGCGGAGGCACGCCGTGCCGCGGCCATCGCCGAATTGCCGAGCGAGCTGCGAGACAAGATCGGCAAGCTTCGCGACGGCCAGGAAACCATCCGCGACGCGGTGAACCGGTTGCACGAGCGGTTTGCGCAGTGAAAGAAAGCAAGGTGAACCCATGATGAAGACTTGCCCGAGAATTCGATTCCTTTGCCGTGGTGCGATCGCGGCGGCGTTGTTGCTTTGCGTTGACGGCATTTTGACGCGCGGCGTCAAAGCGGAGCCGCCCGATTCGCCGAGTGTTCCAGCCATTGAGAAGTTGGCGCATGAGTTTGATCTGGTTCCCAAGCTGCTCGCGGCCGCGAAGGGTCGCTCGGACAGCGACCCGCTCAAGACGATATCGCGCCGGATGACCGTGGTTCGCGACGACCTGAATCAATTCGAAACCGACCAACCCGTGCAGACTAGGGAGCGTCAACTCGTCCAATCGCTCGACGAGCTGATCGCCGCGCTGGAGCGCCACTGCAACGGCCTCGGCCGCGGAAACCGGCCGAACGGCGGCCGCAAGGATTCGGTGATTGCCAAGGGGGATCCTTCGATCGGCGATTTGCATGGCGTCGATCCCAACGCTCGGCAATGGGGCCAGCTTCCGCCGAAGCTGCGCAACGAAATCCTGCAATCGAAGACCGAAGGGTTTCCGCCGGGTTACGAAGCGCTGCTGCAAAGCTATTACCAACAGCTTGCCGAGGAAAAATCGCTCGACGACAAGGCGGCGAGTCCGTCGCCGCCCGCCGCCGATCCCAAGCCGGTCTCACCGTGACCTCCGGAAGACGAAAGAGAGCCTGAATGGTCGCGTTGCCGAAATCGCGAGTTTCCATTGCATCGCCAGGTCGCTGCTGTTTCCATTCGGTCGTGGTCATCGCGTTCGGCTTCTTCTGCGTCTCCGCGCGCGGCGAGACGGTTCGCACGATCGACGACAAATCGACTTCCGGTGCAATCAAAGGTTTTGAGCGGGGCGAGTTGTTGCTGCAATTGAAACCTTCCGATCCCGCGGTGGTGAGGATTCCGCTGGCGGAGATCGTGGAGATAACGCTCAAGGCGACGGCCGCCAAGCCTCAGGCTGGCACGGCCGCGTCGAACGCGGCGGTCAGTCCCTTGGGCGCGCTGGGGAATATCTTTGGCCTCACGCCCGTTTCGACCGCACCATCAACCTACTCTGCGCCCGCCCAAGCCGTTGCCGCCGTGTCCACCCCCGTGAACATCGTGACCTCGACGACGCCTGTCCCTACCCGGCCGGGCGCAAAGGCGGCGCATCATTCGATTGCCCCGGTGTGGCAAATCGAGTTTGCCGGCGGCGATCACGTCAGGGCCTCGCTGGGCGACTGGACGGGCGACCGCGTCCATTTGAGCCTCGATTCGCTCGACGGAGCTGCGCTCGATGTTCCCGTCGATCGGCTGTATGCGATCTGGTCGTCGTCCGATGCATTGGTGAAGAAAGCGAAAGATCTCAATCAGAAAGCCGCGGCCGAGGACGTTGTCTTCGTCGAGAAAGACCACGAAGTGAAATCGGTCGCCGGAGTGGCTGCGGGAATCGACGGCAACTATCTCAAGCTCAAGTTCGAAGGGGAGGATCGCCGCATCAAGCTCGACCATGTCGTGGCCATTTTCTTTGCCCAGCGCGAGATAGCGCCCGAGAAATCAATGTTCGAGGTGTTCACCCTCGTCGATGGCGGCGTATTGTCCGGCCGCATCGAGTCGATCGAGCACGGAGTGCTGCGACTGAAGCCGCTGCTGCCCGGCGCAGAGTCGGCGCATCTCGACATTCCACTCGATCAATTGGCCACGATCGACGTCAAGAACGGCCGTTTGACTTGGCTCGGCGACCTTCAGCCGACCGCCGTTTCGCAGATCCCCTATTTCGATCGGCTGATGCCCTATCGCGTCAACCAGAGTCTGACCGGCGGCGGGCTGGCGCTGTCCGACGGCCCGGTCTCGAAAGGGATCGCCGTCCATTCCAAGTGCGTGCTGACTTACGGCATCGACGGGGCGTTCGAGCGGTTTCGAGTGAAAGTTGGCTTTCAACAGCCGGAGGGAAAGGCCGGCCGCGCCGCGGTCCGCATCCTCGGAGATGGCAAAGTGCTCTGGGAAGAAACCGACCTCCGCGGCGACGCAAGCAAGCCGGTCGCCGTCGATTTGAGCGTTGCGAAGATCCAATCACTCACGCTCGAAGCTGACTATGGGGCGAATTTCGACGTTGCCGGGCGGATCGTTTGGGGAGACGCGCGGCTCGTTAAAGCATCGAAGTGAATCATGGCAACCTATTCTTGCAGAACGAAGACCGACCCCATGCGGCGGTTGAGCGCGACAGCGTCCGCCGCCGCGATGCTGATCGCGATTTGCTACACCCCATTCTTCGCGCCAGCTTCGGCCGCCGAAACCGGCGCAACACCGACGACCAAGAAGCTTCCGAATCCGACGATCAACGTCGACGTCACGGAATGGGTCGTGTTCGTCGCCGACGTTGCGAACCCGGAGCTGAACGCCAGGAATCTATTTCACGACAGCCTGCCGCAATTCGCCGAGGATTTGCGAACCGCCGCGCCCGCGGAGGATGCGCGCGCATCGGGGCCCGGTCCCATCGGCTTGATTCGCGTTGCCGCCGACGGACCGATCGACAAGGATGCCGCGCTCGACGTGCAGCTTGGGTTCAAAGACGCGCGTGCGCTCGGCCATTGGCCACGCGCGAAGGTCCGCTCGGCTGGTCTGCTTTGGCAGGACTTAAGTCTGGCCCCGGAGCCGGGAGAACCGCACAAGCTGCCGGAGGGATCATGGCTGGAGCAGCTCCGCGGCGGCGGCTTGTCGCTACTCGCCGGACCGACCCGCGAATCGTTCCTGCTTTACGACATCGAGTTGCCCTATCCGGTGGCGATCCAGGTGAAGTCGAGCGAGGCGGGGAAGTATTCCGTCGCCCACGGCATGGACGCTCCGCTGCGCGATCTGACGTTTTACAAGCGCGACGCCGATAATCATTGGCGGACCGCAACCGTCGCGAATCTTTCCAAGGCCGCCGGTTTTCCGAAACCAACCGCGCCCGCCGCCGCGGTCACGAATGCCGACGCGGCAAACCACGGGGTTCCCATCCGGGTCCAGCGCACGGTTGTGAACGGGACGGTGGTCACGCGGACATGGTATCAGAATGGGACTATGGTCACGACGACAGCGAATCAACCTGCAGCCAACGCCGAATCCACTCCCGCCGCGTCCGTTGCCAAGCCGAATGCCGCGATCAAGGGAACTGAGATCGCGCTCGGACCCGCGACGGAGACGAACGACACCGTGCTGGCCCCATGGCGCGCCAAGCTGGCCGAGGCGGGCGTTTCGGCGGCCGATCAAGAAGTGGTCGTCAAGATTCTTGCCCGGCATGCCCTCGAGCCGAAGCGGCTGACGGCCGTTTATCGGATGGACCCGGCGGAATTGGATCGTATCCTGCCGCTGGAGGTTGTACCGCAGCCGAAGAAGGTTTCGCGGATTGCGCTCGTGATCGTCAAGGGGATCGACCCGGCGATTGGCGACGAGCTCGACCAGTTGATCAAGAAGCTCGGAGATCCTTCCTGGAAGATTCGCGAGGCGGCCACGACGGAAATCAAGAAGCTGGGCGTTCGCGCCAAATCACCGCTCGAAGAGGCCGCCAAGAGCAAGGACACCGAGATCGCCTTCCGCGCCGAGCAACTATTGATCGGCATTTCCAACGACCCGGACCACGCGACGGACAACGGCATGAATGGTGCGGCGCAGTTCCAAGCCGGCGGGTTCTTCTAGCCCTACTCCGCCAGCAAACTCTCGATCTTTCTGGCGGTGTCGTCCCCCGCGTCGATGAATCGCAGCACTCCCTTCTTGTCGACGAGAAACATCGTCGGGATGCCGATCACGCCCCATTGCGTCGCCAGCGGATGCCATGGTTCACTTTCGCTCTGCGACTCCTCGCGCAATTGCGGCCAAGGCATCTCCTTCTGCTTGACGAAGGGATTGACTGTGTCGTCGCTGTCGTCGCAATCCAAGCCGACGATCTCAAGTCCCTTCGCGTGATAGGTCTTGTAGAGATCCTTGACCCGCGGAATCGCGGCGTTGCATGGTCCGCACCAGGTCGCCCAAAAGTCGACGAGCACCACCTTGCCCTTCCAATCGGCGGTGGTGAGCGATTTTCCCGTTGTTGTGCGTCCGGCGGCGACGAGCGGCTTGCCGAGTAGGTCGCGAAGTGTGCCACTGGGATCGAGTTCGGCGGCGAGCTTCTTCGCCTTGTCGCCGGTCATCACCTTGCGAAGCACTTCGACGACCTTGATGGCCACTTCCTCGCTGGCCGGCCCAACGCTGGCCATGACCGCGAGCGTAAGCATGACCTTTTCGTTCGTCGGGTTTTTTTGGGCCACGGTCGTGTACTCGGCCAAGATCGTCTGCTGCGCCGCGGCGTCCTTCGAGCCGCGCCACCATTGACTCAGGACAATCGCCGATTTGGCCGTAAGAGCCCCGGACTCGCCGGTGGCGGCGATTTTTTCCAGGATCGCGCCGGCACGATCGTCCCCAAGCGCCGCGAGCATGGCCAAATACTGGCAGCGATCGTCCTCGAGTCCTTGTCGCTCGGCATCGTCTTTTTGCGTCGCGGCCAATTCCATGAGCAGATCGGCGGTTTTCTGCAAGACGGGCCGCACCTTCGGACCGTCTTCCTTGCGGAATTCCGCGTCGGCGATTGCTGAGATCGAAGGCATAACGGCGTCGAGCTTTTCCTTCGAGGAGCGCAGGTCGGCGAGGATCGCCTTTTCATCGCGATCCTGCGGCGCGGTAGTGGTGTTTGCGGCCGTGGCCTTCGCTGCCGGCTCAGCCGCGCGAACCGTCGTCGTCGCTCCCGCCAATGCAAGCAAGAATCCCCACGCGATCGTTGTTCCGTTCCAACTCATGATCATCCTTTCGATTCAAATGCATCCATCGGCCATCCATCGCCTGATCTTGGCCGCAGCGCATTGCCGCGTCGCTTGTTGCCGTTGGATCGCGTCATGATGGCTTCGCCCGATTCAAACACGGTATTTCCATTATCGGCGGCAAGGCCCCCGCCTGTCTATCATGCAATCCACTCGGTAATGATAGCGATTGAAATTTGTCAAGGAAAAAACGGCCAACACAGCAACATTAAGACGGCCAAGACAAACATGGCAGCAGCCAACGCAATGACGATGGCTGTGCCCTTCCATGTGCGGCACGCGAAGACAGCAATCAGCAGCCCTACCGATGCGCTGCCAACGCCGAAGGGTGCTTTTGGAACAGTGGCCCGCGCTTCCTCAATGTTCGCGGCCATTTTGGCGAACAACCCAACCGCGACGCAAAGCGAAACCATCACCCAGAGCGCTTGGCGAATCGAGAATTGAAACGGCTTGCTCATGGCTGGAACTGAAAAAGGGGTCAGAACAATTTCTTTCTGCCCCCTTTTCCCTCTGCAGCGGTCAATTAGTCTCCGTCCATCGAATCCAATCGCAGTGCGTCCTTGCAGACCTCGCCGCGCATCCGGGTGAGCGTGTCGGTTCGCCCTTCGAGAATGATGGTTTTCAGATTGCCCTTCGTTGCCCACACATCGAATTTGTTTGGCTCAACCTCTTTGACGTGTAAAGTCCATCCCGCCGCTTTAAGTGTCTCTTGTGGGGTCGCCATTTTTTTACCTCTCGATTGTGAGGTTGTTGCCATTGGCTGGGCGCTCAATGGCCAAGGAGCCGCTTGGCTTCGGCACGATCGGCTTCCGCGTTCCTCTTTTCGCCTTTTAGATCGTAGGCGAGCGCACGGTTGTTGAAATGCCGGGGGTCGTTGGGCCGGAGGCGAATCGCTTCGGTTTCGTCGGCAATCGCCTTGTCGTAGTCGCGATTGCTACCGTAGGCGCTTGCACGGGCGTCGAACGCCTCGACGTAGTCGGGCTTGAGGCGGATGGCCTCGGTGAAGTCGGCGATTGCTTTGTCGTGGTCGCCTTTGCGATCGTACGCGAAACCACGTCCACTGTAGGCCTTCGCGTCGTCGGGATTGAGGCGAATGGATTCGGTGAACCAAGTAACCGCCAAGTCGAAATCCTTCTTGTCGGCGGCCATGAGCCCTTGATTGTAGGCGTGCTCGGCAGGACTTACCCCGCAGCCCATCAAAGACGGAGCCAATAGCGTGGCGACGAGGAGAAGCGGATACATCGTGTTTCGCATGGTTTAATGGCCTGGCCGGGCGATGAGCCACTTGGCAAATTCCAACAGTATTCGATCCGCGTGAATCAATTCCAACAGCACGAATCCAACGAACATCAACGGGATGATCAGCATCGCGCCCCTGCTTTGCAGGCGACCTTTCGGGATTTCTGGGAAAGACCAAAAAGACATCGGCGTATTCCCGCTCGGCGAGCTTGCCTAGACCGTTAGGCAGGTCCGTTAACGACAATCGAAGAGAGCTTATTACAACACAGCCGCTCCCCAGCGTCAATTTTTCCCTGGCGAATGCGGTGCCCCGACCCTGAAGGCATTGGGTTAGGGAAGAATCGGCGGGCGATTCAAGCCTGACCTACGATTACACCCGAATAAAAACCTTCTTCCGCCACAGAAACCACAGGCAAAACCATTCGACGGCGATCGTGCCGGCGGTCAATAGCAAATCGCGCCACGGTTGAGCATCGGCGGCGAGGCTGCCGTTGATCGCGCCGTTGAATAGAAATCGGGCGGTGTGACCGAAATCAACCATGCCTTCCGTGGCCAGATAGATCGTAATCGCGTTCATTCCGATCACGATGAAGAAAAACGCCAGGGCGGTCCATCCGCGGGCTTCGATCAGCCAGTGGAAAAATCCGAAGAGGATCAGGCTCAATCCGCCCGCCATCAACACGAACGAACTGCTCCACAGATTCTTGTTGATCGGAAACACTTGATTCCAAGCCAGCGCGATGCCGATCGAGACAACGCCAGCCAAGACTAGCAGGCACGACTTGGCGGCGGCGCTCTTGGTGCTGCTGCGCAAAAAGTCGCCGGTGAGCACGCCGAGCAGGGCCGTGCCGATGGCGGGAATCGTCGAAAACAATCCTTCGGGATCGTGATTGCCGCGGTAGAATTTGCCCGGCATCAGCAGTTGGTCGAGGTAGTCGGCAAGATTGGTCCCTTGGTCGAGATTGCCGGCTCCGACGCCCGGCACGGGGATCAGTTTCATTGCCGCCCAATAGCCGAGCAGCAGGCCGACGAACCAGATCAGCCGGCCGCGGAGGCCGAAGACGAGCGAGATCGCCAGCGCCAGGAACCAGGCGATGCCGATCCGGCCGAGCACGCTGCCGAAGCGGACGTTATGCAAATGTTCGCCCCAATTCCCACGCAGCACGCCGTTGATCACCAAACCGAGCAACACCAGGATCAGCGCCCGCTTTGCGCCGACCAAAAATTCCCTGACCCGGGTTGTTTTCCCTTCGGCAACTCGGCGCAGCGACGAGAAGGGGAGCGCGGCGCCGGCGGCGAACAGGAATGTTGGAAAGATCGCGTCCCAAAAGGCGAATCCATTCCAGGCGGGGTGTTCCATTTGCCCGCCGAGCCAGATAAAGGGCTGGCAATCGGTCGCCTTGGCCAATTGGATCGCAAGCGCCCCGCCGCCGATGATCCAAAACATCACAAAGCCGCGCAGCGCGTCGAGCGATTGCAAGCGTTTGGGCACTTCGACGAGAGCCGGCGGAGTTTCCTTGTTCGTCGCCATGCTTGTTGGCCTTCGAGGGAACGAATGGAACAAACTGTCACTTTATATCATAGCCGGCTTGCCGCAGTCGCGGATTCGGCGCGATGATTTGGTTCGAGGCAATTTTCTCGCTCAACGGGTTACACGGCAGTCGGCCATGACCACCAAAGATTTACAAGCGAAATTGCGGCGGCATGACATGCTGCAACGGTGCCTGGGGATTGCGCTCTGCGTCGTGGCGCCGGTGTTGTGGGTCGGATCGTTTTGGATTGCCCGCTGGCTGTTTTACCTGCCTTTTTCTATGGCCAAGGTTGAGGGCATGTGGGGGCCGAGTTTCTATGTCGCCTGGGCGTTCATCGCGTTGCTGGCCATCGAAGGGTGGCGGAGCTCTCAGACGCTCTTTGATTTTTCGGAGTATACGCAGTCGGACTTCAATTGGTATGAGCGCGACGACGATTCCATCGCATCGACGGTCGCTCGCTACCGCGGTGATCCGATGTTGTACGCATGGATCGCAACACAACTGGTCCGTCTTGCCCCGCAGACTACATTGTTCGCGATTCAATCGCTACGCTCCGTGATCCGCCCGACGCCCGAGGCGGTCGAGCAGGCGGTGTCGATCTTCGCCGCGCTGAAAGCGGATCGACATTGGCACGCGGCGGAAGATTTCGGCGATTGCGGCCCGGCACTTCGCTTGCTGATTCGGCTGGAATTGATTTGGACGAACGCCGGCGCGAACGGCCTTGAAATCCGCTTTCCGGCGGGGATGTCCGAAGCGGAATTGGTGTAGGCGCGAGCGCGAGAAAGCCCAGGGAACGCCGTCAAATCGCTCACCAACTGCAAAGTCGATGTCGGCCTTCCCTGGGCTTGGGGAGGCCCTTACTTCGACGCTTTGCCGGGAGCCGTCGAGGGAGTTTCCGCGGGAGACGGCGCAGCGTGCGACGATGTGACACCGGTGGGCGCTGCGACGGGCTTTGATGGCGTCGCCGCAGCAGTGCCCGCCGTTGTGCTGGCCTTCCCGCGCGCCAATCGGAACACGAACACGGCCTGCACCTGATCGCTGGCTGCCTGATTGCTGGCTGCCTGATTGCTGGCTGCTTGATCACCGCCGGCCGCACCCTCGCGTTGCAAACCCTTTGCGTTCACGTCGGCTTTCTGGCGGAATTGGACGTCATCGCCGAACTTCGGTTTGTCGGTGCTCTTGCCACGATCGGGGCGTGAGTCGTCGACCGACTCGACTTCGCGTTCGCGCAGTTTCAACTGAAGATTTCGACCGTTCAGTTGATTCTGCCGTCCGGCCAACGCCTGTCGCAAGTCATCCTCGATGTCTTTCGGCAGGCTCCTCACTGGCGACGCCCAGCTCGAGCCGCGTGACTGTTCGCTCGGCTCGGCGAGAGAGTCGGAATCCGTGGTCGCCGCGAGGCGAGCGGTTTCCGATTTTGGCACGGCCAAATCGGCTTTCTCTTGTTCCACTTTGAATTCTTCGACAACCGGGGCCGGCACGGCTGCGTCGATCGCCGCGGGCTGCGGGGTTGCTGGCTGCGTCGCTACCGACCGCGGCGCTGCGTGTTGCTTCGCTGCCGACTGTTGCGCTAGGGGTTGCTGCGCCGCTGGTTGCGGCGCTGCGGGTGGCTTGGGTGCGGGCAACTTCGCGGTCGTCTCGTTGGCTCCCGCGGGGGCGGAAGCGCCGGCAACCGGTCCGCCGGCAATCGCAGGAATTGACTTCTTTCCAGACTTCTCGTCGAACCGTCCATCTAGTGCCGACGCGGGTTGATCCTCGGTCTTCGCGAGCGGCGCGACGGGTGGCAAAGCAGGTGGCACGGAGGGCGCAGGCGCCGGCGCCAATGGGGCAGCAGGCGGCGAGAAGGGCACAGGTGCCGCGAAGGCTTCAGAGGCCGGCGACGAATCCTTGTTACCATCGGCAAAACGCTCCAAACGCGTGCCACTCTTGTCGGGTGCGGCTTTGTTGGTCTTGTCATCCAAGGTAAGCCGGTCGCCGCCCGCCTTGGCATCCGCCTCGCGCGCTTCGGCCGCTTCCTGAGTCAATTCCGACAGGGCCAATGTCCGAAACTGAGCCGGTTTCCCAGACAGATCGTTGAACAAGCCCATCACTTGTTCGCGAGTTCCCACGACATAGACGACTTCGAGCGACTCATCGTCGGCACTAGGCGTTTTCGGCGCATGACCGGCGTCCGCTGGCTTCGGCGCCAAGCCCGGCGAAGTCGCTCCCAGCGCGGAGTTTGGACGGCCGGCTGCGTAGTTCGACGTTGGACCCGCGGTTTTCGGATTTCCGGCGACGTCGCCATCCTTGTCCACGGATGGCGCGGAGAATAGGCCCTCGGCAGTTTTGGCCGCGGAACCGTTGCCAGAGACGCCGCTGCTGGCGGAAACATTGGCTGTGGAAACATTGCCGGAGCCGACAGCGCTTGCTGATACACTGCCGGCGGACGCACTCCGCACGGCACTGATCAATGCCAGATTTGCGGCCGGGCTCGAATCGACCGCGATGCCTCGTTTGTCCAGAAGCTGCTGGAACGCTTCCGGCGACACTCCCGCCTCGGTTGCGACTTCGGCCACGAACATGTCGCCGGAAGATGATTTTTCATACGACAACGATCGAGCCGCAATTGCGCGCCCGAGACCCAAAGCAGTGCCGCTTTCTTGGCCATGCGCTGTCTCGCCGAACATGACATCAACCGGCGCGGCCTCTTTGCTGGTTGCCAGGTGATCGACTGGGCCCGCGGTCGATTGCGGTTTGCCGGCGGGGCGACCCTCGGCAGGTCCATTGGTCGGCGCGTCGGCCGGCTGCTCCAAATTCGAGCGGAATTCGAAGTCGCGCCCCGGCGAAACGCCTCCTCCGGCGACTGCTCCATTTGCCTTTTCGCTGCGAAGATCGAGACCGCCGCGGCCGGAGGAGAGTTCACCGAGGCGATCTTGCGAGGGGGGTGTTTGCGGTGCCTTCGCAGCCTTGTCCGCACGCGCGGCCTCCTTCTCAGTGGCTCGGCGGTTGCCGAAACTGCTGGTAGGAGTAAGACCGTCTGCTGTCCCCGGGTCGAGGGCGCGGTCGTCGATGCGCTTGCGAAGCTGTCGTTCGCCGTCCGTCGCGACCGCCGAATTGCGATCTTTAGCATACAATTTTTCTTCGAGGGACTGATTTCTATCGCGAGCGGCGGCAGGTTCGGCGACAACTCCCTCGGGGAGCGAATGAGCCATCCTATCCTGTTCCGGAGTACGCGACGCAGGCGCTGAATCCCGTACCGCGACCTCGGCGGGCTTCTTTTCCGGCGGATTGAAGACCATGATCGCAATCGCCGCGGCGACCACGATCGCCGCCCAAATCCAAGGTCGGCGACTCTTGCGAGCATCCTGAAACGAATTGTCGGCGCCGGCTCGCACGACATGAGAATCGTCGGCCGCTGAACCGTTGGCCGCCGAACCGTTGGCCGCTGAACCGTTGGCCGCTGAACCGTTGGCCACTGAACCATTTGAATCAGTTCCAACCGAGTGAGAATCGGAAAGCATCACCCGCTCGGCCCGACGCAATACTTGCAGGGCAAAGTCGTCGTTCAAACGATGCCGCGGCAACTCTTGCAGGCTGTCGTGCAACCCGCGCAATTCCTCGACGACCTGCCGCAACTCGCCGTTGCGGGCCAATTCGTCTTCGAACTGCGTCCGTTCGTCGGGCGGCAATTGGCCGTCGAGATAGGCGCTGATTCGTTCGTCTTGAAACATGGGGTCCATGATTGATTCCTTGCGCCGTCGCGCCCGTGTGCATGTTGAAAAAAGGGACAGGCACCTCGCAGCAACACAAAACTCGCCACACACGTCGGTCGCTCGGAGCCAGTCCCTTTTTTCAACGGGCTCCTAACGCTCTTCTTGCACAACGTCCTTTAGCAATTCCCGCAATTCCATGCGAGCCCGATGCAATCGGCTGCGCACGGTGCCGATCGGAAGGTCGAGGATTTCCGCCATCGATTCATAACAACAGCCGTCGATTTCCCGCAGCACCAACACGGCCCGATGGTTTTCATCGAGCGCGGCCAGTGCGGCTTGCACTTGAGTTGCCCTTTCTTGCCGTTCGAGCCGCTCGGTCGGCGGCGGGTCGCGGGCGGCAATTTCCTCTCCGCTCAACTCGCGAGCCCGTTCGACCGAAATGGTTGGCCGCGTCTTGCGAAACCGGCTTACGGCAAGGTTAAATGCGATTCGATAGAGCCAAGTGTAAAACGCCGCGGAGCGATGAAACGAATCCAACTTCAAAAAAGCCTGCACGAAGGCATCTTGGACCACGTCGTGCGCCTCGTCGGCCGAGCCGACCACGTGGACCAAAGCGTTGTACAGGCGATCTTGGTATTTGGTCACCAACCGCCCAAAAGCCACCGATCGGCCGGCGAGGGCTTCGTCGATGAGTTGGGCGTCGTCGTTCACCATCCGCTCCGTTTGTATGACGCCGACCGGGGGCGAAAAGTTCCCCGCGCTAGCGGTTGGATTCGCAGAACAGGCCGGCAAAGCGACCTTGCGATCTATCTTCGCGTCCGGCGGCGGCCCTGTCAAATCCTTACAAGGGAATCACTTGCGCGATGATTCCTTAAAAGGCTTTCGCGGCCGTATTGCTCGCACCTTCCTCGGCGTGTAGCCGAATTCGCCAGAATTCGGATGCGTGCGAGTTCGCGGCGCTGCGGAATCTTCACAAATTCCGCTACATGGTTGCGTCGGAATTCTCACAAATTCCGCTACGCCGTTGCGGTTCGCGCCGCAGCGGCCATGGATCGAACATTTACCGGCTGCCGGCGCAGGTAGAACCAAAGCGCCAACGCCGCAGCCACAAACAGTAAGCTCCCCACTTGAGAAATGCTCATTCCTCCGAAATACTTCAAATAGTCCTTTGGCTCATCGGTGCGAATCGCTTCCACCAAAAAGCGAGCCAACGGGTGGAGGATGAAGAGTAGCGCGAGCGTTTCGCCGTCGTGCCGCCGAAATGGCTCGTAGGCCAGCAGCACCAGGCAAAGCAGGATCGCGTCGAGCGAACTATAGAGCTGCGTCGGATGCACGTACAGGCTGCGCAGCGGCGGTTCGTCGGCGGCCGTGATCGTCCACTCGAACGTCTCCGCGCCGCGATCGGTGCGCAGCAGGATTCGAGTCCCTTCGCCCGAGACGCTCAATAGTGCCATCTCCGCCGCCGAAAGAGAATCGTCTTCCACGACCGTGCCTTGACCCGGGCCGTCGCGCCGCTTGGAGGGAAATACTTGCACGGGCTTGGCGTCGCCGCTCGACTGACGATCGATTTTCTTAATCTGCTCTTTGTCGTCTTTCAAACCGGCCCGCTCGGCCGCCGAACCAGCCAGCACCTTGTCGATCACCGCCGGTCCGCCGAGTCCAGCCGCTCCATCGGAAAACGCCAGTCCGTGCAAATACAACCGATTACCCTCGGCATCGGCTCGATTCATCTGCCGTTCGAACGGCGGCGACTGTTGCGGAAACGCGACCGCCCAGGGCAACGCGCAGACGCCGCCATAGCAGCAGCCGTTCAAGAAGCAACCGATGCGGCCGATGGCCAGTCCGACCATGACGCTCGGCGCGCAGATGTCAAAGATCCTCAACACCGGCAGCCGATGTCGCCGCAAGAACAAAGCTCCGGCCAAAGCGCCGCCGGCAAGTCCGCCGTATATGACGATCCCGCCTTGAGCCACGTTGGCCACGGCCGCAAGCGTCGCGCCGAAATCGAAGCTGCCATCGGCATGATGCTTGGCGAACTGCTGGGTCCAATACTCGGTCACATAAAACAGCCGCGCGCCGCCAAACCCGCCGATGAACAACCAAATCGCCAGCGAATACATAATCTCCGGATCGATGCCGCGCCGCTTCGCTCGATACACTCCCAGTCCGACTGCGGAAACCAGGCCAATCAGCAACATGACGCCGTAGCCGCGAATCGGCAGCCCCAGCATCACATTTTCGCCCGTCGGCAAATGCTCGACTTGTTCGAGCGACGGGAGCAGAAACCAAATTGCCGCTCCGATCAGCGCGAGCAGCGGCAGATAGCTCAGAACTTCTTCACCAAGCCCGTGCCGCCAGATCCGATAAGCCAACGTCGCCACGCTGGCGACGGCCCAGATGGCCAGCAACAGTCCCCAACCAAACAATGGCATCCCGAAAAGTCGGTCGGGGATGTAAAAGAAAGTTTGCAGCATGAAAGGTCACGGAGTGATGATTTCGTTGTCGATCAGCCGCGTCGCTCCGACGCGGGCCGCGACCAGTGCGACCGCCGGGCCGTTGATCTCGGTGAGTTCGGCGAGTGTATCGGGATGAACTAACGTCGCATAGTCGAGCGCAACTCCTTCGACCGATGCGATCAATTCCCGCATTCGATCAGCCACCTGTCGGGCGTCGCGCTGACCCTCACGGACCAATTCCGCAGCCAGACGGAGGCTCCGCGAAAGCACCAGCGCTCGCAAGCGTTCGTCCGGCTTGAGGTAGGCGTTGCGAGAGCTCATCGCCAGGCCATCGGGCTCGCGCACGATCGGCAGCACGCGAATCTCGATCGGCAGATGCCAATCCGCCACCATCCGCCGAATGATCACCGCCTGCTGATAATCCTTTTGGCCGAAATAGGCAATATCGGCCGGTGCTAGCTGAAACAATTTATGTACGACCGTGGCCACGCCGCGAAAATGCCCCGGCCGGCTCGCCCCCTCCCATTGTTGGCCGAGGCCTTCAACTTCGACATAGGTCGCAAAGCCGGGCGGATAGATCGTTTCGGTGGCCGGAGCGAATACCAGGTCGGTGCCGGTGTCCCGCAGCTTTTCCAAATCCTCCTCAAGCTTGCGCGGATAGCGCGCGAAATCTTCCGTCGGCCCGAACTGCGCCGGGTTGACGAAAATCGTGACCACCGTTCGCGTACATTGGCCCACCGACCGAGCTACCA
>Ga0182024_10003545_pt1 | contig 37034 bp, 35 predicted proteins | sample P32metaG_FD_120480 | JGI IMG/M metagenome (GOLD analysis project Ga0182024, IMG submission 120480) | Permafrost microbial communities from Stordalen Mire, Sweden - P3-2 metaG (Illumina Assembly) | ecosystem: Environmental > Terrestrial > Soil > Wetlands > Permafrost | place: Sweden: Stordalen...
CAGACGAAAGCACAGAAACTGTCCAACTGTACAACTGTGCCGCCGCCTCCCATCCTGCCAGTCCTCCCGCGCATCCATTACCCTAGAATCGTCAGCCAAGGGAGCATTCATGACCGTCATCCGCCAGGAAGATTTCATCGCCAGTGTCGCCGGCGCTTTGCAATACATCAGCTACTACCACCCGGTGGACTACATCGCCAGCCTGGCCAAGGCCTATGAACGCGAGCAGTCCCACGCCGCCAAGGACGCCATCGCGCAGATTCTCATCAACAGCCGCATGTGCGCCGAGGGCCATCGCCCCATCTGCCAGGACACAGGCATCGTGAACGCCTTTGTGAAAGTGGGCATGGACGTGCGCTTCGAGGCCGCCGCCGGCGAGCAGTTGAAAGACCTGCAACAGATGGTCGATGAAGGCGTGCGCCGCGCCTATCTGGACCCGGACAACAAGCTCCGCGCCTCCATTCTGGCTGACCCGGCGGGCAAGCGCACCAATACCAAAGACAACACGCCCGCCGTTGTCAGCGTGGAGCTGGTGCGCGGCAACACGGTCGAGGTGACGGTGGCGGCCAAAGGCGGCGGCTCCGAGGCCAAGAGCAAGTTTGCCATGCTCGACCCCTCCGACTCAGTGGTCGAGTGGGTGCTCAAAACCGTGCCTACCATGGGCGCGGGCTGGTGTCCGCCGGGCATGCTGGGCATTGGCATCGGCGGCACGGCGGAGAAGGCGATGCTGCTGGCCAAGACCGCGCTGATGGACCCCATCGACATTCAGGATTTGATTGTGCGCGGCCCGAAGACGCGTTCAGAGGAACTGCGCATCGAGCTGTATGACAAGGTGAACCGCCTCGGCATCGGCGCGCAGGGGCTGGGCGGCCTGACCACCGTATTGGATGTGAAGGTGCTGGACACGCCGGCCCACGCGGCGAATCTCCCCATCGCCATGATTCCCAACTGCGCCGCCACCCGCCACGCCCACATTGTGCTGGACGGCTCCGGCCCCGTTTATCTCGATCCGCCAAGTTTGGACGATTGGCCGAAGCTGACCTACGACGTGTCGGGCGCGCGCCGCGTGAATCTGGACACCGTGACCCGCGAGGAAGCCGCTACGTGGAAACCGGGCGAGGTGCTGCTCTTGACCGGCAAGCTGCTCACCGGCCGCGACGCAGCGCACAAGCGCATGACCGACATGCTGAGCCGCGGAGAAAAGCTGCCCGTGGACTTCCGCGGCCGCTTCATCTACTACGTGGGGCCAGTGGACCCGGTGCGCGAAGAGGTAGTCGGCCCGGCCGGACCCACCACTGCAACGCGCATGGATAAGTTCACGCGCCAGATGCTCGCCGAGACGGGCCTGCTGGGGATGGTGGGCAAAGCCGAGCGCGGCCCCGTCGCTATCGATGCCATCCGCGAGTTTGGCGCGGTGTACCTGATGGCTGTGGGGGGCGCGGCCTATCTGGTTTCAAAGGCGATTTACGGTTCGCGCCTGGTGGCTTTTGCCGATCTGGGCATGGAGGCCATCTATGAGTTCGATGTGCGCGAGATGCCGGTGACGGTCGCCGTCGATTCCAGAGGTTCGAGCGTTCACCAGACCGGCCCTGCCGAATGGCAGCAGCGCATCGCGGGTATCCCGATTCTGCAGTGAACAGTGGTCAGTTTTCAGTTGTCAGCGGGTTTTGTGACTGACCACTGATCCCTGACAACTGTCATTACTGCTTGCCGAACCGGTAGACGAGCCCAGCCGTATAGCCCCAGTTATTCTGTGCCGTCGAGCCGAACCCCGTGAGGTAATACTCCGGGGCAACTCGCAGTCCGAGGCTCGGGCCCAGATTGTATTCGGCGATGATGCCTGCGCTGGCGGCGTAGGTGGGACCATCCGGATAGAGGACTCCAAGCGTTCCCAATCCGTTCGTATCGCCGGTGAAGTTGCCCTGCGCATACCCGCCCATCACCCGGCCGGAGACAGAAAACCGTGGCTGCATGTAAAAACGGTAAGTGGGTCCAATCAGGACTGCATACTGGCTGATCGTGGGCTTGGTCAGGCGTACACTGCCGGCGGGGGGATTGCCTTGTGTCGGCTCAATAAACGGGGTCCCGTAGTAGCCGCGTCCGTCGAGGGTCACGCCCAGACGCTCGCTGTAGTAGCGTGTGAAACCGGCGTCCCAGTTATATTCGTTCACGTGCTGTAGCGTGGCGCCGGGTCTAAAACGAAGGTAGCCTGCGCCGACATACCCCTCATAGAGATGGTTGTAGACATCGCGGATCGCTGTGGCGCGTCGCTGTTCGCGGCGGGCCTTGATGCGTGCCTGAACGCTGACTTGCGGCTGTGTCTGGGTCGCAGCCGGCTGCGCCTGAGCTTGGCTCGCGCTTTCTTGACTCGGGTCCGTGCTCGCGGTTGGGTTTGCGGGATTGCTGCTCGAACTCAAAACTTCGGCCTGGATGGCGTAGAACGCTGGCAAAAGCAGCGCCAGCAGAAAGGCAAGACGGCGAAAAGAGTGCATCGGTTTCGAGTTTCCTCCACGGGAGTACGGAAGCACACCGCCGCTCTAGGCAGCGCTCCCCCCATTCAGTATTAAACCATCTGGGGGGAGCCTCGTGCTTGAACCCGTACAGCCTTGGACGCATGCCACGCCGATTGGCCGCTGAAACCGCTTAGACAATCGCCTTGAGATCGGCTAGCAACTGGGCCTGGTCGAAGCCGCTGGGAGCGCCGTTAGCGGCGAGCCAGTCCGCGCTCAGCAGCGTGTGCGCCTCGTCGCAATACTCGTTCCAGAAGGCCAGGGTCATGGTCTTGGGTTGGCCCCAGGTAATGCAGGTAAATCCGTTCTGGTCGTATTTGGGCACAAAGACGCAGTGCCCGCCCCAACTGCCCTTCTTGGCATTGGCCCCGCCATGGTGTACCACATCCCAAACGTCCTGGGTTTGCGCGGTAAGCGGCAACGACAGCCCGATATACACGCCGCCGAAGAGGGCAATGGACTGCTGAATCTCCACCAGGTTGGCGGCCTTGGGGTCGGCGAAAGCCGTCAGCGCAATGCCGGCGAACCCATTTTTCTGCCAGTCGTTCAGCACGTCCAGTTCGATCCCACCCTGATCCGTCGAGGGGTCCGAGGGATTGTAGCCGTCCCAGGACTCATAGGCTGCCAGAATCGTCGAATCGGGAACAGTAACCTCGGTTCCCGCATTGGCGGTCCACACCTGCACGGCGTGGCCGCATCCGGCGATGGTGCAGTCGCCCAGTGTGTCGTTGAGCATCATGCCCCAGCTGGAGATGCCTTTGGTCCAATCGGCTGTGGGCGGCGGCGGCGGAAGCGACGGCGTCATGTAGTCGGCAAACGCCAGGGTGCGCGAGTCGGTTTTGATGGCCTTGCGGCCCAATTTCATCTTCGAGTGGTCTGCCACGGGGGGATCTCCTTGCTGTTGGGTAGGGATTGGCCGCCTGCGACGGTTGTCGTAGGGGCATGCGCCCAACATTGCCAAATTCAGCGGCATTTGTCCAGCTAATCTTTTATGTTGCCAGAATAATCACCCCCTTGGCAGGCGCGCAGGCTCTTCTATGCTCTACGATTAAGACCAACGGAGGCCGTCGAGAAAATGGGTCGAGTTTTGTTAGGATTTATCCTCGGTGCGATTCTGGTGCCCATCGCCGTGCTGGCATGGTTCCAGTTTGGTCATGTGCCGGTGGCCGTCGCCGACCCCCCGCTGCCCCTGGAGCGATTGATCACAAGCATTCCTCTTCATGCGCGCGTCGAGCGCGAACTGGTCAATACTCCGTCCATCCCCACCGATGGCAACAGCCTCGTGGCCGGAGCGCAGGTCTACCGCGACCAGTGCGCCGCATGCCATGGTTTTCACGGCAAGCCCTCCTCTTTTGGCGAGCACATGTATCCCGATGCGCCACAGCTCTGGGAAAAGCACGACAACAGCGATGTGGTTGGCGTCAGCGACGACCCTGCGGATGTGACCTACTGGAAGGTAGCCAATGGCATTCGGCTGACCGGCATGCCGTCCTTCAACAAAGTGCTTACCGATACGCAGATGTGGCAGGTGAGCCTGTTGCTGGCCAGCGCCGATAAGCCGCTCCCGCCTGCCGCGGTGGATATCCTGCACGGTAAAGCTCTCTCGGCGCCGCCGCCCGCTGCCAGCCCCGCTCCGCATGTAAAGCGCCAGGCGGCAGTGCCGCAAGATTGATGGGTGGATACATTCTGGCTTGTCCGTCACCGCCCGACGCTCGACTGACAGAAAACGGCAGCAGCCTGGAAAGGAGAAGGAACGATGAGCATGCTCGACTCACTGCGCAAGGGATTCGGCTTTCTCCTCATGAGCATGGGCGTCTCAGCGCCCCCGAAAAGGACCAAGCCGGCGCCAAAACCGGCTCAAAAGCCGGATTCTGGCCATTGATACTGCTTCACCGGCCGCGACACACGACTGAAAAATTCCTGCGACCGGATGAGGGGATCGACTCTCGAATGGAGTGAGCGATTCATTGGACCAGGATGGGTTTGCGAGGTTCTTCCCCATGGCTACCGAGAACAAGAAGGGGTTTTGGCGGGCGTTCTGGGACTTTTTCGTGCTGTTCAGCGGCATCTCGACAGCCTCAAACCTGGAGCGCACGCAGGGCCAGCCGCTGGGACAACGCGGTCTCTTTCTAATCCGCAGATCGGCAAACGCGCGGCCGGTTCGCGATGCCGATCCCCGCTGAATCGCCCCGCAGCCGCTGAATTGCTAGAATCGAGAGTATGCCCCTGACCCGCCAACAGGCTCTCGACCACTTCCACTCCCCCGACCTGATCGGCCTGGGCTTCGAGGCGGATGCCGTGCGCCGCCGCCTGCACCCCGAGGGCGTGGTCACTTACATCATCGATCGCAATATTAATTACACCAACTTCTGCACCGAGTATTGCACCTTCTGCGCCTTTTACCGGCCGCTCCAAGGACCACGCTCGGAAGAAGGCTACATCCTCGAATTCGAAAAAATCTACGAGAAGATTGCCGAGACCCTGGAGATGGGCGGCACAGGCGTGTTGATGCAGGGCGGCATTCATCCCGACCTTAAAATCGACTGGTTCGAGCGGCTTTTCTCTGGCATCAAGCAGCGGTTTCCGCAAATTTGGTTGCACTGCCTCACCGCCTCCGAAGTGCTGGCCATCGCCAGGTATTCCGACCTGACCCTCTGCGACACTATCGTCCGCCTGCGCGATGCGGGCTTGGATTCCATCCCCGGCGGGGGCGCCGAAATCCTCGACGACGACGTGCGCAAACGCATCGCCCGCATCAAGTGCCGTACCGAGGATTGGGTCAGCGTCCATCGCACCGCGCACCAGCTGGGCATGAGGACCACGGCCACCATGATGTTCGGCGTTGGCGAGACCTTCGACCAGCGCATCAACCACTTCGAGGTCGTTCGCCGTCTGCAAGAAGAGACTGGCGGATTTACAGCTTTCATTCCCTGGAGCTTTCAGCCTGGCAACACGGCCCTCGGTGGCCGCGGTTGGGAAGAAGCTACCTCGGTCGAATATCTTAAGGTGCTGGCGATAGCACGGCTCTACCTCGATAACATTGAAAATGTGCAGGCAAGCTGGGTAACGCAAGGTCTCAAGGTTCTTGAGTTAGGCCTCCACTTTGGCGGCAACGACGTGGGCTCGGTGATGCTCGAAGAAAATGTAGTGCGGGCTGCGGGCACGAGCAACTGCACCACCGAAGAAGAGCTGCGCAGAATCATCCGCGACGCCGGCTTCAAGCCCGTCCAGCGCGACACGCTTTATCGGACGATGTTTCTGAATTGATGGCGAAAGAACCAAAATACTCAGGTCACGACCATAAATCTGCCAGTGAACTGGCAAGATGCCTTTGCGACCATCTGTATGAATGCTTGCCGGCGGAGTTCTCTCCTCGAAAACACTCCGCAAATAACACCTGTGCGGCTTATGTGGCAGGTAGAAATGCTTCTCTGTATTGGTTGTATCACTATAGATATCATGTCAAAGTTTATCTTTATGGCAAATATATCCTCGATATCTCATGCGAGATTCAGAAGCTCATGCCACCCGATGTCTTGCTAGAAACGCGTCCGCTGTTGCGCACAAACGCTGAGATTAGTATGCCGTGTTTCTTTGTACTTCGAAGTGAAGAGCAATCAAGGAGTCTGGGGCCAGTTCTCCGGTATTTGTCTGAGCACCGCGCCAAATCATTTGCTAGATCCAAGACCGCTACCGACACATACTGGCATTCGCCATCTGAGTCTGAGGGTGCAGAGGCCAATGCTGCCGAGGAGGGAAACAGAACTGCCGTTCTCGTCAACAAATATGAGCGCCAGAGCGAGAATCGTGACGCATGTATTCGAGCAAATGGAACATCATGCAAAGTATGCGGGTTCGATTTCCCGTCAATGTTCGGCTCGATTGGGTTTGGAGCGAATGGCAAGGGCTATATACACGTCCATCATCTGACTACACTCGCGTCGCTCAAAGGCAAGGCTCGAAGATTCGATCCGGCCAAGGATATGTTACCGGTCTGTCCCAACTGTCACGAGATGCTCCATCAAATTGACCCTCCGTACACTCCAGAACAACTCCAGGCGATCATTGCAGAGGCGAAAGAGAAGGCTTCGAGTTTGCGAAGTTCAAATCCCTGAGCATAGAATCTCTCCGTGTACGAATGGGACGAAGCCAAGCGCGAAGCGAACCTGCGGAAGCACGGTTTTGACTTTGACGATGCCGACATGGTGCTTGAAAACCCGAACAGGGTCACGTTTGCGGAAAGTGATCGCGGGGAGGCGCGGTGGCGGGATTTAGCCTTCGTTGAAGCTGTCGGCAGTGTTCTCGCCGTCGTTTACACCGTTCGGGGATACAATATACGTATCATTTCGTTTCGCAAGGCGTCGCGAAAGGAGAGGGAAGTTTATGACCATTTCCGGCCAACCAAGCAGAACTGATTGGGAACGCGTCCGTAAAAGCATCGCCGAAGATGCTCCCATCCCCTACGACCCGAACGATCCCAACGACGGCCCCTACGACCCGAACGACGATGCAGCCGTGGACCGCTTCCTCACCGAGGCGAATCGAGTTTACCCCGCCTCGCCAGCGAAAAAGCGCAAGATTGCAAAGGCGTCGTAAGTAAATGAAAGCCATGAGCAAGCTAGTCGGGGTCAGTTCTCACCACCAATGGGAAGTTCAAGAATTGCGCGAAGACCGGGAATTTGCCGTCGAGTACGCGAAGGTTGCGGTCGAGGGTCTGAACAATCCCGAGGAGCGCGGCGGAAGCCTCATATCACTGAGAGCCATTGCGGAGGCCTACGGCGGTCTCGGTGCGGTCGCAGCCCAGGCGGGCATCAGCCGGGAGTCGCTCTATCGCGCGCTTTCGCCCAAGGGCAACCCAACGCTCAAGACGCTGGTCGCTGTTCTGAAGACTGTGGGCTTGCGGCTCTCGGTCGCGCCGGAAAAGCACGTGAGGGTGCGGAAGTCCAAAACAAAAGACGATTATGCAGCGGCCTGATTGCGATGGGAGCAATTGATAATCATCGTGCGCGAAACCGCCACTAGCATCATCGAAGCAATCGTATTACTCCTCATGCTGTTCGCAGTAACCGGCACTCTGGCAGCGGCGCAGACCGCCGATGTCCGCATCTCCGGCACTGTCTTCGATCCCGCTGGAAAGCCCGTGGCCGCGGCCCACGTCGCGTTCGATTCCGGTTCTGGCGTTCGGCTGGCCTGCACAGCCGGACCCGACGGCAGTTTTTCCATCGCGCTACCTACATGGGGCGCTTACACGGTGCGCATTGAAGCCAACGGCTTTGTGCCGGTAACGCGCAAGCTGGAATTGAACTCCGCGACCGGGCATCTTGAGCTGCGGCTGGAGCAAGTCGCCGCAGCTTCTGAAGAGGTGGTGGTCAACGCCGACGTCAGCGAGATTGCCCTCGAGGCTCCCGATCCATCCCAGGAGGTTCTGGTGCGCGAGCAGTTGCTGGACGGCAATCCCGGACGCCCAGGCGCGCCCATCTCGATTCCTGGCCTGCCCATCGAGACCGCCTCCGGAGGCATCAAAGCGCCGCAGTACTTTGCGCCCGGCGTGATGGCCGACCACGGCGAGCCGATTGCGCAGTACATCGCGGTCGGCGGCTACCTGGCGACCAACAACCTTTCCGCCAATGCGCACGGCAACGGCTACGCTGACCCCAATATCTACGTCTCCGGCGCGCTCGCTGGCGTGACCACCGACGGCGGCGCCTTCAACGTGCTGGAAGGGAATCATGCGTTGAACTCGGCGGCGACCTATATGCCACGGCAGCATATAACGAACTTTGTCACCCTCACCGGCGACTATCGCGACATCGATGCGACAGCTGGATTTGTGCCGAGGAATCCGGCGAAGCGGGAGTGGGTGGCCTTTGAAGCCAATTACGGCAACGGCCTGCTGAAGGATTTGGAGCACCGGCAGATGTACAAGCTGAACGCGCAACGCGTCTTCGACGTTGGGCAGCACGAGATAACACTCTTCGGCATCGCGTACTATGGCGTTTCCCATGAGGGAAACCTGATCCCCATCGGATATGGGCGGGATTTGAACGACACACTCGACCCGCGCCAGCAAGACCAGACGCACACCGCCCTGCTGGCCGCCGACGATCGCTGGAAGCTCGGAGCCGACGACGAAGTGGCCTTCTCGGGATTCGCTCGTACCTACAACCTGGCTCTGTTTTCCAACTTCGGCGAGGGGCTGATCCGCCAGAGTGAGTTCCGCACCGTGGAGGGCGCGGAACTGCGCGAGACGCACACCTTCACGGCTTTTCTGAAAGGCATGGGGCTGCAGGGCATGACTGGCCTCGACTACCACGAGGACGATATTCACCGCGACAATCTGGACCACTATCTCTCCAACAAAGCACAGGTCTACGGTCCATTCGTCAAAGTGTTGTCGAGCAACATCACCATCCGCGACCTGGCCCAATACGTGGCTTTGCATGGCGACTTGGGCAAGCACCTGCGCTTCTACGCCGGCCTGCGGCCCGACATCATCGAGTTGAAAAACAACGACACCATAATTTCGGCCAATTCGTTTGATCGATGGAGCACGTTTCTTGCCCCCAAAGCCACAGTAGCCTGGACGCCGGGACCCGGTTCCGCCCAGTGGCTGCCTTCGGCTTCGTTCAGCCTAGGGCAGGCATTCTTTACCGAAGACCCTCGCACAGCCATCCAGAAGTCCGCCCCCCCGCAGGGGTCGCCCTTCGAGCGCAGCCACTCGATGCAGTTGGTGCTGGAAAAAGAGTTTTCGGCCACAGACGTGCACGTGACGATAGCTCGAACGACAACCACAGAGACACTAGGCAAGATCGACCCCGACAACGGTATTCCCTTTGACCTGGGACCGGGCAACCTCAAGTTCCTGACCGCGAGCGTACGCCATCAATTCAGAGGCTACGGAACTGCGCAAGCGGTCTTCTCCAAGGCCGATGCGCGGGTGTTGAACGAGTTTTCTTCCGATCCTGGATGGACTGTCAACTCCGGATGGAATCCCACGGTGGAAGCGCCGCGCACCATCTTCGATGGTCTGGTGACCCTCGATAAACTGCCTCTGGGTTTGCATATGCGCGGCGAGTACGAATATGTGGGCCACAGGATACTCGACGCCGGCAACAGCCAGAACGGCTGGAAACAACTCGAAGCCATTCCCGTGGGAGAAACACGATTGGCGCTGGTGCGCACGTTCTTGGACGGCCGCCTGGAAGTGGGCGCGAACAGCATGATCGCCCGTGGCTACACCGGCCAGACCACCGAGACCATCGCACCTCTGGCCTCAGGCGCACCGTGGCAGGTGGGGGACGGGATTCCGTACTGCCCGGCAGGATCGGGTCCGAGCGGTACACAGAACGACTTCGACTGCGGGACAAATGAATGGCCCGTCGGCATCCGCATGGCTTCGTTCGTGGACGGATCGATCTCCTGGCGGTTCAAGCACGAACGGTGAGGCCAGACTCATTTTGCCGCTCACGTCAACTTCGCTCGCCTGGCGGTTCGCGCGGCACTGGGCGGGGGATCGAGGAGAACGGGTCGAGATGCGTTTTCGTGGGGCAAGCGATCTTGCAGAACCATGTTGAGCAGCGACTTGTTCACCCGAATGCGCCCGTTGTACTCGATGTAGCCGAGCTTCCTGAACCGATTCATGAAGAAGCTGACCCGCGACCTGGTAGTGCCGATCATTTCCGCAAGAGTCTCCTGCGTTACCGCCGGAATCAACGTTTGGGGTTCGCCGGGCTCGCCAAATTCCGCCATCAACAAAAGTGTCCGCGCCAAGCGCCTCTCGCTCGAGTTGAAGAGCTGATCGATGAGATCCGCCTGAGTTCTCATGCCCCGCAGCAGCATGAATTTCAAGAAAAAGTCGGCAAAGGTATGTTCCTCATGCAGCACCCGCTGCATCTGCTCTCTACTGATCTTGAGTACTATGCAGGCCACGATGGTGGAAGCCGAGGCCGTGCGCAGCGTGTCCGACGCGGTGATCGCCTCCTCGCCGGCGAAGTCCCCAGCGGCGAGCAGCGTAACCGTGGCCTCTTTGCCCCTTTTGGAGAGAACCGTGAGCTTCGCCCGGCCAGTCTGAAGATAGAACACGGAATCCGCTTGGTTTCCCTGGGCAAAGAGAATCTGCCGTGCCTTGAGGCGAATGATCTTTCGCCCTGGCCCTTCCGTAGCAAGATAGGCCGTGCAATCAAAGTGCCTTTTCGCCGATGCATCCATTGGGACGGCCTCTTTCATCGTGCGTTCCGGTTGCCCGTCAACCGCCTAAGCGCTGCGAAGGACGGCGGTGGATCGTTCTCGCATCCCCGAAACACGCAATGGCGTACACACTCGGACAGCATCGCACCCCGGCCAGCGAGAGTCTGAGCGGTTTAGCTCATACGTCCCTACTTCGCTTCTGCCGCGTCGGAGTTGTGGATGAAGCACTCATGAATGGCGTCCAGCGGCGCGTTGGGCCACTTCGACTGAATCAGATCGCTTTCGCTCAGTTGGTGCAACGCAAAATCGATGGTCCCGTCCGCGTGGACACTCCCTTGCAGGTAGCCGTAGATGTTAGTTTTGGATGCCTTGTCGGCTTCCTTGGGAAGCTGGTAGCGGTGGGCTCCCGCGCTGCCGATGATGATGCCCGGAACCACCGTGCCGGAACGTTGCTTCCAATAAGGCGTGTCGTAGATGTTGGGCGAATAGTAGTGCGAATGGCTCGAAAGAATGTACACATGCTTGCCGGCTGCCTGCGCTTCGAGGAGCCATGCGTAAACCTGTTCGCCGGTCTGCATGCCCAGCTCCCAGTCGTCCATGGCGTGATTGGAGCTTGTGGAGTGGGGCAGTGACTCGTGCATGCCTGCAACGATGGTGCGGATGCCGGAATGCGGAGCCTGATCGTGGGCCAGCACCGAACGCAGCCAACGGAGTTGGGCGCTGGAAAACTCCTCGCGGCTCGCGTTGTCCAGGGCGATGAAGTCCACGCCGCCGCTTGTCCAGTGATACCAGGGCTGTAGGGGATCGGCGGCCTGGCCATCGGTTTTGCGCTGCGCCTCAATCTCAGGCCGGTTTAGAAAGCTCGAAAACGTGGCGATGTATCCCTCGCGGGTCATGGGATCGACAGTTTCGTGATTGCCGCGGGCCAGAAACACCGGGAACGAGCCAAACGCGGCCATCTGGTGCTGGAGGAAGTCGTCCCAGGCCCGTTGTTGATACTCGGAATGGGAAAGATGAACGCCTCTGGGCAGCATGGACAGCAGATCCTCGTCGGGCCATGAGATCCAGCGGAAGTCGCCGAGGTGCCAGTAGAAGGTGTCCTGCTCGGCTTTGACCTTGGCGGCGATGGCGGGCATCACAAAATCGCCGCAGTTGCGGCTGTCGCCGGAGACGGCGAAGGTCCACAAGGAGCCGGGGGCTTGCGCGTGAGCGTATGGGGACGCAAGCGCCAGCGTGGCTAGGACAAACAAGGGAAGGGAAGTGCGCGGCGTCAACATGAATTAAGCATAGCCCGGCCTGCGCATTGGGATGAAAAGGAGTCCTAAAGGGCGGCTTGCGATGCTGCGCTGCGCGTCGCACGAGTGCTCAGAGCGGTCAAGAAGACGGCGGGAGCAAGGACAAAGCCTGTGGCGAGCCGGGGCATGCGGCGAAAGTCATCCAGAAGCGAACGGCCAGTGCGGCCCGTCAGAAAGGCGCCACGGCGCATGACGTGCAAATGGAAGAGCGCCGAAACGATTGCAAAGATGCTGACAGCGAGAGTCGCCCGTCCAGGAGCTGCTGCTCCTACTGCGCGATGAGTGAGCCAGTCGAGAAACTGGGCAAGCATGGGAACACCCAAGACAATCATGAGATTGCCAAGCATGCGAGAGCGAAAGCTCAGAGCTCTTTGCTGCAAGCCGGCATAAAGGCCAGCGGTGAGCGCGACATAAATCATCTCTACCAGCAGGATCAAGATGCCGCCTCGCACGCCCGTGCGCGCCATGGCTACCAGATACACAAGCGAGCGGGCTGTTCCACTCATCAGGGCGCACTTCCAGTTCCAGCAAGCGACGGCCTGCGCGAAGAAGGGAGAACGGCTGGCTGAAGTCATGCCACTATCCTGAAGGGGCAATGCGAATGCAGCGTCAAGAGCCGATTACAGTTAGATTGAGATCGACTGCATACCGTAATCAGGTAGATTCCCCCGGCTCCCGTCTTGATGTGATTCGAGTCACGGTAAGCGGGAACGTGGCTCGGTAACCTCAATGGGAGAGGCGCATTGTCGTGCGCCCGGAAACAATCCCAGAACCAATCGAGGAGTTTTTCATTATGGCTTATGTCGTTACCGATGCCTGCACGTTGGACTTTGTGTGCGTAGCAGAATGTGCCACCGCTGCCATTGCGCCGACGGCAGGCGATCCGGCAGCTGGAACCGTTTCCCAGGTGTTCATCAATTCCGATGAGTGCATCGACTGCGGCAACTGCGCCGACCTCTGCGCGCACAGCGCGATCTTCGCCGAAGACAATCTGCCTGCAGAAAAGGCGCACTTTGCGGCGAAGAACAAGGCCTACTTCAACTAGGGTTCTTGCGCACTCACCAAATTGAGAGGTTCTACGGCTCAGCCTTAGGGATCGCTGCGGCTACCGCTTGCGACCCTTGCGGAGCAACCGGCATCACCGGTAAAGTGAGCGTCTGCACAGTCGCCGGATCGTCGCGTAACCACAAATAAAGTGAGCCATTGACGGGGTGGGGAACACTCAATTGCGTTCCCGTAAACTCCGGCGGCACATCAATAGCATTGTCGAGATCCGCCGTGGCTCCGATGGACGCCGCCAAAAAAAGATTCGTTCCAGTCAGCGTGCAAGGCTTGGCTACGGCGCGCGGGCAATGCAGTTCCTTGAAGCCTGGCACCCGCACCAGAGTTCCTAGAGGCAGCCAGTCGCCAGTTACGCCGTCGGCCGATACAGCCCTTGCCTGCACAGGTCCAAATGCTGACGAACCAAAGCGCGCTAGCGGTTCCACCATGCCGATTGCGGTCGTCGCGTCCTCGAGCATCAGGCTGCCATCGGCCAGCGACAAGACAGTGCGGAAGCTGCCATCGACCGCCGCTACTTCTACCTTTTCGCCGCGCGGAAACTTCGCCGGCTCACTGGACTTGAGGAAAAAAACCAGCCGCTCCTCCACAGGCAGATCTTCCGAACTGCTCAGATGTACTGGCGATACCGGCGCCGAAGCCTCTTGCTGCATCCCTTTGCTCAGCAACGCAACCTGTGGGCGCGGAGGCTCGACGGTCACAGGCGCCTTCAGTTCGCGCCCGTCCCGCAACTCCACTTTTGCAACATAATGCTTTCCGGGGTCCAAATTAGCCGTGGAAGCGGCAGCGGTCATCTTCAACTGATCGAGGTCCTGCACACGGCTCAGGGTAGACGGAGTCAGAGCGATCCCCTCCAGTTCGGCCTTTTCCACCTCGTCCAGCCTGGTTCCTTTCAGCAAGGCAACCGTGTCGCCGGCGCTCACGGTCAGCCCGTCCAGCGATGCCGCTTCGGCATAGGCCGTGAGAGTCAGCAGGTCCGGCTTCTCCAGCCCAAACTGAGTGATGTCCAGAGTGACCGGTCCCGGGGCTGCTTCCTTCATCGGCATAGTGATCTCCAGCGACTCCGGCTTCGGAGACTTCCATGCCAACTTCACCGGATTGGCGCCCTCTGGCTTCTCTTCCACCTTGTCAACACATAGCGCGCTCTCGCCTTCGATGTGCAACGTGTCTTCGCGGCCTACCACCAGGGCAGACTGGTCGCCCGCAGCCAGGGTCCACTTGCCGGGCCGAGCCGAATGCAAGTGGAAGCGCGGTCCCTCCCAGTCGTCAAAACCCCACTTGCCCCGCAAAACGCCGGTCAAGTCGCCCGCAGGCAACGGCGGAGCCGGCTGTGCCAGCACCAGGCCGCCTTCAGAGGGATCGGCCTTCAAAGGCAGATCGACCGAAGAGCTTTTTCCATCCACGCGGGTCTCAATATGCAGCGCCAGTGCATAGGCCAACTGGGTGGAGAAGACAATGGGCGCACCTTCGGCTGGCAACACCAGGCCTGGTTTCTCCGCGCAAAAACTTTCCGCAGTATTCACTGGATGCAGCGGCGGCGGCTTGGCCGGGCCCACCGGCGGCAACGCCACTACCACCACCGACTTGGGGTCGCGGAACGAAGGCGGCACATTCAGCCGCAGGTTCAGCGTATCCTTGGCCGGCAAAGCCAGCGCCGGTATGTATTGGAAATGCGCCGTATGCAGCGACGAGAGAATCCTGGCGGTGTCTACGATAGCGCCGATGTAAGGGCTATACGCGCCTCCTCCCGCCAACGTTGAGTAGCCGAGCTGGTTCATCAGGTCTGCGGTGGAACCGCTGGTGAGTTGTGCCACCAGTGATTGTGCGTTGGCATCGTCCAGTACCAGCCCTTCGCTATGTTGCGTCAGGCAGGAAGCCTGCTGGTCGCTGGGCTTGTCGAAGCATTGCTGGTCCAGCTTGATGCCCAAACTGCGAGCCGCCATCTCCGCGCGTTTCTTCAACAGGGCGGGGTCGGTCTGGGAGGTGACCTTAACCTCTGCCAGATACGCTTCCAGCCGCATCCGATCCCAGCTGGCGGCCTGCAGATCCTGGGTGGCGCGCACAAATGCCCCCGGCCGCGAGCGAACAGCCCCGCGCAGCGTGCTGAAGTCGCCGCCCGTTTCCGGCGCAAGAAAAATCAGAGCCTGTTGCGCCTCGGCGGGAACCGTAACAAACACACCCTCGTTCCGCACCGCGCGGTTCCAGGTTTCCACACGCGTAAACCACTCCGGCGGCGGCGGATTGGTGGCCCCGCGCAGGAACGCGACGATCAGCACAAAGCGCGCGGACTGGCTCTCAGGCAGATCGGGATGAATCCAGAGCCGGTCTCCAGCCAGCAGGGTGGGGACTTCGCTGATTGGCAGCGTGACCTCACCGCGCTTCACATGCACGTCCACCTTTGGTCCGGTGAGGTCAAAGGCCGGGTCAACGGCGTAGAGTCCGGTTGCAGCCAAACACCAAAGCAACAGCAGAGGCAAACAACGACGCATATCTTCCATTGTACGAAGTCAGGCCCTCAGTAAATCGCTTTGGTTCCGCAACCTCCCCAGGGAACCGGGCCACCCCAGCGTGACCGGCGGCACAACTGTGCCACTCTGCACGGCGCAAAATGGCATTATCGGGTACACTGTGGGTTGAATAGCTTTGAACCCAGGAATTAGCTAAAGCGTTTCCCGAACTCATGTAAGGGTAAAAGAGAGAAGTGGAAGATGGCTTCTATTGAGTAAGAGCCGAATGAATACCATGGATCGCCTTACATCCAATCGGGCAACGAAACGGGCCGCGCGCAATTGCAAAATATAGGCAAGAGCCCACGGATCCAGTACACAAACGCTTGAACCATCGCAGCAATGGACCATAATTTACTCGACTGCGATGGCGCGGGTATAGAACCAAGGCTGCCCTCTTTCACTCGCGATGCGCGGCGGGTGGAGACGCGGCATTTCGGAGAGAACGACATGAAATCTGCAAAAGCTGAATTGAGCAGCATAGATGCAATCAACCTGAGTATTCCCGACGCGGAAGAAATTATCGAAGAAGCCCTCAACGAACTAGCGTTTTCCGCCGATCCTGGTCTGGCGCGGGCACTGCACTTCCTGGCGCCTGCCGGATACCAGGCCATCGTCGAGCTATGTGGCGAAAACGGCCGTAGCAAGCGACGTAACGCCACAGCGGATACGTGGTCGCCGGAAGAGGACGAGGTGCGCATTTACTTCGAGCGCATCGGCGACGGCGAATCTGCGCCGCGTGCCAGCCGTGGACCGCGAGCGGCTGCCGAGCCTGCCTATGACGACGAGGACGACGACGGGCAGGAGGCGGTCATTCCTGCCGATCTTGATGCCCGCGTGAAAGAGCTGTGTGCCGCGCTGGCCGAGGCTGAGCGGGGTGGGCACGCATTTATCGCCCTCAAGTGGTTCCGCGACTCGTTCTTGCCGCGTAAGGCCTTCCGCTGGAATCAGCACCCCGAGTCGCGCCAGGCGGTATTGGCGGAGGCCATCCAGCGCGGCGTCGTGCTCACCAGCAAGATCGCCAACCCCAAGACTCCGGCCTATCCCACCACCACCATCCGGCTCAATCGCGCCGAGGCCGGCATCCCCGAGGAGGCGCAGCGTTTCCATCCCGTCGCCATCCACGGCGATTCCATCGCCGATGCCATTGAAGAGGAACGAGGGAATCTGTGAGTTGCTACTTCCTTGAGTCCACGGCCTTCGCCAAGCTGTTTGTGCAGGAGCAGGGGACTGACGCCCTGATCCGCCTGATGGAAGCCGTCGACGACAACCGCAAGCTCATCTCCGCCTCCACGCCGCTTGAGGTCTACGCGGTTGTGCGGCGGCGCGAACGGGCTGGCGGCATCTCCGCGGAAGACGCGACTGCCGCGCTCGATATTCTGCGCCTCGAAGCCGCGCGCATGGTGCAGCAGCCGCTCAACCCCGCCGTACTCGAAGCCGCGCGCCAGCTCCTCGACAGAACCACACTGCGCTGGCCTGACACCCTGCAACTGGCCGCCGCCCTTGTTGCTCGCGACATGTTTCATGGCACCGAGATCATCTTTGTCTCCGCCTCGCCGCAGTTGCTCGAAGCCGCCAAAGCCGAAGGCTTCCACGCCCTCGACCCGGCAAAAGAAGCGGCATAGGGCAAGCGGGATTCCACGACTTCGGAGCGAGACGTGGTGCTGCCACCGATCCTAATCTAGAAACTTGTGGTGAGGCGGAGGGCATAGCTCCGCCCAGGCGCAATTGCGTTGCCAGAGAAGAGACCGCCGAAATCGATGACGTTGAGTCGATTGTTCAAGTTGTCGCCGTCGGCCTGGATGCGCATGTTCATGTGATCGCTCTTGTACACATCCGCGCCAAATGAAGCGTTGGCCGCGAACAAAGGGAGAATGCGCCCGCGGGCGAAATTGATGCGGCTGATCACCGCCGGGCCATACGCAGCCAGAGCTTCCGCTTCATCGCCTGTGTAGGCGAATGGCAGACCCGATCCGTACGTGGCGCCCGAGGCAAACCAGATGCGCGGCGCTATCTTATATTGAAAGCGAGTTCGCAGCGTGTTGCGTTGATCCTGCGAGTCTGGAAAATGCCCACTGGTTTGAGTCAGCGCCGCGGCGGCGGCGTCACCAAGGAACAGGCCTCCTGTAACTGGATACCATGCGTTGCCCACCATATACGAATAACTCACATAGCCCGAGAGTTTTCCTGGCCGAACCAGCGAAAGCTTTCCCTCCGCGCCGTAAATAACCGCCTTGTCGAACGCGATTGGATAGCTGACGCCCGTGTTGAGTAACTGGTCGTCGTCGGCGTAGTTCCTCACGTCCCGGCGGTAAACATTGGCGTCAATGACTATCTCCTGCGTGACGGCCCCAGTAAGCCCGCTTTCGTAATAGGTGCCTGTGGAAGGCTGAATCGGCAGGTGAAGTACCGATGGATCAATCTGGTTGATCCATTGGGAGCTGGTGATCAGAATGTTCTCAAATGAAGGAGATTGAAAGATGCGATCCAGGGAAGCATGAAGCACCATGTTGAGCGACGGTACAGAGCGGCCTATGGAGATGCGCGGACCGAATGCATTCCGGTTCAGCAGAAGCTGATAGTGGTCCCAGCGCAGGCCGGCGCTGGCCGTCCATTTGCCAAGACGGATCAGGTCCTCGACAAACGCAGACTGCTCAAGGTCTGGACGGCTCGCGGAAAAGGGAGGCGCGGATGTTGGGGTGCCGGGGTCGAATTGCGTCGGATCGGTGACGGTGAAGCTGAAGTTCTCATGCAGAAATGTCGTGTCCGATTCGACTCCGGCCTTAAGCTCTTGGTTGTGGAGATGGAGTGTATAGGCAGCCTTGACGTAGCCTTCGCGGAAATCGTTGCGTTGCGTGGCGATGACCGGGGTCGAGTCCGGGTTTGAGTTGAGGCCGTTGGCGTTGTCGCGCACCATGCCCGCGAGTGTGCCCAGGCTCCCTGGCGAGAAGATGTGCTGGTAGCGGACCGTGCCGATGGTTTCAAGGTTGTCTCCGGTCTGCAACTGTCCGGCTTGCTCCTGCACCAACTCATTGGGAATCTCAAAGCGCGACATCTCATGGCGAACCCCCACGCTCAAACGGTCGCTCTCGGTCAGGTCGCGATCGTAATGAACCGAGAAGTCTCCGGTCGTGCCGCGATTGGTGTAATTAACGGGCACGACGGGGTTCAGATAGTGCCCGGACATGCCGCCGGAAGCGCTGACGCCCAATGTGTTTTTGCCCCACACATCCTGCACCTGACCGTACGAGGCGCCGGTGTCGAAACTTCCGCCGGAAACAACCAACTGACCATGCACACCGGCGTCGGTTTCGCGACGCGTGTTGAGCTCAACCACGCCGCCCATCTTCCGTCCGTATTCAGCGGGAATGCCCGCGGTGTAGATGCTCATCGAGTCCACGTCGTCGGCCTCAACCTCCGGGCCAAAGCTGGGCGAGCGATTGTCGGTGAGCGGTATCCCGTCGATAACAAACTGTGTCTGATACTCAGACCCGCGCGGATGCAGAACCGCGTTGCCTTCATAGAGCCAGCCGGGTTGGGAGTTAACCAGGTCTTGCAGCGACCTGCCAGGTAGCGAGGAGACCCGCTCCTCAATCTGCCGTGAGCCAATCTGCATGATGGACGAGGGGCGATACGGGTCGATCGGCGGTGCCGCCGCGCTCACTTCTACCGACGCCGTCAATGGAGCGATCACAAGCCTGATGGCGTGTTCAACGGGGATGGCCGACCTGATTTCAATAGTTGTCAGGGTGATAGAAAATCCCTGTCTTTCTGCGCGCACCTGATAAATACCATAAGCCAGCTTCTGAATATCGACCGCGCCTCCGTCGCCGGTAGCAAATGTATTTTGGTATTGGCTTGCCGCACTTGAGACTGTGACGGATGCTTTGAGGCCATGACCATTCGTGTCCGTCACCCGCAGGCGCAGCTCGCCCGTGTTTACCTGCGCGACCACAGTGCATGCGGCACAGAGCATAATCGGCAGAATCAACTTCGTCGATATCGTGCGTATGAGCATCGGAGATGGTCTAAGTCCGCTGAGTTCTTGGTCCCATCCGAAGGCAGTCGAATGACAGGAATTTGTCCGTATAGCAAAGATAAATCAGAAATCGCAGTGGAGTGCGTCGGTTGCATAGGACACCGGCATCCGGGTGAGTGACTGGCAAACCGGCGGAAAATAACTCGCCTGCCCGATTACATCCGGCAATCCCGGTGGGAGGAGGTTCTTACGCAGGTGGGCTAGATGCTCTTCCCTATTCGCTGCTCTCCGTCCCAAACTCCCCGCCGCCGCTCACAAACAGCTTCTCCGCCTGGCCGCGCAGCACGCGGTAAAGAGCAAACTGGCGCTGGGTTGCGCCACGCAGCTCGAAGAGCAGCTCGCCGCGGTTATCGGCCATCGCGTCCACCGCGTCCACAAGTCTCATGCGCGGGTTTTCATCCAGGTGAGCGCCATCGGTCACGCTCTTCAGCAGCACCAGTACGTTGCCATAGAGATCCGGCTGGGCAATAAGCGTGACGAACTTCTGTTGAGCGAGCGGCCCGTCGGTGTGCGCAGTCAGCACGAGGGTGGCCCCAGAACCGTAGGACAACTCAAAGACGCGAAACCGCTCGTCCATCAGCGCGGCAGGAGGGGGCGGTGCGAGTTTGGCGCTCTTGCGCGCCACATTCTGCGCAGAAGTCCGCCTGGGCGTTGCTTTGGGCGGAGGTGCATTCAGGCCCAGCGCACTCCGGGCAATATCTTCCAGAGCCGACTTCATCTTCGCCTCATCGTCCGGGTTGGACCACGCATAGTCCCAGGGATGCGCAGGGCGGCTCTTCGCATCGGAGACGGCCACAGTCTGCTGCAAGTCCGGCGGCAGACCCATCAGGCTGGGCACCACATCGAGGTTGCCGCCGCTCGATTTGCCGCGCTTGAGCCGGGGACGGTCAGGGTCGCCGGCATCGGGCAGCGAGTCAACATGACCGGTGTCCTCGGGCTGCTTCTTCTTAGGCTTCTTCAGCACTGGCCGGTCGGGATCGTCCGATGCGGCGCTGGCGGTCTCTGAGTCGCTCCCCGTGCTGTCGCTGCTTGATGTGCTCTTGTGGAGCGTGGGCCGGTCTGAATCAGAGGCTTGAGCTGGACTCGTGCCGGCCTGAGTTGTGCCGGAGCTTGCATCGCCGCTGCTGTCGCTCGAAGTCTTCTTGTGCAAAGTCGGTCGATCGGGATCAGCATTTGGGTCGGCCTGCGCCTGCCCGCTTGAGCCGGAGTCGCTTCCAGAGCTGCTGTTGCCCGCTCCTCCATTGGGTGCGTCGGCGTGATGCTTGCGATGCAGGACGGGCTCATCGCTCTGCGCATCGTCGTCAATCCGGGTATGCGCCGGCGGCCTGGGTCGAGTAACCGGCATCGGCTTCCAGGTCCCATAACCCACCCACGAACCTTGCTCCCGGCCGGAGTTGCGGATGTCGAACAGGCCGATCGGCTGACCGTCCTCTTCGAGTTCGTACTCCACCTCGCCCGCCAGCGACAATGGCTCGGGCCGGGCCATGTAGATGCCGCCATCCTGTAATTTCCCGTCATCCAGTACCGTCACGGGCACCAGCCGGCTGGTCTTGGGCTTGCCCGCCTCGCCGGTCCACTCAAGCACGGAGATGGCCCGCAGTTCTGGGCTCTCCTTGCTGTTCTTCGTCACCTGCCCGGGATATTGCGCCCAGCACGGCAGCGTCACTATCAGCCCAACAACGGCCAACACCCCTGCTTTGAAAGGGCACGACTTCAGTCGTGCCATAAGTGCCGCAAAATTAAACTGGGCTTTAGCCCCTGAGGCAAGTCTTTCGCCGGTTCCGCTCGCATTCATGCCTTTTTCCGCAATACGCAGCACCGTCCTCCCCGCAGGTAAAATGAATCTACCCGTACCGCGCGATGACATCTGCCGCCCACCTCGGGAATAATCGAACCTGATGGCCACCAAAGGCCCTCCATCCACACTACGAGGAAATCTCCCCATGGAACTCAATGAGAAAGTCGCCGACTTTACCCTGCAAACCGACGAAGACAAGACTGTAAGCCTCTCCAACTATGCCGGCAAGCCGGTCATACTCTTCTTTTATCCCAGAGCGGACACTCCTGGCTGCACCATCGAGGCCTGCGGCTTCCGCGATACATTCAAAAAAATCCAGGCAGCCGGCGCGGTAGTGCTTGGCATCTCCCGCGACACGCCCAAAGACCAGGCCAAGTTTCGCGCCAAATACGACCTGCCCTACACACTCCTTGCTGATGTAGACGAGAAAGTCTGCAATCAGTTTGGCGTGCTCAAGGAAAAGAACATGTACGGCAAGCAAGTGTGGGGCATTGAGCGGACCACCTTCGTGATTGGCCCCGACCAGACCCTGCTGCATATCTATCCCAAGGTTACGCCCCAGGGCCACGCCGAAGAAGTTCTGGCGCTGATCGAAGAATGGAACAAAGCGCACAAGTAGGGCGCGAAGCAGGCCGCGAAGGAGGGGACGGGGGACAGCCGTGAGGAAAGAAGAGACAGCACTTCGGATTTACTCGGTCGTTGACCCCGTGTCTCCGTGGAAATTACCTAGTTCGTACTCCGGATTTCCGAAGTACCCTGGGAAAATGTCGCCTGTTGAATGGGAGAACTTGCTTGCCAAAGCAAAAGGGGGCGATGCCGAAGCGGAATGGAGGGTCGCAGAGCTTTATGAGGATGGGTGCAAAGACCGGCGCGGACGGGTTCTGGTGCGGGTTTCCAACCGAAAGGCTGTTGAGTGGTTTCGCCGCTCCGCTGAGCACGGCTGCGGTAGTGCGCAGAATAACCTTGGCGTCGTTCTAGGTGGCAATTACGGAGTGAAGAAAGATGTGCGCGAAGCCCTGCTTTGGCTCAAGAGAGCTTTCCGTGGCGGAGACACCGGTTCCGCGGCGAACAACATCGCAGTCACATATCGCGAAAACGGGAATCTTCGCCAGGCTTTGCAATGGTTCAGGAAGGTTGACACGTCACGTGACGATGTCCAGGTCCAACTCGGCATCCATTCCTATTGGGGAAAAGGTGTCCGGACCGATCATCAAGCGGCAGTTCGTTATTTTCGAAAGGCGCTCCGGGGAAAGAACATCTGGGGATTCGATCAAGACGATGCGAATTTCTACCTCGCAATTGCGTACCTGGAGGGCAAGGGGGTCAGGAAATCACTCCGAATGGCGCAAAAGCATCTTGAGCTGGCTAACAGGGACAACGATCATCTGGCGGCACAACGGCTTCTGAAGCAACTCAAGAGGATTGTCTAGCCGCCCATGGGAACGACTCGCCTTCTCGGCCGCCTGCTTCCGCGCGCCTTCTTTGACGCGCCGCCGGAGTTCGTGGCTCCGCGCCTGCTGGGCAAGGTGCTCGCCCATCGGACGGGACGAGGGGTGCTGGCGGGTAGGATCGTGGAGGTCGAGGCCTACCTGGGCCCGCACAACGACCCGCCCGACCCCGCCGCCCACACCCATCGCGGCCCCACTCCCCGGAACTCCGTTCTCTTTGGCCCCCCAGGGCATGCGTATGTCTATGCAATCTATGGCCGCTACTTCTGCATGAATGTCTCATGCGAAGCCGAGGGCCACGCCGGAGGCATTCTGCTGCGCGCGCTGGAGCCAGTCGTTGGAGCTGCGCAAATGGTGCTGAATCGCGGCCTCGCCCCGGGCGCGCCGGCCCGGCAGATCGCCTCTGGTCCCGGCCGTCTCTGCCAGGCCCTCGGGATTACCCGCCCTGCCCACAATGGCCTCGATCTGGCCAGTTCCACCTCGGTGCTGCAATTGCGCGACGACGGCTACCGGGTCTCTGAAGTCCAAGTAACGGCGCGCATCGGCATCCGCCACGCCGTGGACTGGCCGTTGCGCTTCGCCCTGCCGGGGAACCCATGCGTCTCCGGCCCGAAGAGTTTAATCGGCAAACGTGTCCTTGTTGGGTAGAATCGGCTCCGGTAGAATTCCGCTAGGTCTCAGACCGGTTGTTCTTGTACCAATGTGGGTGCCCCACCCTCGCGGCGTCTTTGTTTTTGCCGCTAGGGTGGGAGGGACAAAATCACCCGCTCGGAACTCGAGACCATCTCAATATGCGAGGAAACGCTTCCCTTGAAATCATCTATCCTGCCCCTGCCTGCCGCCGCAACAGCTCTGCTGACCGCCGCTCTCTTCGCCGCCACCACGATTGCCCAGGCCCCGCAAGCTCCGCCGCCCGCAGCTGGCAGCCCGCCTGCCCCTTCGATTGAGCAGCACAATCACACCCATCAGGCGCCTACTAACCTCAAGGTCTTGCCCAAGGATCTGACCGGCGACCAGGTTCACGAGATCATGGAGAAGTGGGAGGGATCGCTGGGTGTGCATTGCAATACCTGCCACGCTCCGTATCCCAACAACATCGGTCCCAACGGCCGCCCGCGGCTTAACTATGCCGACGATTCGAAGCCCGAAAAGGCAACCGCTCGGCTGATGTACACCATGACCGAGGACATCAACATGAATTACGTGTCCAAAGTTCCAAATTCCGATACGCCCGTCACCTGTGGCACCTGCCATCGCGGCCACTTTGGCCCAGAGCCCTTCATCATCCCGCCCGACGATCATGACCACGACCATGGCGGCCCGACTCCGTCGCAAAGCCCGTCGCAGGTTCCGCCTGTGGGCGCAACGCCACCACAACCGAAATAGCGGCTTCGCTGGGGGTGGGGGCGCAATTTCCGGATTGCGACGATACACTCGGAATCAGAATTTCACTCACTGGCAGGCTTGATTCGATTCGGATGGAACAATGCTAGAGCGGACCGCCCCATGCGTGAAGGCTAATGAGTCGATCTTCCAATTCCCGTTGAGCTTCTTGGCTTGCACGTCTAGGTTACCCTTTCCTTTCGGTCCTGTGACCGGGATGCTGAGGTCAGCTAGGCCTTCGATGGAGGATTCCTGTATCTCACCAGTCATCATCCAGCCCGGTTGAAGCGGTGAACCCAATGTACTCGTGACACAGGGTGATGCTTGTGCTGTGTTCATAGTTAGCTTGTAGGCATCAGAGTTGCGCATCTCCGCTTCGATTGCAAAGAACAGCGGAATCACAAACAGAACAAACAGAGACGTTGCGGCGAGCGTGCCGATGCCCAGTTTCCCTCGCTTAGAAAGGCCCGGAGGTTCGATCCACTCACCAGTGGGACTGTACCGATTCCAATCTCCAAATGCGTACCGAACGCGCGGCCGCATGAGGTACCAACTTAGCCATCCGAGTTGAACGACTGCGATACCGATCACGCTGATACCGAAGATTATTGGCCTCACAAAAACGAGTGAGACAACAAGCCCGGCCGTGACTCCGACAATTGCAATGCCTAGTATGCTCTTGCGGGCCCAGTTCTTTAATTTCCAGAGCCCAAATCCGATGACTGCGTACACCACGTACAGAAGGAACCAGACCGAGTTAAGCACGTAAGAAATCGTGTTGAGCCATGCCTCCGAATGGATCGTCGATCCAAGTGCAAGCCGCCATAGGGAGGACAAGCCACCTGTCAGACCGATGATGGGCAGGAAGAGGGTACCGCCGCACCCGATCCACAAGAAGGCGAGAGCGATCAGCGTCACGCCGATTGGCCTATTTCGTTTGGGGTTCATATTGTCTGCAAGGATACACACCTATTGCGTGAATTGGGAACCACGCTGAAGGCCGCTTTCGGGGGTTCCGGTTATACCAGCGCCAAACCGGAAACTGAACCACTCGCTAGCTCGTCTATGCGCGCCCGCCCGCCCTCAAAAACTCCCCGCTCTTGCCGCCGGTCTTTTCTTCGAGTTGCACGTTGCGAATGACAATCGCCTTGTCGAGCGCCTTGGTCATGTCATAGACGGTGAGGGCGGCAACGGCGGCGGCGGTGAGCGCTTCCATTTCCACTCCAGTGGGTCCAACCGTGGCCGCCGTTGCCGTGATGCGCACGCCGCCAGCGACAATCTCTGCCTGCACGTCCACGTGAGTCAGCGCCAGCGGATGGCACATCGGAATCAGTTCAGAGGTGCGCTTGGCTGCCTGGATGCCGGCGAAGCGGGCCACCTCAAGCGGGTTGCCTTTGGGGTTGGCGGGCAGGGCCACCAGCACGGCAGCGGTTAGCTCGACAAACGCCGACGCGGTGGCTGTGCGCCGCGAAGGCTGCTTGGCGCTGACGTCCACCATGGCGGGGTGGCCGGACGAATCAAAATGAGAAAGCTTTGATGGTTCACGCATGGTCGATCCTCAGGGAAGCAAAATACGGACGATTGCGCCCAGTTTCAAGCGTGCGTCTTCAGGTGCAACCACGAAGCAGTTGGAGCGGGCCAGGGCCGCCAGGTCGCCCGACCCCTGCATGGGAACAACCGCAACCTCCGGCAGTTGGCTTGGCCGTGCGCCAAAAGTGCAAAACGCAGGCAGAAAACGAGTAATACCTGGCCTTCCGTGTTTGTCAGACGTTGAGGCCAGGCGCGCCAGAGCAAATCGCGGCTCGGATTCAAGACGCCCCGCAAGCGCAGCCAGCACCGGCGCCGCGAAGAGCAGAAACGTGACCGCTGAAGAGACGGGATTGCCGGGAAGTCCGAAGAAGCACTTCGTTCCGTTCTCATTTTGGAGGGAACCCGCATCCCCGACCGGCAGCTCCCCAAACACCAGCGGCTTGCCCGGCTGAATGCGAACGCCTGTAAAGTGAAAACGCGCGCCCGCGCGGGCCAGGGCTGGCTCGACTAAATCGAATTTACCCGCGGAGACGCCTCCTGTGATCAGTAGCAGGTCGGCATCCACAGCTTGGGCCAGCGCGGCGTCGAGGGCCTGGGCGTTGTCGGCCGCGGTGGGTAAAACCCACGGCTCGCCGCCCGCGGCGGTCACCATTGCCGCCAGCATAGGCGCATTTGAGTTGCGAATCCGCCCGGGACCGGGCGCGGACTCCGAGGACACAAGTTCATCGCCCGTGGTGAGGATCGCCACTCGCGGCCGGATGAAGACGTCAAGCGCCGTGCAGCCGCAGGACGCGGCCAGGGCAATCTGTCCAGGCCCGAGCGCGGTTCCTGTGGGAAGAAGTTCATCTCCCTCGCGTGCCTGCGCGCCCTGCGCTACAAGGTTGTCGCCTTTTTTTATCTTGCGTGGTGGAAGCAGCCGCACCTGTTCCTTGGCCAGCTCCACATGTTCGATCATCATCACGGCGTCAGCGCCTGCTGGAATCGGAGCGCCTGTCATGATCTCCCAGGCAGCGCCCTTGGGCAGCGGCCCGGCAGGCTCGTCGCCGGCACGCGAGGTACCGGCCAGCCGCAGGAACTCGCACTTAGACGCCTCAACAGCGCGGCAGGCATAGCCGTCGCGGGTCGAGCGGGCAAATGCAGGCTGATCGCGATCAGCGCAAAGCGGTCGGGCGAGCGCTCTGCCCGCCGCCAGGCCAAGCTCTACGCTCTCCGATGGAGGCCGCAATCGGCGCAGTTGGGCTCCATAGACGGCAAGTACTGCGGTAGCTTCGTCATAACTCGGCAGATCGGAGCTCATGAGATGGATTGTAGAGGGTCGTGTGGGCCATGGAACAGCATGATGCGGAAGCGGCTCAACACAAAGGGCGTCCGCCGCGGCGAACGCCCTTCTAATTCCCAAGAAGCCGGGGCTAGTTGTTCTTCTTCGCCTTGGGAGCAGTGTAGGTATTGGCGATTTTTTGATCGAAGCCAGCCAGGATGCCCTTCACTTCACCGGAATAAGGCCCGGTCGGCGCCAGTTCCAGATATTTCTGGTAGGCTTCCAGGCAGCCCGGAGGCGCAACGAGTTTATTCGTCTTGGGGTCCATCGTGGTCTTCTGCACAAGACCGTTGCCCTTGAGGTAGTAAAGCATCGCCACCGTGGGATCGGCTTGGATGGCCTCGTCCGCTGCCGCAACCTGGGCATCCGCGTTGTTGAGCTGGAAGAAGACGATTGCTTCGTTCCTCAGGTAGAAGCCAGCCTGGCTCGGATTGATTTTGGCGGCCGCGTCATAGGCCGCTTGCGCCTCGGGAACCTTGCCGGTGCGCGCGTAGACCTCGCCCAGTCCGCTGTCGGCCAGGCCCTGGACATCGGGACTCGGCTTCTTCGATGCTGCCTGCAGCTCAAGGACCTTTTTATAGGTCGTTTCCGCATCGTCGAACTTCTTGAGCCCAAGCTGCGCCTGTCCCAGTCGAGCCCAGAGAATCGACTCGTCCGGCTTGCTTGCAGTGTCCTTGAGCATAAGGGTTTCGACATCGGTGTACTTAGTGGTCTTGATCTCCTCTTCCTTGGCGGTGATATCGGCCTTGGAAGCCCCAGCGCCCAGAGCCTGAATCGCCGCGTCTTGCGCGCCGTCAGCATCTTTGAAATCCTGATTGACGGTCTTCAGGTCGGCGTTGAGAACCTTGATGACCTCGTTGGCTTTCATGGCCTCGGAGTTATGCTTTTTCAAATCTTCCAGCTGCTTCTTTTGTTCCGGGCTCAGTTTGTCGATAAATTCCTTGCGGGACATATCGATATCCTGCAACACATCCTGGCCAGCTACGATCTTGACATTATCGATGGAGTCGACCATCTTGTCGGGTGGCGTATCCAGCTGGCGGAATATGACCATGTAATTGCCGGGAGGCGCTTCGCCGGTATAGTCGCCGCTTGCGGAAAGCGGAAAAGTGTACTTTGAGGTGTGGCCGCCATCGTTTGAGAGACTCACGGTGCCGGCCCCTGTGGATGCACCGGTTGGGTTGGTCACGTGGCCGTGGATTTTGCCCGTTGGAGCCTGTGCAAGCGCGGGCAGAAGGGCGAACGCCATCAGGCCCAGCCAAAGTGAAATCGTGCGTTTCATATTCTTCTCCTTGGGAGCTGCGGAAACGAAGCCGTCCGCAGGCTCAAAAAACTCGTTTTTTCCCGGCACATGCTCTGGAGGTGTCAACGGCGCTTCCCTAGTGAGTGTACTATTGCTGCCGTGTCGTCGAAGCTATCTCCAAAACCAATGAAGCACTTGCAGGCCCGGCAGGCGGCTGTTGCCACCGCAAAGCCCTCCCGCATACATCGCACGCGGACCGCTTCCGCCAGCAGGACTCAAGTTAAATCGAATCGACTACCCAGCACAAGGGCGCATGGCAGGATGTGCAATGCTTCCACTCCCAGGTTGCTTTCAAGCCGAGTCGATGGTCGCGATCCGGTGTTCACCAATCCATCGTAGTACCCACCGAAGATACAAGTTTGTGGCCTCGGTCACACCCTAGAATAGGGCTATGGCCACCACGATTCGTCCCGCGACTGCCGCGGATGTTCCCCAGATTCTCGCCTTCGTTCGCGCACTGGCCGCCTACGAGCGTGAACCTGACGCGGCGGTAGCCACTGGGGCTGACCTGGAACGCGATGGTTTTGGCCCTAACCCATTCTATTTCTGCCTGATAGCCGAGTACGACGACCAGCCGGCCGGCTTTGCCCTCTACTTCTTCAACTACTCCACATGGACTGGGAGGCCGGGGCTCTACCTTGAGGACCTCTTCGTTCAGCCGGTGTTTCGTGGCCTGGGAATCGGCAAGGCTCTGCTCCAAAGGGTCGCGGCCATCGCTGTGGAAAAGAACTGCCCTCGCCTGCAATGGGAAGTGCTGGACTGGAACACCCCCGCCATCGACTTCTATCGCGCCATGGGAGCCGAGTTCCTCGACGAATGGCGCAATGTGCGCCTCACCGGCGAAGCGCTGATGCGGCTCGCTGGTATGGAAGGACAGCAGCGATGACCCTGCGCCGCAATGACCGCGAGGGCGAGCAACCCAGCGAGTTCTCCGGGCCGAAAGCCTGCCCTGAGCCTGTCGAAGGGGCGTCTGCCCCACCACAGGTAGTCAGGGTTATAGGCGGCGGACTGGCGGGTCCCGAAGCAGCACTGACCGCAGCCCGCCTCGGCTGCCAGGTCGAACTCTACGAAATGCGGGCCATTGTCGACGGCAAGCCGCGCCTGACTCCGGCGCACCAGACCACCGAGTTCGGCGAGCTCGTCTGCTCCAACTCGCTCAAAAGCGAGTCGCCCAACACCGCGCCCTGGCTGCTCAAGCAGGAAATGCGCCGGGCCGGTTCTGCTCTTCTGCGCATCGCCGACCACACTGCTGTTCCAGCCGGCCACGCGCTGGCCGTCGATCGGGTCGAGTTCTCCCACCGCATTGCCGAAGCCATCGCCGCCGAGCCGAATATTCGCGTCTTCCGCGAAGAAGTGACCAGCCTTGCGCCAGCCGAGGCAATCACCATCCTGGCCACCGGCCCGCTCACCTCCAACGCGCTCAGCGCGGAGATCGAGCGCATCACCGGTTCCGGCCACCTGGCCTTTTACGATTCCATCTCCCCCATCGTCGAGGCCGACTCCATCGACATGAGTCGCGTCTACATGGCCGCCCGCTGGGACAAGGGCACCGCCGACTACATCAACTGCCCCATGGACCGTGAGGAGTTCGACCGCTTTCTCGATGCGCTGCTGGCCGCCGAGGCTGCAGAAGCCAAGGAGTGGGAGAAGCTGGACTATTTTGAAGGCTGCCTGCCCATTGAGGTTCTCGCCCGCCGTGGCCGCGATACCCTCCGCTTCGGCCCCATGAAGCCTGTCGGCCTGCGCGACCCACGCACCGGCAGAACTCCCTGGGCCGTGGTGCAACTGCGCAAGGAGAACCTCCGCGCCGATAGCTACAACCTGGTCGGCTTCCAGAACCATCTCAAATTCGGCGAACAGGCCCGCGTGCTTCGCCTGATTCCCGGCCTCGAAAACGCCCGCTTCCTGCGCTACGGCCAGATTCATCGCAACACGTATATCTGCGCGCCCGCCTTGCTCGATGAAGTTCTCCGCCTAAAGCGCATTCCTGGTGGGGAGAACGTTGTGTCAGGGCACGACTTGAGTCGTGCCGTAAATGATGCAAAATCGATGTGGGCTTTAGCCCCTGAGGAAGCTGGGGGCCCCATCCTTTCCGCGCCCTTTGCGGAAAGGGTAGGAACGCAACAGGCCATCTTTTTCGCCGGCCAGCTCTCCGGCGTCGAGGGCTATACCGAATCCATTGCCACCGGCCTGCTCGCCGGAATCTACGCCGCCGCTCTGGTCCGTGGCGACGAGCCCATCCCCGCGCCCCGTGCCTGCGCCCTTGGATCGCTGGTCCACTACATCACCCACGCCGATCCCAAAGACTTCCAGCCTGCCAACATCACCTTCGACCTGCTCGAGCCGCTCGAAGAGGAACTGCGCAAGAAAGTCCGCGACAAAAAAGAGCGTCACCGCATCGTCTGCGAGCGAGCGCTGGCCGCCTTCGATGTCTGGTGGGCCGCCTCCGGGCGCCAAGCTTCGTAAGTAACTCATCCGACGCGGAGCGGCTCACATTCCAGGGAATCTCTGATTAAGCCGATGTTTTGAAAGGGCACGACTTCAGTCGTGCCGCTAATGGTGCAAAATCGGCGTGGGCTTTAGCCCCTGGGGGAATGATGGTCTCCAAAATCGACTTGTTCAGAGTCTAGCGAAATCCTTTCCGTCTGTGGGCTACCTGCCCGTCGCCGGCAGACGGAGGTCGCGGAGCGCGCGGCTGGCTCCTTCGGGGGAGAGATGGCTGCTGTCGATGAAGAGCAGGCTGTCTCCATCGCGATAGGCACATTGGGTCGCGTTGGAGCAGAGAGCCGGTTTGGGGTCGAGTAGCGTGACACCAGAAAGACGCGCAGTGGTCTCCTCGAGCAGTGAGATGGAAAGCGGGATGCTGGGATCACCGGCGGGAGGCGCAACTCCCGGATCAGCGGCGTCCTTGGCTCCCAGCCAGAGCGCCAGGGTGCGCCGCGCGGGGATGTGCGCGGTGCGGACTTTCAACATCGGGTCGAAACCAAAGTTGGGCGTATCTTCGAGGACGATGACCTCTTTGCCGGAAGCCTGAAGAGCGCGGATCGAGGCCGACAGAGATGCGGTGAAGAGCTGGCTCGAAGCCTCCAGCGAAGGCGTAGCGGATTGCGGAGCGACATCGGGGGTCAACCATCCGTCCATCCATGTTCGATTGAAGGGAGCCGCCCAGGACGCAGCCAGGATCACGATGGGAATGCGTCGGTCGGCCTCGAGCAGGAAGAGGGTCTTGCGGTTAAATCGGATGCACGCCTCAGCCCCGAGGGGCGCAAGCGGGACGTAGTGGGTTGCGCCGATGAGCGGGGGGCAGGAGTTTTTGCTCAGTTCCACCAAGCCATAACCCTGAGCGTTTGCGGCGGAGCGCAGGCCAGGTGCAAGTGCCGCGGCATGGCTATCTCCCCAGATGGCCACTGCGGGCCGCGCTGCCGATACGTCGTAACAAGCAGAGGAAAGATTGGGCTGGTCTCTGTCGCCCACCAGGCATGGGTCTCCCTTGAGAGTTCGCTCGACGGCTTCGACCTGAGCCAGCGCGGGAAACCGTTGCGGGAAGCCGTGAGTGAGCCAGACGGCGGCACAGATTGCCAGAGCGGCGAAGCCTGCCAATGCGTAGCGGAAAAGCAACGGCGCGGGTGCGCGTGCGGAACGCCGGAAGGGCTGCTCGATGAAGTAATAGGAAAGTACGGCCAGACCCAGCGATGCGGCTATCGCGAGCAGCCGAGCTGAGTGGCGCGGATCTCCCCCATACACGATCCGCAAAAAAGCCAGCAGTGGCCAATGCCACAGATACCACGAGTAGGAAATCTTGCCGATAAATGTGAGGGGGGGCAGAGAGAGCACATGGCGATTGATCCAGCTGCCGGGGACACCAAGAACCATGGCTGCACCAAGTACGGAGGGCAGCGCGGCGGGCCCGGGAAATGGCGTGGCCGCGGTCAGCAGGAAGATAGGAGCCAGCAGTAGTGCCAGACCTACCAGGCTGATCGCTTCAATTTGGCTGGACAGCCGAATGGGAAGCGAGTGACGCTTACGGTTCAACTCCGCCGCCGCGAGAGCGACGCCGATCCCCAATTCCCAGGCGCGGGCGGGCAACAAATAAAACGCCATCATGGGAGAACGGCCCAGTTCGCTCCAGGCAATGAGGAATGAAAGCGCACAGGTGGCCAGAATCGCCGGCAAAAGCCAGTTGCGGCGGACGCGGGCGAGCAGGACCATCAGTAGAGGGATCAGGACGTAAAACTGTTCTTCCACGCCCAGAGACCAGGTCATCAGGACCGGATTCAGCTCGGCTTTAGGGGTGAAGTAATTGGCGGTCATCCAGAACAGAATGTTGGAGGCCGAGAGTGTAGCCGCGAAGGCCGAACGCGCGGTTTGAGCGACCTCCTGGGGCGAAAGCACAAGCAGAGCCGCCAGAAGGATAAAGGCCATCACGGCGAAAAAGGCCGGAAGAATTCGCTTAACGCGGCGTCTGTAAAAGCGCAGGTAACTGAAGCTGCCGCCGCGGAGTTCTGCGTAGATTTGTCCGCCGATAAGGTAGCCGGAGATCACAAAAAATATATCGACGCCGGTGAATCCGCCGGTGATTCCAGGCACGCCCGCGTGATAGAGCACCACGCTGAGAATCGCAACGGCGCGGAGACCGTCGATGTCGGGACGATAAGAGCGGCCTGAAGAATCGAGGTCGCTGTGGCTTGCGGCGTGCATGCACGCTCCTCGGGCGAAGCAATAAATTGGCAGCCGGAGGAATACGCAGTCCTACAGATAACGCAGGCAGCAAATAAAAGCGAAGCGGGATTCTGCGATCATTCTATATCACCATCTAACCGCACCGGTGGCCGGTTCAGAAGCGAGCTTATTCTTGCCCCGCGCAGGCAATGTCTCGTTCTAACGCGGATCGACAAGGCCCTTGGCGATCATACCCAACGCGGTAATGCTGGGCAGAAAGAAGTAGTCTCCGCCGCGCAGCTCGACAAAATTGGGCAGTTTGCTGCAGATGAAGGGAGGGTTGGCCGCGCTGGCATCTCCTTGCACCACGAACTTGCCGCGCCCACCATGATTGCCGGCGAGTATGTCCCTGTCGTTGCCCTGGTGCGCATCGTTGCCGTATTCGATCCACTGCTGCTGAACGAATTCAAATTGGCGGGATAGGCTGGCATTAAGCGCCATAAAGACAATACCCCGATCCTCTGCGTCAGAGGCGGGCTCGCCCTCCGGTACGGGACGCCCATAGGGAAGTCCCCTGCGTGTGATGCGCCGGCGATCAATCAGCCTGCCATTGAATCCGAAGGCATCGCGCGGATGGACGCGCCGGACATGCGCCCCGACGGGGCAGCGCGTTCCTTCGGCGTCCGCTCCATAAGTGAAGTTCGTGTTCCGGTTAGGATCCTTCACAATTGATGGGTCCGGTTTGTCAGGCGAAAGCTCGACCGGAGTTCCGTCCCTCCAGCGGCCGATGAACTTGGCTGCCAGCTTCTCCTTGCCGCCTCCATACTGCGCGGCTTGCTTATCGAGATAAGCCCGGAACGCAGCGACGTTTTGATGCAGCTTGCGATACACCATGAAGGTTCCATTGCTGGCAAGAATGTGCGGCACCGGCGCCACCGGCAGCTCGCCCGCTTCATCGGCATAGCCCAGCAGAAGCTCTCCGGTAGCCAGCGGAGCCCATGTGCCGTCCGGCATCAGTTTGCCTTGTCCCGGCTGCGTACTGCGTTCCACGCCCAGGTAGTCTGGATTGCCAAAGCCATCCGTGTAGCCGAAGTGTTCGCGCGTTGTCGGCTTGCCGTTGTCCATAATCGCAGCCGCATCCTGCGTTGAGAGCTCGGTTGCAGCGCGTGTCTCCTCGATCAGGACATGAAGCTTCAAATAGTAGGCGTCCAGCGCCTCCGCGGTCTGAGTGTTGATAGCAAGCCATGCATGAACATGGTCCTCGTGCCAAAGCTGGTCCCAGTGTTCGGGTGCGTTGATCCCGGTGTCGCCCAGGATCGCGGCGCGGTTTTTCATGCCCTGCTGAAACTCAACGGGAAAGCTCAGCAGCGTCGCTTCGGGCAGCCCGAGAGCGGTAAGTCCTCGATGCGTGAATGCGATGTTTAATGTGCTTTCCGGCTTGCCGTTATCCCAGTGCTGCCCGGTAGTAATTGTCGGCAGCAAACGCCCAATCAGTGCGCGGCCCCGTGCTGCATCGTCGAAATGAAGAAAGATGTATCGGGCGAAGGGAAGGTTATAGCCTCGCAACACAAAGCCTTGAATATCGGTCTGGTTGAGCTTACTCATCGCGGCCGCCAATCTTGATTGCCCTTTGAGGACCCATCGAGCCGGCCTTCGGGAGGGGCGCGGATTTCAACTTGGTCACAAACTTCGCGAACTCGCCTTGGAGTTTGGCCGGCTTCATCCCCTGGTGATTGGTAATGAAATCGGCAACGGCACGCTGCGTTTGCAGTGCGCGGAGCGTCTCAGAAACAGACTTGTTGTTGACTGCGGCGAAGTAGAACGTGGTCTCGAGCTGGCAGGCCTTCATGTAGTTAACGAACGATTGCGCGTTGGCCGCGCCCGGATATCCCACGCAGTGACTCCAAATGGCATCGAGGTGTTGCGGAACGGCGGCGGCAAGCCCACGCAGGTAACTGTCCAAATCTCCGTCGCAGTTGGACTCAAACACAAGATACTTGGATCGCAGATGTTCCTCGATGGCCGGCGCGCCGACAAAGATAACATCGTCCATCACAACAAGCCGCGCCATATGCGTACCGGGAGCCTGCGCGAATGGGCTCTCCTCTCCATTAGGCAAACTAGCCAGATAATCGCGGATTTGCAAGTCATGCGAGGGCGTTGCCCCCGCATCGTCGATGATAGGCGAGAGAATCGACAGCCCGTAAACACTACCGTTCTTATTCGGCATAGCAGCTTTCTCTAAAAAACAATCGGAGCTTGGCCGGTCTCGCCTAGATGGCCCTGCACTGTGACGACGAATTTGAGATACGCACTGCCAAACTCTTCGGGAGTGCATTTTTGAGTGTTTTGAACGAGGCTGTCCAATGAGGCCTGCACGATATGGGCTGACTTCAGATCGTTTGCTGTGGCATGAGGATAAGCGGTGAAGTAGTAGTCGGTGTCAAACTGCACCCGCGCGATGTATTCCTTGAACAGAGTTACAGGCATGGATCCGGGAAACTTTTCGCTCCACCGCCAGATCAGATTCAGTCCATTGCTGAGAACGGCAGAGAACGCGTCGATATATTGATTCCAGGTGCCGTTGAAGTTGCTGAAGAACAAGAGATAGTCGTACTTCAGCTCTTCCTTTTTCTGTTTGTTGCCGAGATAAGGGAAACGTTGGCGCGGAACAATGACCCAGCGCGCAAACTCGATAAACGAGAGGTTGATCAAGTCCTGTTGTAGAGGTTTCACATGCCCCAGCACAAAGAAGATTGCTCTCAACAACCAGGTCTTCCACGGCTTCATCGGCGTGATGGCATTCATCGCATAGACTTTGCCATTGATGTTGCTCATACGGCTCCTTCCCTGGAGCAAGGATCGAGGGTTCTGGAGAAAATGAACCAGCGAAAGGGCATTTGGAGGAGTGTGGATTGGCCGATATTCAGGACTTTCACGAGCTTCTAATTTAACAGTCGAGCTATGCCAGTTGTCAACGATCTTGGGCTCTAACAAGGGGGTCAGCGCACCCGGATTCCCCCAAAAGTTGTAGCAAGTAGCCATCGTCTGATCCAGCCTTGAGTTGTTTGCCCTTGATGCCGATTGGGGTGGGTTGTCTTATCTGAGCAGACTGAGTGCGATTCGCATGAGCAGCTAAAAATTCTGTACTGCATGGTCTGACCTTTTGCGATTCCGGGGTTCTCGGCGACGCTGAGTTCGCAAGTGCCGAGAAGCAGCGTTGCTCGACCCGCCCGTGGCCGCAGTCGATCTCTTCGCGCAACCCATCTGTAACCGGCAACTGCAAGGCCCCCATGCCCGCATCTCACCCGTTCTCGTTTCGACCTCACAGGGCAATGAAGAAGCGTTCGCTGTGACCGAATTTCTCCGCATATTGCCTTCGCCCCACCACCGCCGGTAGACTGGTAGAGGTAGAGTTTGGTTTGCAGAATGTCGTAGCCATCCTCGCCCCAAGACGATTGCGGATAGTTTAAGAAGGACGTTCTACAAAGCGGAGAGGTGGCAGAGCCCGGTTGAATGCACCTGACTCGAAATCAGACATAGTCGCAAGGCTATCGGGGGTTCGAATCCCTCCCTCTCCGCCAGATAAGCTCAATGAAATCAACACAATAAGTACATAGAATTGGCCAGAATCCTGTTTGATCCGGCCCTCTCGGTCTGTGGAAAAGTGGCAATTTAAGGCACCATATCGCACTGAATACCAAACAAAAGTGACACCAAAAGTGACCTCCGCCACCCTTCACCGTACTACTAACTTTTTGAAGAGCGTATTCTGTTGAATATGGCCTTCACCGTGAAGCAACTAATCAGCTTGGTCCAGGTTCTGCCGGACACCGAGTGTTGGGAATTCAGGGGACCTCAAAACGCCGACGAGTATGGCAAAGCTAACTCCTTTTCCTTTGGCTGGGTTCGTAGCCGACTTGTTTCTACGACTGGGAGACCATGACCAGGCGATGGACTGGCTGGAAAAAGCCTATCAGGAGCGGGCGATCCGGCTC
>Ga0182024_10003546_pt1 | contig 37032 bp, 25 predicted proteins | sample P32metaG_FD_120480 | JGI IMG/M metagenome (GOLD analysis project Ga0182024, IMG submission 120480) | Permafrost microbial communities from Stordalen Mire, Sweden - P3-2 metaG (Illumina Assembly) | ecosystem: Environmental > Terrestrial > Soil > Wetlands > Permafrost | place: Sweden: Stordalen...
ACAGACCGACCCAGAACAGCCGATCCAATTGCGTCAGCATAGGTCGTTTGCGCTTCCTCTTGTAAGCGGCTAGCTGCAGCCGCAACGCTAGGTTCTCGACAGCGAGGGCTTGATGCCCAGAACCCAGCAGTCGAACGAACCGAAACATACACAGAATGATGGCCAGCATGCGAATGGACTATTTTTACGGAAAGTGAGGCGGCTCTGCATGGACATATTTTTGGCGAGGGACAGGTTTTGAATCCGGGTTGTTGGCCGGTTTTGCCGGTGGCAGCCGGCCCCAGCCGCCCGGCGGACGAACCGCGATGCCGGCCGCTTTTAAGTAGCGGGTGGCAGTTTCGCGGCGGACTCCGGTTGCCTTCTCAATGCGCCGCAGCGGCCAGCCTAGCTGCCCCAGGGCGATAACCTGTTTCTTTTTCTCGTCGCTCAAGACATTGCTCACGTTGCGGAGGATCGTCCTCCGCGCCCGTTTCAATGTCCTGAGTGCATTCTCCGTTGGCCGGTTTTAACGCGACCCTCATTGGCCGGTTTTGCCCGACCCCCGAGGGGTGACCGCAACCATCACTTTTGGACACACTTCCGAGCGTGTCATTTCGGCCTTTATATTTGTTGTCGAGATGACAACGCTCGTTGGAAGGTTTTGGCACATTGCCGAGGCTGCGCGGGAGATCGCGGGCCCAAGATCAGAAGCCGAACGCATCTGAAGTCGCCGCGGGAAACGGTCCCTCCCGATAATCAAGGCGACGACCTCCGTATTCAGTTGGCGCGATCCGCCTCGGATGAGGCCATTGGTGCGTTGAATTAAACGGTAATGGCGGAGTTCGACTTTTTTAAGGGCCGACAAAAATCAAGCGACCATGGACATTCTAGAGGGGAGGAATGATCGGCATTAAATGCCGTCGGATCAACCCGAGAGGAGCCAGTGACAGCTGTCTCGAAAATTGCCTACCCGGTTCAGGCGAGAGATCACGCCGAGGGCGCGGAGAAGAAAAGCGGCTCGACCAGTTGAGGGCTAGCCTCAAGCTTCGTTGAATAGGATTTGGTTCGGGTAAATGGATAAGGAGCACAACCAAGCTCCTGCTCGGTCGACCGAGGCCCCTAGGAAGGCGTCGGAGGAAATGTCCAACGCTACCGTGCGGCTCAAGGTGGCCTCCAACCTCCTCGTGCCGATAATTCCGTGCCCCGTAGTATGGCGACTCACCGCTAAGATTCATGGTTGCCTCAAGCACCGGGACTACGAAAGCAGGCACGCGCCAGTCCCTCGTGTTCAATCGATCATGAACAGGGGACCACCAACGACGTCGGCGTTCAGATCCCACGTCCTCTCATGCTTGAGCGTGGCCAAGTCGTAAACCTCGATTTCCCAGCCATTGCCATAAGTGTACAGCTTCTTACCGTTGCGGGACACGATGAATTTGTTGTCGTATTCGTTCGTTCGACAGGGGAGCTCCGACTTGTCCGTCACCTTATTAGTTGTCAGGTCAAAGTGCCAGAATTCGCAACGTTTGTTGCTGGGCAGGCCGCGGCGGACCACAGTCCAGGCGTTCTTCAAATCGGGCGCCACCTGCAAATCGTCCACCATTCCCTCATCAGCGGGACCAATGGGAGTTAAATCGACCCCGCGGGTATTCAAATCGAAGCGCGCAATCCCGAACACCTTATTGTGAACGAAAGCATCCTCCGCGACAAATAAAGAAATGTGGAGACCTGCCCGTAAAAGGGTATCAATCTGCCCGCCGAATCCGAGGTTCCGCATGAAAGGATCGTCCGGCTTCGCAAGATCGATCCGATCGACGACCTTCATCGTGGCTGCGTCGAGGATCGCCACCTTGTCACGAAACTGGTAGAGATATTTACCGTCAGTGGAGATCTCAAAAGCATTACGACCGAAAAATCCGCTGTTGCTGTCCTGGTCCTCCTTCTCGATCTCGAAAGTCTTCACGATCTTATGAGCAGCGACGTCAATCACGGTGTATCTTGGCATCCCGACTTCATAATGGTCAGTCAGTTTGTTGATCTCGGTCGTAACGCAATACAAGAACTTGCCGGTCGGATCGGGTGTAACGCCGTTCAGTCGGTATTTGGTTGTTGGCGTGTCCAGAACAAAGTGATTGGTCACTTTGCGCGTGGCGACATCGATCACCTCGATACCATCGTGATCGTTTGTCGTTACGTAGAAGGTCTTTTTGTCCATCGAAAGGCGGAGGGAGGTAGGAAGACCCGTCGTGAGCTGGATTCGGGCTTCCATTTGCCCCTTCGCGTCGTCGAAAACCAGCACCTCGTTGGAATAAGCCAGGAGGAACAAGGATGAACCGTGAGCAGGAGCGCTGAGGGAAACAAGCGCGCATGCTAACGTGAATTGCAGCGAAATTGTTCTTATACATTTCATGCGGTACGCCTCGGCAACTAGTTCGAATACAGGGTCCTGAAACTCGAAACCCTGTGACTAGGGAAAAACGGTTTCCAGTTTGCTCCAGTCTTTGGAGGCAACTGCGCATTTTTTGGCCCAGTCCGGATAGGAGTTGACGTGATCCGGAACCTGCGCTGGCCAGAAGCACGAAAAGTAACAACCATAAAGGTCACGTTCCACAGGCTGGCACAGACCAGCCGTGCCTCCGGCCGAATCTACTTCCCATCCCGGAAAAAACGCAAGAGAACATCCGGTCGGAATATGGGTGTTCGGCGCCGGCTGGCCTTGCAGGGCCACGACATCCTGCCGGCGCGATATGACGATATCGTCGATGCGACGGGCTTTTCGGTTCAGTGCTCGAAGGTGCTTCATAATGCCTTCCTTTCGGCGAATTGTTCAAGAAAACCGGGGTTCAGCGCGCTCACCGTATCATTGTGGAGACAGGTATCGGTCCAGTCGCGAATTCAATGACCGTAGTGCCGATTCGGATACCCGTTGTATCGGTAACGAACGGGAACCATCCGTTACGACCACCGCCCCGGCCGGAACCGGATAGAGAAATTTCCAGTTGCCGCCCTTTCCAAAGAGTGAAACTGCCCCAGGCGGTACGACACTTGGGTCGGCGGTCGTCACGGATAGACCTCCGGTTGATCATATTTCACGTAGGTAGGCACGGCTACCACAAGATAGGCCTTACCGACGATGGATTTGCCAAAGCGGTCCTTCTCAGTTTTAGAGGTCGCGACAACCCACACGTCCCCATAGTTGTTGCGCATGAACTTCCGTTCGGGGTTAGGCCCATCACTCGCCGGGATAAAAAGAGCGGATGCATTGAGGTGCCCCACGTGGCTCTTGTCGTCGTCACCGAATACCGCATAAAATTCCTCCACGCTCCAGGTTACATCAACAGGCCCCAGTTCCACGTCATCGGCAGTCTGCGCCTTGCCGTCGGCTCCGCGGTTGTAACCGATGGCTTCGAACTGCTGGTAACCCTTCGGGTGCATTTCACTCCCGAGGTGCGCTAGCGCGGTTTGAGGCGTTACCTTGATGTAGTCCAAGCGGTCGTACACGGCGATCGCATTTGGCAGAGTTGATCGGCCGAATCTGGCGTCGCGCTTTCCGGAAACCGCATCGGCCGCGACATCCACCTCGGCGACAACTTCACCCGCGCCACTCGACACGATGCGGTTGACCTTAATCCCGGCCCCAAGATCGAGGTCCGCCACCGCCACCTGCTTGGGCAGGGAATCGACGAACAAGCGAACCTGCGCCCCTTTAGTACCCGTTTTAAGCGCGGTAACATTGACGCCATAGATCGTCGGTTCCGGCGAAGCCCGCATAAGCGTCACATCGTAACCGAATTCCTGATAGTCGCCCCAATACCAGCGGCCTTCGGCCGTATTCTGGTCGGGCGAAATCGATAGCGCTTCCCGCGCCTCGCGGTTGAGATCGTCCACCGGCGCGTCCGTGCCCACGGAGCCTTTCGATCTGCCACGCCACGCGTAGCCCGCGTAAACGATGCTCTGCCCCGTTCGGGTCAGCACCGAACTATCGATGGCGGATTTCAGTTTGACCGACGTCTTGAACTCGTCTTCGGATGCGCCCTGCTCGACCGTTAATTCGCCGTAGTACTTGCCTCGCCCTGTAACAGACGCCTTGACCAGCCATTTACCGGCCAAGCGCGGCGCTCTCAGGCGGGCACGCCAAGCTGACCACTCCGGAGTATGGAGCGGTGCGGTCTTAGCAAGGTAGTCCGCGGCCACTTCCCCCGGCTTAGGCTCACTCGGATTTGCGGGCAGCCGGTCAAGCCCTCGGAATTGAGTCTCGGCGCCGACGAACAACGCCATATGCATGTGCTCAAGCATAAGCCAGTCGGATTTGGGTCTCCGCCATGTAAGAGCCCGGCTGTAAGCGTGACAATAATTACACACGCCCCGAAGTTCGGCGGTGGGCTTGCTCTCGTCAACGGACCGGTGCTCCGCTAGGAACATGACGGGTTTGGCCTCTTCTGGAGCGAGACCGTGATATGTCGCCAGATACTTGAGGATAGCGCGCGAATCGGACTGACTCAGTGTCACACCATTGAGCCGTTTCATTCGTTTGATAGCTTCGTCCCAACCCTCAGGAGTCGCCCGCTCCCAGGAGATACGCGTGAGATTGCCTTTCTGGTCCCTTGTGTGACAGGTGCCGCACTTAGAGACGACGAGCTGGTCGGTTACGGGAATGCCCTCCTCCAGAGTTTCCCCCGTGGCATTAGCACCTTCTGTTTGACCCCAGGCCCGCATGCCGGAAAGCGCCATCAGGATCGCCAGTCCTGTCCGGATCGCCAGCGTCTTATTCATCCACTCGCTCCTCTGCCTTTTACGGATACATGATGATAATCCAGTCCAAATCATAACTTCAACGCGGCGCCCACCGAGTAGGGTCATAATTTGGATTCGGACACTTACTGTCACCGGTTAAAATTATGCGTCCTAGATCATTCATTCTTACCGGCCTGACTTGGTAGTTAAACGCATCGGCTGCATTGAAGTCCCCCGTTGGTCCCAATCGCAACTCTTCAAAGTGATGTCGGCTGGCAGCGCTGGAGCCATTTCGTGCTACGCCCGAGACGAGGCGGCCACCGAAACGAGTCCACTGCCAAGGGCAAGAAATTCTCCTGGCTTCATAGCAAAATCCTAAGCACGTATTCATTGGGGATGGTCTCAGTGCTGCGCCGAGAGCCATTGCGCGATATCGTCGATTACTGCTGGAGCGACGTTGCCGGGTTTCCTGTACTCCGCGGCCGAACCCGGCCCCTCGCCGGCAATGAAGAGGTGATTGAGCGTCGGATAGTTGCGGAAACTCGTCTGTTGCAAACCAGAGAGTCCGGTTTTCCAGAGTTCAAAGTCTTCCATGGTTACCTGGAAGTCACGCTCGCCCTGGAGGAAAAGCAAGGGAATCCCAAGCCGTGCGGCCTCTGCCACGGGATTGTAGTCCTTCAGATAGAAAAAGTAGGCGACCGGTAGCCCGAGAAGCGTAGGCGGATTCTGCACGCTTGGATCAAGATGCCGGACCAGTTCCACCTGGCCCTTCAACATTTCGAGCTGTCTAAGCCGATCGGGCGAGCCGCCATCCTTCATCATGAACTCCGCCTGCTCTAGACCGACATCTTCGATATGCCTCGCGTTAGCGGCTAGAAACACCGCTCCCTTGATGCGCGTACCCTGTTTGGCGCTCTCGGCGACGATTCGGGGCAAAGCGTACCCTCCGAGACTGTGGCCAAGAACGTAAACGTGCTCCGGATCGACCTCCGGCTGCTGGCGCACAAACGCGACCGCTCGTGCCGCATCTTCTATGGTCTCTTCGCGGAGCGTATAGTCCGTCCCGCTCATCTGCGAAGCATAGGTTCTGGTCCTTTTGTCGTACCGCAAAACGACTATTTTTTTGGATGACAGACCTTCGGCGATGTCTTCGAACATCCTGTTAGCGAAGATCGACTCATCCCGGTCGTTCGGTCCGGCTCCGTGCACCAGTACGATTGCAGTAAACCGGCCCTTCCCGACAGGCACAGTCAGAGTTCCACCAAGTTTCCATGGATCCTGACCGACGGTTACGGCTCGTTCCTTAAACAGCGCCAAGTTGCTGTAAGCAGGCCGCACCCAGACGGGAGGCAGAAGTTCGGAACCGGGCCGAAAGTGAAGCCCCGCCACGCGCCCGGCTTCGTTCATTGTGAACTGAATGCCGACCGTCGTATTTGAAAAGCGGGTGGGGAAACTCACCAAATCGTTGGCGCCAGCTTTAGCAGTCTCGGGCTCTCCAACCTGTTCCAGTGTTCCGAAACCCTTGATCTCCGACGCCACCCGGTCGCGAAGAAATTCCGCCGTCAGCAGCGCCTTTGCATCATCGGTGAGCATCTGGCTGAATTCGTCATAACGGCCGTTAAGCAGCAGGTCCAGGGCTTTCCGGGCCGAGACTGCCGGAGGCGGGGCCGCAAATGCACTTGCGAGCAGAACCGTGGCTGCGAGAGCGGACCAGAACAAATTTCGATTCATACTCGCCTTAACTGCCGCCACATTGGCGAACGGCGCATGCTCCGGTTCAATCCACAATGATCAGTGGGCCCGTGGCGTCGAATTTCAGATCCCATGTCTCCACATGCTTGAGCGTGACGGCATCGTAAACTTCGATGTCAAATCCATTGCCGCAGGCATACAGCTTCTTAGCGTTGCTGGACAGGACGACGTGGTTAGAATATTCGTTAGTCCGGCATGGGAACTCCGACTTGTCCGTCACCTTATTCGTCGTAAGGTCGAAGTGCCAGAATTCGCAGCGTTTGTTGCCGAGTTCGCCGCCCGAGGTTGCCACGGTCCAGGCGTTCTTCATGTCGGGCGACACCTGCAGATTAGACATTTCTTCAACAGCGGGACCAATAGGAGTGAACTCGACTTGCCGCGAATTCAAATCAAAGCGGGCGATGCCAAACACATTATGGTGAACGAACGGATCCGCCGCGTTGAACAAGGAAATGTGAAAACCGGGATGCAAGAGGGTATTGAGCTGTTCGCCGTACCCGAGACGTCGCATATAAGGATCGTCGGGCTTCGCGAGATCGATCCGTTCGACGACTTTCATCGTGGCTGCATCGAGGATCGCAACCTTATCGCGAAACTGGTAGAGATACTTACCGTCGGCGGAGACCTCAAAGCCAAAACGCCCGAAAAATCCGGTGTTGCCGGGCTGGTCCACTTTTTCGATCTCGACCGTCTTCGCGATCTTATGAGCGGCCACGTCGATCAAGGTGTATTTCGGCCTGCCGACTTCGTAGTGGTCAGCCAGCTTATCGATCTCGGTCGTAATGCAATACAGGAATTTGCCAGTCGGATCGGGCACGGCGCCGTTGAGACGGTATTTGGTTGTTGGCGTGTCGAGCACAAAGTGATTGGTCACTTTGCGCGTGGCGACATCGATCACCTCGATGCCATCGTGATCGTTGGTCGTCACGTAGATGGTCTTCCTGTCCATCGAAATGCTGAGGGAAGTGGGAAGGCCCGTCGTGAGCTGGATTCGCGCCTCCGTTTGCCCCTTGGTGTCGTCGAAAACTAGGACCTGGTCAGGATACGCACCAAGAAACAGCGTTGAACCATGAACCGAAACACTCAAGGAAACGAGCACGCATATCTGCGTGAATTTCAGCGAAGTTGTTCTCATAAATTTCATGCGGTACCCTAATCGGCAACAATTATGAATTCCGGACCCTTACGGCGAGTCCTGAATCTCGAAGCCCTCTCTCTATGGGAAAACGATGTCTAGATTTTGCCAGTCTTTGGTGGCTACGGCGCACTTTTTCGTCCAGTCCGGATAGGCGTTGACATGATCCGGAACCTGCGCTGGCCAGAAGCACGTAACCCAACAATCGTAGAGGTCGCGTTCCACAGGTTGGCAGAGGCCGGCCGTGCCACCGGACGAATCCACTTCCCATCCCGGAAAAAATGCGAGGGAACATCCGGTCGGGATATGGGGCTTCGACGACGCTGCGGGGTCTTGAAGTGCCACGACATCCTGCCGGCGCGACATGACGATATCGTCGATGCGGCGGGCTTTTCGGTTCAGTGCTCGAAGGTGCTTCATAATGCCTTCCTTTTGGCGAATTGTTCAAGAAAACCGGGGTTCAGCGCGCTCACCGTACCATAAATGCGGAGGCAGGTATCGGTCCAGTCGCGAATCCAGTCACAATAATGGAGATTCGGATGCCCGGTATCTCCGTAGCGGACGAATGCTTCGTGATGACACCCTCCCGCGCATAGTGGACGAGCCCAGCAGGTATGGCAATCGTACTTGGTGTTAATGTGGCCGCGGGAAAGAAAATCGTTCTGCTTGGCCCTGTCGATGCCCGTCGAGATGTGACCGAGCGCGTGAACATCGGAATCAACGAACCTGTGGCAGGGCGCAATATCGCCCGAAGGTCCGACGCCCAGCAGTCCCAGACCGGCGCCGCATGGGTGCGACTTGTTGACTCCCTGATACAGCTCGGAGATCGTGTCGCTCACATTGGAAAAACCGTGCATCTGGCCCCGTAGGGCGTACTCAAGCCACTCGTTAGCGAGAATATGAAACTGCTCCAGAATTCCGTCCATCCCCTTATCGTTAATGGAATAAAGCCGGTCCGGAGACGTCGTCACCGGCGCGAACCCGACCTCATGGAAGCCTAAGTCTTGCTTCAGATGGCGAAATATTCTGATTACATCCGTCACCCCTGAAGTAAGGGTCACACGCGCCGTTATTGGTCGTGTCCTGTGACTTGCAATCAGTGCCTGGACTCTCGGGGCGATGATATCGTAACTTCCCTTGCCGTTTGCGAAGACCCGCAGTTTGTCGTGAAGCTCCGCGGGGCCGTCCATGCTGACCGTGACGCCGATTTTGTTTTCGGAAAGAAACTGGATGATCGCGGGTGTTAGAAGCGTGGCGTTGGTCGTCATGCTGAAGTCGACTCGCCGGCCCTGCGCCTCCGCCTGTTGGGTAGCATAAGTCACTACCTTTTTCAGAAGCGGGAAGTTCATGAGAGTTTCGCCGCCGAAGAAGGTAATACCAACCGCCTGCCTCTCGCCCGACGATTGCAGCAGGAAATCGACCGAGGCCTTGGCCGTGTCGAAATCCATAAACTTCGGTTTGCCTTCGGGCGTAGCTACCTTATCTTCGCCGAACTCGTAGCAATACTGGCAGGAAAGGTTGCACTGATTCGTCAGGTTCATCACCAGCGACTGAATGGGAAAATCCGCCGGCGGACTGTCCAGCGGAGTGGGACGGGATTCGCCGGTCACGATCACGCGGGATTCAAACATTTCATCGATCAACTCTTCGGCCGCCTCATAACCCATGCCGCCCGCTGCCAGTCTTGCGACCAGCTCATCGTGCGGTACATCGCCGCCCGACAACTGGCCGATCAGAGCGCCAACGGCCTCGTCCTGTTCAAAAATCGCCCCTGCGGGAACCAGATAGAAAAACTTCCGGTCGCCGCCTTCGAAGGAGTGAAACTCCCCCAGACGGTAGACGCGTGTTCCAACGTCGATCATGGATTCACCTCCGGCTGATCCCATTTCATATAGGTTGGCACGGTCACTACGAGATAGGACTTACCGACGATGGGTTTGCCAAAATGGTCTTTCTCAGTCTTAGAAGTTGCCACAACCCACACGTCACCATAATTGTTGCGCATGAACTTCCGTTCGGGGTTAGGACCGTCGCTCGCCGGGGTGAATAGAGCTGTCGGGCTGAGATGGCCAACGAAGCCCTTGTCATCGTCCCCGAAGATCGCATAGAATTCCTCCACGCTCCAGGTGACATCCACAGGCCCCAGTTCGATGTCATCCTCAGTCTGCGGTTTGCCATCGGCTCCGCGATTGTAACCTATGGCTTCGAACTGCTGATAGCCCTTCGGGTGTGTTTGACTCCCGAGGTGCGCCAGCGCCGTCTGAGGGGTTACCTTAATGTAATCCAGATGGTCGTACACTGCGATGGCGTTCGGCAGCGTAGAGCGGCCAAAGCGAGCGTCGCGCTTACCGGAAACCGCATCGGCCGCGACATCCACCTCAACGACAACTTCACCCGAGCCGCTCGACACGATGCGGTTGACCTTGATCCCGGCCCCCAGATCGAGGTCCGCCACCACCGCTCGCGCAGGGGCGTTATCGACGAACAGACGAACCTGCGTCCCTTTGCTTCCCGTTTTCAGCGCGGAAATGTTGACGCCATAGATCGTAGGTTCCGGGGAAGCCCTCATCAGCGAGACGTCGTAACCGAATTCCTGATAATCGCCCCAATACCAGCGGCCTTCGGCCATATTCTGATCGGGCGAAATCCAGAGCGCTTCCCGCGCCTCGCGGTTGAGGTCATCTACGGGCGCCGCATTAGTGCCGGGGGACCCTTTCGACCTGCCGCGCCACGAATAGCCCGCGTACACGATGCTCTGCCCCGTTCGAGTCAGCACCGAACCGTCGGAGGCTGATTTCAGTTTCACCGACGTCTTGAACTCGTCTTCGGAGGCGCCCTGCTCGATCATCAATTCTCCGTAGTACTTGCCTCGCCCTGGAAAATACGCCTTGAGCAGCCATCTCCCGGCCAGGCGCGGCGCTGTCAGGCGGGCACGCCAAGCTGACCACTCTGGAGTATGCAGCGGCGCCTTCTTACCAAGATAGTCTGCGGCGATTTCGCCCGGCTCGGGCGCATTCGGATTGGACCGTGACACACCAAGGAAAAGCGAGTGCCGGAATGTCGGTTCGGCGGTGATAAACTGCGCCATGTGCATATTCTCGAGCATGAGCCACTCGGCTGTAGGTCTTCTCCAGGTAAGAGCCCGGCTATAAGCGTGGCAATAATTGCACACGCCACGGAGCTCCTCTGGGGCTTCGCTCTCATCGATCGACCGGTGCTCCGCTAGGAACATGACGGGTTTGGCCTCCTCGGGAGCGAGGCCGTGATATGTCGCCAGGTACTTGAGGATGGCGCGCGAATCGGACTGACTCAGCGTCACACCGTTGAGCCGCACCATCCGTTTGATGGCTTCTTGCCAGCCCTCAGGTGTCGTGCGCTCCCAGGAAATGCGTGAGAGATTGCCTTTCTGGTCCCTCGCGTGACAGGTGCCACACTTAGAGATGACCAACTGGCTGGTTACGGGAATGCCCTCCTCCAGAGTTTCCTCCGAGGCCTTGGTGGCTTCTGTTTGCCCCCAACCCCGACTTGCGGAGATCGCTAAGATGACAGCCACTCCTGTCAAGAGCACCAGTTTTTTCTTCATCCCGTACCCCTTATCCGTTTTGGAGGAATAGTTATTATAGTCCAGTTTGAGCTAGAACTTGAAGCGCGCGGTCAACTAGGCCTACCCTAGGCCGACCACTTCAGCGCACGCATTCGAAAAGCGTTTGATCATCCTTATATCCCGATTAGAATGTGAAGCGCCCGGTCAACTGGATCGCACGCGGGCTGGCGCCCTCTGCCGTTTGCATCGCTGTGATCGCACCAAATGCTGGAACGTCCAGCGTCAACTGGGAGGGAGGAGCGTAGTTCGGATGATTGAACAGGTTGGCAACTTGTGCTCCGACCTGCAGCCGCATGCGTTCGGTCAGGGCAATGCTTTTGAGCAGCGATACGGAGACAGCCTGGGTGCCCGGCCCCACAACGGCACCAGATAGCGAATCTCCGAAGCGACCGATGTTGTTCGGAGGATCTACAAAGGCAGCCGGATTGATCCACTGGTTCAGCGACTGGCCTTGATAGGGGTTGACGCCCGGGACTGTGTCCGCGCGGCCACCCGTAGAGTTGAATTGATTAAAGCCAACACCCGAGGGATCGTTCAATGTCGATACGCTCATAAAAGGTCCAGTCTGAAACAGAAGAACGCCACCCAATGACCACCCTCCGACAATTCTATCCATCACAGGACTATTATTCAGGAAGGTCCTACCTTTGCCAAACGGAAGCTCATAGAGGACTGTAGCGAGAAAACGGTTGCGGCGGCTAAATGGGACGTTCCCGTAGTCGATGCCCGGATGGTAGTAATCGCTGATTACGTTGCCATATTCCGTGGGGAAGGCCGAGGAACCACCAACAGAACCGACGGCGTTCGACAGGTTGCTCGTGAATGTGTAACTCCCCTCGAATTGAAACCTACTGCTGCGCTTGTGGACGGAGATCGTGCCGGCATTGTAGTTTCCGAAAGCCTGATTTGTTCCGCTGAGTATATAAGCCAACTGCGGGAAGGGCTGGCCAGCTTGAGTTATGGGATTGTCGAACCCTAGAGTGTTTGGGTGGACCTGGTCGCTGTCCACTTGGACGGGGAGATTATAGGAATGGTTGCCGTCGTAAGAGACGCGCAGTCCAATACCTTTACCCAGATCCCGTTCCAGTGTGAGGTTCCATTCCTCTACGATCGGGTCCTTATAGTTGAGCGCGGTAGCTTGGGCGAACGAATCGGTCCCCGGTAGAGCGATGTTGGAGGGATACGAATAAGGCATCGAGTACACAGGCGCCCCATTGCTTCCAAGAGAATTTGCGAAGAACCCGTAGTCGGATGTGTCCGTGCCCCAGCCATAGCCGGCTCGGGCTGATTGGAGCGCCTGGATGTATCTTCCATAGCCGCCGCGTAGCACGGTTTTGTCGTTGCCGCCCAAGCGATAAGCGAAACCGATTCGAGGCGCGAAATCCTTCAAAGAGTTATTCGACAAAGTCGACGGCACTCCTACCCGGGATGCAAGAATAAACGGAGTCCCAGCGAGCGTTTGTACGGTTAGCGGGTTCACGTTGGCGAATGCAGCTTGAGTGGGAAGGAGCACCGCGCCGCGTATGGTTTGGCCATTGACAACGCTGCTGTAGTTCGGATCCCAGTTTGCCATGTCATTGTCCCTATCGATGTAGCCGGGATTGTACTCCCATCGCAACCCGAAGTTGATGGTAAGCGATCGTGAGACTTTCCAATCGTCTTGCGCGTAGAAGTCCCAATGCTTCGAATACGTGTCCGTGTTTCCGCCTGTTGGGGTTACCGAAACGATGGAGGTGTTATCCGGGAAGCCCTGCAAAAAACCCGAGAACGGGGAAAAGCCCAAGCCGGCCGACCCATTAAAAACGAAATTTCCTAGTCGGCAGCAGCCGTACACGTCGGTGTATAGACTGTGCAGGAAACGAACGTCTCCTCCAAACCTCATGGTGTGTTTACCTTTTGTCCAGGTCACCGCATCCGTAATCTGGTAAGTAGTTTGTTTTGGGTTTTGGTCGCCACAATAGCCGCCATAGAAGGAACCGTATCCAGCGATGGATAAACTTGGAAATATGCAGCCTGGAGTAATAGGGGCTGGCAAGGGGGGAGATGTTATACCCAACTCAGCCGCGGTTTGCACCGTACTAACCGGCTCGCTGATGTTGACGTTATTCGTGTTGGCGCCGACGCGGAACTCGTTTATGAGCGCTGGGGAGATGAGCCAGGTGTACGAGCCCGCGAAGGAATTGTAGATCCCTGGTCGAGAAATGCCACCGGTAAGCGGGGCAGGAGGTGCATCAATCTCACGCTTGTTCTTGTAGCTGTATCTCGCGTACACCAGGTGTCGCGGCGTGATTACTTCATCAATCCGAATATCGCCTTGCGCGCTGTTGATGGGAGTGGGGTACAGTGCGAGAAAATTGTTGGCGATCGCCCCCGGTGGTCCGTAGTTTGGCAAGGGATAGAAATAATTTAGCAGTTTCTGTGAAAAGGGAGATATCAGGCTTGCCGGAACAACCGTTCCGTCGTAAGCTGTGAGATTGCCGTTCCGCATGGCCTGAGTGGGGACGCTCCAGACAGTCTGGACCGATTTGGGCAGTCGCAGCACTTCGAAGGTTCCAAAGAAGAAGGTTTTGTTCCGTCCGTTGTATCCGGGGAGCCTGACCGGTCCACCCAGGTAGATGCCGAAATCATTCATTTTTACCGGCGTGACTTGGTGACTAAAGGTATCAGCGGCATTGAAATCGCTGTTCTGGATATTTTCGAACGCGCCTCCGTGGAAGTCGTTTGTGCCAGACTTGGAAATAACAGTAACGTCGGCGACACCTCCAACCGAGGCTGGATTTATCGTCTCGCTGATCTTAATCTCCTCAATCGAGTAGAAAGAAGGGAACAGTTCGCTCGTCGCGGTACGACCCAGCTTGACGTTGCTGACGCCATCGAGCGTGAGGGAAATCTGGTCTGGCAACGCTCCGGCCACCATGAGATTTGCGCCATCGGTCTGCACGCCCGGCTGCGCCGTCAGTGTTGAAAAGGCGCTGGTAGAGCCCGCCGCACGCGTGCCAATGGCCACGGGGAGATCGACCAGCTCACGCGTGCCCTTCGACTCGGCGATGTTGGAGCTATCGGTCTGGACGATGGCGACATTCGCTTGCACGTTCACGGCAGAGGCCTGAGTTCCCAACTGCAGATTAATATCGACGCGTTTAGTCTCACGGGCCGTCAAATCGAAAGCCTGGTATTGAACTGGTTGAAAACCGGAAGCGTCGATTCTGATTGTGTATGTCCCTACGTCTATGTTATTGAACTGGTAGCTCCCGGATTGATCCGTCTGCGTCGTGCGGGCCGCATTTGTTCCGGAGTTGGTCAGGAAGACATTCGCGCCGGCGACAACAGCACCTGAAGGATCTGTCACGCTGCCCAGTACCGTGCCAAACGTCGATTGGGCGCAAGTGAGACCGGGGAATACGAAAATCCACAGCGCCAAAATTAGGCAAGGAAACCTAACGCTACGTGACATCGGAACTGCCTCCTAAAGGTTGAATCGAAAATTATAATCTAAAAAAGTTCTTATGTCAATTGAAATCTTGCGAGGATGATGTAATCTCGGTGCTCGGACGTGATGAGTGAGCGGTTCAGAAGGGCTCAAAGGGACTTCAGCGAGTCAAGGATCGTGCGGTCTTTGCTCCAGGATGTGCAGGACCGCCGTGGGACTTGCTTGACCTCGGCGATGGCTTGGCGCTTCATTTCGAGATCGACTTTGGCGTAGCAATTCGTCGTCATCGGGCTGTGCCGCAGCAAATGGCTGATGGTCGATAGATCAAGGGCCACGGCCGTACTGTGCCGAACGCGGTGAGGATGCAAGCGCTTCTTGCGGAGACTTGGGGGGGCTCACACGCCAGGCGGAGACATATGGCGAGGTAGCTCATCCGTTCGCGGTCCAGAGGTTCCAACTCCCTAACATCTCTGTCCGACCATCCAATTTCCGAATTGGCGGCCCTAAAATTGGTGCTCGACCGCTGAAGCAGCACTATTTTAGGGGAGCCCCAGTATATGACGCTCTGCATTGCGGCGCTCGCGAACGACCGCTCGGAGCCAAAGATTGTCTTGTCTCCAGACTTAAAGCTTGGCCGTTAGCTTAACAGCACAGAAATTGAGCTTAAGACTGACGTTGGTTTTTCTGATACGCTCTCGGCTTTGTACGCTCGTCCTTGGTCCGAGGCGCAAGATTTAAAGCGTGCCTTAAAAAATCGCGCCAATTCTGAAGATCTCTCGCTAAACAACTTCCAAAGGAAATTAACGGAAGGAGTGGACGACTTCAAGGGGTTGATGAACGGGATGGGAAACAGAACTTGATGGACAATGCGTGGTCGCCGGTTTCATCGAGGAGCAGCCCACAATTGCGTGCATTGATATCAATGGAGTCGAATTGCGGCCGTACTACGCAGTGATTGGAATCGGCGCATATCATGCTGATACGATCCTCGCGTGCGAAAACTGACATGGCTCTCGAGTCTAGAACGAATTCTCCGCAACGGTTCGGTCAATTGTGTAATGACGTTGGGAAAGAAACCGATATAGCGGTTCTCAGTTTGGATGCGGAAGGAATAATGCAAGTCGACGCCGTTCAGTTCGGAGGGTTTAAGAAGTTCGGGGCACAATATATCGATTTTTCAAGATCCATTTTCCGGGTGTGTAAAGCAGCGGGACCGCAATCCGGTTGCTCAGCTATGACGGTCAAGGATACTGGCTCGCACAGAAAACGGCTGTCAAAGGGGCGATTCGTATAGTGTGTGGTATCCCTCTTGCGTTTCCAAGAAGCGCCAGTTCATACTGCTAGGGATGGTCGAGTCAGGTATCGGGGCCGGGCGATCACCCAGGAAGATATCCTTATATATATGCAGCCTGATCGAGCGGCACCCGAACGACAGCCGCGCAAGCTATCGACGCGCCTTTATGAAGCCTGGCAGTGGTGCCAAGCCAATGGCGCTTGCGAGATATGGTGTGCCGTGGCATGCTTCTGATGCTGGAGCGGGCCGACAAGATCAGCTTGCCCACGGTGGTTACGTCCGGCATAATCCACAAGCCGGAAGTGTTGCAACTTTGATGGGCACCGGAGATTGGACTAGTGGCGATCCATGTCAGGGTTCTTAAGCTGGCAGTTCGAAAAGCTTCTGGATGAACTGAATCTGACGCCGAACATCGTCCCCGCTCACCCAGCGCACCTGCCCCTTCCGGATCATGTGCATGGCTTCGTAGCCCTGAACGGTTCCCCAGGCCGCCTGGAATTCCCGAAAACCCTGCTTTGCGTTCACCGGCGTTTGATGGCTCGGTGATCCTGCTCCAGAATATTGTTCAAGTACTGCACGGGTCGATGCCGACAGCGGCGGCGAAGGGTCCCTTCCTTCTTTATGTCAGGGAGGGCCGAGCCGTAAATCGGTGCCAGATCCGTGTTGATGACGCGAGGCTGCGGGTGAGACTGTCGGCTTAGCGCCTTGCGAAACAGCCGTTTGGCGGCCTCTGCGTCGCGCAATGCCGAAAACAGAAAATCAACGGTGGCGCCTGTCGAATCGATAGCCCGATACAGGTAGCACCAGCGTCCCTGCACGCGAATGTAGGTCTCGTCCACCCGCCAAGATCTGTTGGTCGGCTTGAGATGCCACCGCATGCGCTGCTCCAGTTCTGGACCGTACCGCTGCACCCAGCGCCACACGGTCGTATGGTCGGCGTACAGACCGCGTTCTTCTAGCAGCTCTTCGACGTCTCGCAGTGACAGCGAGTATCGCAAGTACCAGCGGACCGCGCAGAGAATAAAGACGGGTTCGGTCTGCCGCCATTTGAAGATCGCTGGTCGGTTTGCCATTTCGGGGTCCCTTCAGGCTACCAGTCCGCCTACTCCGCCAGGTGCAACACATCCTTTGACACTGCCTTCTCGGGCAGTGGGGACATTCCAGACTTTACGCTTCATTCCTCGTTCGTTTGTTGCGCCGGCGTTGCGGGTTTTGCCGGGGTTCTCCTTGATCTGCAGGCTCAAGTCGTTGATCCTCTTTGCCTTCAGCGCCCTGAAGAGGACTCTGGATCTGCGTATCGGGGTTCGAGTCCCTGCCTCCCAGCCAATCTAAACGAGCGCGGCGAGCATAACGAGCGTTTCAGAGATTTCCACGCCAGCCCCCAAAGTGTCGCCCGTGATTCCGCCGATCCGCCTCCGGCAGTACCAACCCCAGAGGCCGGACACTGCGAGCACCAGCAGCGCCACTGCTAATCCGCGCCAGCTTGCGAGAGCGAATGCGATGGGGACGGCAGTTGCCGAGGCTACGATCAACTCTACCCGCCCGACGAAATCCGAAACGGCGCCGTCCGGTGAGGCGCCTTCTTTCTCCGAGTGGCGAGCATACGGCTGCATCGCGCTCAGCAGGACCACAGACCAACGCCCCAGCATAGGCATAAGCACCAGCCAGGGCCCGGCGCGGTGACGCTCGATCAACACCGCCAGCGCGCTGGCTTTTATCGCAATTACCAATATGAGCGCAACTGCTCCGTAAGAACCGATGGCGTGATCGCGCATGATGCGCAGCACATCCTCGCGGGTGCGGCCTCCGCCGAAACCGTCGGCCGTGTCGGCCAGCCCATCCAGATGAAGCGCGCGCGTCAGCCATGCATCCAGGACGGCGATCAGCAAGGCCGTTACAAGCGGCGGAAATATCATTGTGAAAAGTTGGAGGCCTGCGACTAAAGTGCCCCCGATCATCAATCCGACTAAAGGAAACCAGCGCGTTGATTGCCCGACGTCTTGGGCTCGGAAGACTATCCGGGATGGCACGGGTAATCGCGTGAGAAAAGCGATAGCCGCCGCGAGCTGCCGAATCATGACGCTGGGGCTTCCCGTTCCGAAACCGCGGCCGATGCGAAAGTGGCCATACCGGTGAACGCGTCCACGGCGGCGCGCACCAACGGAATGGCGAGCGCGACGCCGGTTCCTTCCCCCAGGCGCATTTCTAAATCAAGCAATGGCCGCTGGCCGATGATCTCGAGGAGCGGTGCGTGGCCAGGTTCGGTGGAGCGATGAGCGGCAAAGAGATAATCCTTCACGCGCCGATCAAATTGCACGGCTAGAGCGGCGGCGGCGGTTGCGATGAACCCGTCCACCAGCAGTGCGCATCGATTTGCCGCGGCGCCCAAACAGCAGCCGCACATGGCGCCGATTTCAAAACCGCCCAGCCGCGCCAGCGTTTCGAGCGGGCCAGAAATATGGGGCATGTGCAGTGCCAGGGCGCGCTCGATCGCGGAACGCTTTCGGAGCAGGCACGCCTGATCGGCTCCCGTTCCGACGCCGGTGACCGAGGCCGGCGAAAGGCCCGTAAGAGCAGCGGTCAACGCACTAGCGGCGGTCGTATTTCCGATTCCCATTTCGCCGATTCCGATGAGACGGCACCCTTCCGCCACGGCTTCATAAGCAATCTCGGCGCCCATTGTAATCGACGCCATGGCCTGCTCTGGCGACATGGCCGGTTCAACGCAAAAATTTCGGGTCCCGCGCCCGACGGGCTTACGGACAAGACTTCCAACGTTGGGAATATCAAAAGCCACACCGGCGTCCACTATCTTCAACTCCGCACCGACCACACGCGCGATGGCGTTTATGGCCGCTCCGCCACGCAGAAAATTGGCGACCATTTGCGCGGTAACGGCTTGCGGATAGGGATTCACGCCTTCGGCGCAGACTCCATGATCGGCGGCGAACAGCACGATTCTGGGCTGGTCGACAGAAGGCGACAAGCTGCCTTGAATCGCCGCCATCCGATTGGCGATCTCTTCCAGCCGGCCCAAGCTCTCGGGCGGTTTGGTCAGATCGAGTTGGCGCGCGCGAGCTTTCGCCAGAAACGCTCCGTCCGCGGGCTGGATAGATTCAAGCAGGTTGTTTAGCGTCATGCTGAGATGCAGCTCCGCACGAAGTCCATATCCACCGAACTGCGGACGTGTGCGGCCCAGCGGTCGATGCGGCCCTCTCGCTCGGCCCCAACCGGCGCATAGCAGGTGGCCGGCGGGAGGCCACAGCGCGCCCGCATGGCTGCGATAAACGAATGGCGGAAGGCATCGCCACCGAACAAGCCATGGACGTAAGTGCCAAAGACAAAACCGAGCTCGCCGGCCGCGCCGTCAGGCCGACTTCCGGATTCCCCCTGTCTTTTGATTTCGGCGAAAGGGGAGGTGTTCTCCTCATAGATGGTTTCGCCCATATGAATCTCGTAGCCCTCAAAACGAGTATCCACCAGCTGCGCGAATCCTGCGCACAAATATCCCTGAACCAGTCGCGTCACTTTGCGTGCAGCGAGAATCGTTTTGATGCCCAACCGAGCCAAACCGGGCATTGCGCGGGGCGCTCCATTGTTCTCGACACCAGCGGGATCTTCGATCGAACTTCCCAGCATTTGCATGCCGCCGCAGATCCCGAAAATTCCAGCCCGGCCGCGAAAGTCCAGGATCGCCGATGAAAATCCGCGCTGCCGAAGCCATTGAAGATCGTCCAGTGTTTGCTTGGAACCCGGCAGGATTAGAAGATCAGCGGCTGGAATATCTTGGGGCCGATCAACGTATGCCAGCGCTATGGACGGTTCTTCCGCCAAGGCATCAAAGTCGGTGAAATTGGCCATGTGAGGGTATGCGATCACACCAATTCGAAGCGCACGCGCCGCGGAGCCGTTTTGGTCTTGCGTCCACACCCGGCTAGCTGTTCGCCGGTCTTCCAGCGCGACGCTGTCTTCCTCATCCAGACCGAGCTGATGCAAATAGGGAACGACGCCGGCGCAAGGCAGGCGGATCCGTTCGGCAATCATTTCAATGCCAGGATCGAGAAGCGCTCTGTCGCCACGAAACTTGTTCACAATGAATCCGCGGATAAGCGCGCGATCAGCATCATCCAACAGCTCGACGGTACCGAGCAGAGACGCGAAAACGCCGCCGCGATCGATGTCCCCCACCAGCAGGCAGGTGGCGTTGGCGGCATGAGCCATTCTCATGTTCACGATGTCGTGGGTCTTTAAATTTATTTCGGCGGGCGATCCGGCGCCTTCGATGAGGATGAGGTCGTACTCCTCGGCGAGCGCCCGATAGCTAGCCACCACGACTGGAAATAATTCCTCCACCAACCCCTGGTGATAATCCGCGGCTGTTACTTCCCGCCAAACGCGCCCGAGGACCACTACCTGAGCTGACGTGTCGGTGGAGGGTTTAATAAGGATAGGATTCATCTCAGCCCTCGAGGGCACCCGGCATGCTTCCGCCTGCAGCGCCTGTGCGCGACCGATTTCGCGGCCGTCGGGCGTCGCGGCCGAATTCAAAGACATGTTCTGGGCCTTGAAGGGAGCAACCCGGTAGCCTTCGTCCGAAAGAATCCGGCCGAACGCAGCCGTCAAAAGCGATTTGCCGACATGAGAGGCAGTGCCAAGGATCATGAGGGCGGGCGCGCTCATCGTTCCATTGGCTCCGATGCCGGTAGAGCCGATGCGCGCGGTTCGTCCGCCGAAAAAGAACTTGCGTTGCTTACGATGCTCACCAGCTTGCTCCCAATTTTCAGTCACATTGCCGAATAGCGCTGTTCCCGGCGCATCAGCCAAAGGAAAAATGGTCCGCCAATCAGGCCGGTCACCGCTCCCACCGGCAGCTCCGTCTGTCCTAACACCGTTCGCGCCACGGCGTCGGCGAGCATCAGAAAAGCGGCGCCCATCAGAAGAGAGCACGGAAGAACGATGCGGACATCCTGCCCGAAGAGCAGGCGCACCATGTGAGGTACGATCAGCCCCACAAATCCGATGCTGCCGCTCACCGCCACGGTCACGCCGATCAACAAAGACGAAATGGCATAGACCATGAACTCGCAGCGGCGCACGTTGACTCCCAGACTGGCCGCGGTCTCTTCGTCAACCGCAAGCAGGTGCAGGTCGCGGCTGAATGTCAGCAGCGCAATCCAGCCGGGAATCAAAAATATCAGCATTCTGACGATGATCTGAAAGCCGATGGCATCCAGGCTGCCAATCAGCCAGCGGAGAATCTGGAGCGCACGCGCTGGATCGGCGACGTATTGAACGGTGAGCACTCCCGCGCTGGCAATGAGATTCGAAACCACGCCCGCGAGCAACAATGCGCCTGGCAATACGATGGCGCCGGTCCGGGCAATGCGATAAACAACGAAGAGCGCCATTGCAGACCCGGCGAACGCGGTTACAAACACGACCGGCACTCCAGCCAGTCGAATTCCCCAACCAAGCGCGATCGCGACGCTCGCTCCCAGCGCGCCGCCACCTGAAACGCCAAGCGTAAAAGGATCAGCGAGGGGATTCCTGAATAGCGCCTGCAAGGCTGCCCCTACAACCGCGAGCGTCGACCCGACCAACGCCGCCATGACGACGCGAGGAAGGCGCAGGCGAAAGAAAACGGCGCGCGCGGCCTCATCGTGCCGGAGCGCGGCCAGATCCAGACGCTGGTATCCCGCCCACAGCGCTATCACTGTGGACAGCGCCAGAACAGCCAGCAAAATCAGGAACGATCGCGTCAAGCGGCCTTCGATCGGATGATGCAGGAGCGCCGGCAGAGACGTTTGCATTCTAGGCCTCCGACCAGACAAAGGTGCGTCCTTCCGTCCGGCGCACGCGCACGTGTTCATCTCCGTACACCTCTGCCAGCACGGACTCTCGTATCGTGTCGGCCGGGAGTCCGGCGGCAACCATAGCGCCGTTGCGCATGCCGAAGACTATGTCGAAACCTGGGTCGATGAATGAGAGGTCATGCGTGACCATCAGAACTGTGAGCCCCTGGGAATCGCGCAGGCGACGCAGAGTTCGTACCAGTGTAGCCCGATGCTTGAGGTCTAGCGAGGCGGCAGGCTCGTCGAGCAACAGGCAATCGGGCTCCTGCGCCAAGGCCCGAGCAAAGGATACAATCTGGCGCTCTCCGGCGGAAAGTTCAGTAATTCGGCGCTCTGCCAAATGCGCTACGCCGGCTGTTTCCAGGGCCTCTATGGCCTTCTCCACATCGCGCCGTCCTTCAAAGGCGAAGCGTGGAAGATGCGGACTTCGGCCAGTGAGCACAACCTCCAAGGCGGTGAAGGGGAACGCTCGCGAGACGTTCTGCGGAACATAGGCCATTTTGCGCGTTCGCGCATGACTATCCATGACGGCGATCGGCAATCCCTCCAGCAATATCTCGCCTTCTAAAGGCTGCAGTATGCCTGCCAGCAGCCGGATCATGGTCGATTTTCCACAGCCGTTGGGGCCGATCAGCGCTCCCATCGAGCCCTGCTTCAGCGCCAGCGAGACACCATCGATAACCGGCGCGCCGGGCGAGTATGCAAAGCGAACGTCACGCGCCTGGAGTTCGATCATCGGCCGGTTTTTCCGTCCAGCTCCGGGTGAATGATGCGAGCGAACAGCTCGGCTGTGTCGGCGACAAACTGGGACGCGTGCGGCACAAACTCGTTGCGCACCGGATAAACTTTGCGTTCCCGAACTGCTCGTAACAGCGAAAGATCGCCCCAGACGGCGACGGGATCCTCGCCCAGCCGATTGGTCGAGCCATGCACGAAATCGAGAATCAAGTCCGGGGAGAGCGCGGCCACGGCCTCTTTGCTGATCTTGCTGTAACCGGCCGGCTCTGGCGCGGCAACACATTCGCCACCGGCAACATCGATGAGATCGGCCAGGAAGCTGCCTCGCGTAGCAACATAAAGGTCGCGAAGCGTGCCCGGCGTACGGTCCACTACCAACAATACGCGGAGGCGTGGAAGGCGGCTGGTCTTGAGCCGCACGGCATCGAGCCTGGAGCGAACCTGAGCGGCCAGCTCTCGCGCCTGCGATTGGTGACCGGTGGCCTGGCCGATCAAGTTCATCGCTTCAAATACATTCTCGAGCGTGCGGGTGGGAACGACCAAAGTCCGGAGGCCCAGTTGCTGAAGTTTCGATTGGATCAATGGGGCTTGGGCGTCGGACAGAGCGACCAGATCGGGCCGCAGACGGATGATTTGCTCCAGATTGCTGTTTTCCCATCCGCCCACGTGCGGCAAAGTCTTGACTGCTGGAGGATAGGTACAGTAGTCCGATACCGCCACAACTTTATCGAAGGCGCCGACGCCGTACAGGATCTCGGTGATGTTGGGAGAGGTGGAGATGATGCGCCGCGGCGTAGGGTCGGCTCCCGAAAGCAGAGCTGTGGTTAATCCGGCAAGGAGCGTGAGCTGCGTAATTCTCATGGGACTAAAACTCGAACTGCATGCCGCCCATGCCCGTTCTTCCGGGGGTTGGAAAGCCATCCTCGAAATAGTTCTGGTTGAAAATATTGTCCGCTCGAACAAAGAAGCGAATCGCCTTGTGCTCGCTCAGAGGAAGCCGGTAGCTTCCGCCTAAGCCGGCCTTGTGAATGCCGCCAAAGCGATACACCACGGTCGACACTTCGCCGAAAACCGGCTCGAGATAGTCGCTGGAGGCAAGCAGATCGAAAGTCAGCAGTAGCCGCGGCGTAACGCGCTGAGTGGCCAGAAACGAAAATTGATTCCGGGGGATAGCAAAGCTGCGTATTACATCGCCGACCAGCGGGCTGCGCTCGAGGGCGTTTGCCAACGTGTAGGCCGCCGAAATATTCAACGACCGGGTGGGCGAGGCAGTGGCGCTAAGCTCTACGCCGCGCGCAATGCCGCCTTGCGCATTGATGTAACCGATGGAACGGCCGAACGGATCGGTGGCAGGGTTGATGAGTCCTGAGGTATCAAAGACGATGACATTCTGAAGCCATGTATAGAAATACGTAGCCGATACCTTCAGCCGGTTACCGAATAATCTTTGATCCACACCGGCGTCGAGGCCGATGGAATGTTCCGGTGTCAGATGCGGATCGCCGTACACGGAATATCCGTAGGTGGGATCGAAGCCCGCGCCGAAACGTTCGTACAAAGACGGCTCGCGATAGCCGCGTCCGACATGCGCGCGCAATTTCGTGCCGCTGCGGCGAAATGAATATGCGATCGATCCGTCGGCCGTGTACGCAGGGGGAGGCGCGCCAAACAAGGCGCCCTGATAGGGAGCCGATGCGGCTGGAGAGAAGACCGGACTGTCCAATACGAAATATTGCGCGCGAACCGCTCCCGATATTTGCAATCGATCTCCCAAGAAGCTGGCCTGATCCTGCAGGTATACAGTATGGCTGAGTTCGGTGACATTCACGGCGGACGTCGCCGCAGGGTCGTTGGCCATTGTATTGTCGTTGGCGTAGGTCTCGCTTTCGAATTCATATCCGGCAGTAATCAGATTGTGACGGCCGAGGCGATAATCGACGTGCGCATTCACGGTTTGGATACGCCCATCGTAAAGCGAACGGGTGCTTCCATCGGGCTGGTAACCGACGCCCGCCGGCCCGTCGCCGAAGCGGCGGCTATTAGAAAGAAGCTGATAGCTGATCGAATAACTGAGCCGCGGGGAGGGCTGACCGGTCAGGATCAAAGCACTGGAGAAAAAGCGTCCCGCGCGGGTAGAATCCGGATCGTCGGGCGCGGGAATAAACGTGGCGCTTCCGGTATTTAATTGCGAGATGGGCGTGCCCTGCTCGTAGAGGCGAAGCAGCGCGGGCGCGAGAGGAATCGCATTAATGATGGCGTTGGCCGACGGTTGGCCAATGATGTCCGGCTCGGAGGTCACTTTGCCGAAGGAGTCGCCTCCGAATACGCGGACTACCAAGCGCGTGGAGGGCGACAGGTGAAACATGACGCGGCCCTGTACACTGGTCGAACGATAGGGCTGATCGCCGCCCACTCCGTCGCCGACGTAAGTTTGCATGGCGCCGAAGCTATACGGGATCTGATCGCCGTCGAAACTACCCGAGAGTTGGGCGCGTCCGCGAAACATGCCGAGGGAGCCTCCCTCGGTCAACAGGCTGCCGTGCGGCCGGCCGCCGCCTTCATCGGTGATCACGTTAATGACACCGCCGATCGCGTTTGTGCCATAGAGCGAAGAGCCGGATCCGCGCAAGATTTCCACTTGATTTGTGTCGGTGACAAACAGATCCTCGATCAGCCCTGAAGCGTCGCCCTGAGTTGAAGAGCTGTCCCTGAGCCTGAGGCCGTCCACCAGCACGGCGGTGTCTTGGGTTCGAAGGCCGCGGATTTGAATGGTTGTAAAAGCGCCAGGTCCTCCCAACTGTTGCACGCGTAAGCTGGGGGTCAGGTCCACGGCATCGGCCAGCGTCGCTTTGTCGCGATCGTCGATTTCCGTGTGATCGACGACGGTCATGGATTTTGAAACTTCTTCGGGCGCTTGCGGGGTGCTGGACGCGGTTACCACCACTTCTTCATGAATACCTGCGAGTTGAAGCGCGATGTCCATGGCTTTGGGCGAATCCGCTGTTAATTTCAGGTTCTCATCAAAGAAGGTTGCGAACCCGGCCGCTTCGACGTGCAGGATGTAATCGCCAGGAGCTAATCCATCGAAGTGGTAGCTGCCGGCCGAGTCGCTAGTGGTGTCCATGCTGATACTGGCGCCTCGCGAATATAATGCAAGACTTGCTCCAGCCACCGCGCGGCCCTGCGGATCCCGGACTACTCCCGAAAGAGACGCTCCCGGGGCGGCGCTCAGCACTGAGTATGCAGCGCTGCACCAAAACAAGAGGAGCAAACCAGCAGCTCTCATATTTTCGCCGCCTTTTCGAGGTGAAACCTATCCCGATAATGCAAGCACGCTTCTATGAAACCCGAAGCGAAATCGGGCGAGGAGCGGAAGTGAAGGTGTGAATAGCCGCCCAGGACCGAGCCAACCATATATCCGTCGTCGCGAATTTTGTCGCCGGCGCGCAATCGAAGACAAAGTGATATCGACGCGGGCATCGGGTCGATTCGGGAGTAGTGAAACTCATGACCGCGCAAACGTTGCCCGCCTCGCAGCCAAAGAGCATCTACGGAAGCTTCCAGTTCCACATAGGCGATGGCGGCCAGTTGCTTCTGCATTCGAACCCGGGTGGGGAAAAGTCCGGCCATCTGGTGCACGCGGTCGTCCGAATCGACGATGGCCTCGCACAAATACATGAAGCCCCCGCATTCGGCGTAGATCGGCCCGCCGGCTTGGGCAAACTGAACGATGGCGTCGCGCATGGAGGCGTTCTCCGACAACCGCGCGGCGTGGATTTCGGGATAGCCGCCGCCCAGATACAAGCCATCCAGCTCGGGCGGGAGAGCGTCATCGGAGATGGGGCTGAACTCGATTAGCTCCGCCCCGCATTCCTGCAACAGATCGAGATTGTCTTCGTAGTAGAAACAAAAAGCGGCGTCGCGTGCGAGGCCAATGCGTGCGAGACCAGCGCGCGCCTTCACTAGGGGCGTCGATGGCCGCAGGTTTTCGAGCGGCAGCGACTGCTCGCGGGCAAGCTTCAACAGGGAATCGATATCGACATTCGTCTCGATCCAGTTGGCCATCGCGTCCAGATGTTCCGGAGTCAGGATTTCGCTCGCCATTACCAGGCCGAGGCGCCGTTCGGGCAATGCGATCGCGTCATCCGGCGGCAGAAACCCGAGCGGTTTTGCGCGACAGCGCGCCGTTATCGCCTGGCGCAGGATATCGGCATGGCCACTGCCGCCCACTCGATTACAAAGCACGCCAGAGAGGCGAACGTCGGGATCGAAATCCTCGAAGCCGCGGACCAGAGCTGCCGCGCTGCCGGCCAGAGCCGAAGCGTCGATCACCAATAGAACCGGGCTTCCGACCCACTTGGCCATTTCAGCCGTCGAGCCGGTTTCGGTGAGCGCATCACTGCCATCGAAAAGTCCCATCACGCCCTCGATGATGGCGATGGCGGCGTCTTCGGAAGCTTGCGCGAGAATTTCCAGGTTGGTCTGGCGCGAAAGCATCCAGCCATCCAGGTTGCGGCCTCGACGTCCCGAAGCCAGGCGATGGAAACCCGGATCGATGAAATCCGGGCCGATCTTGAAGGGCTGGACGCGCAGGCCACGGCGGGTCAAGGCGGCGATGAGCGCGGTGGCGATGGACGTTTTGCCGACGCCGCTGTGCGTTCCCGCTATCGTCAAGCGCGGAGGAATTTTCACAAGCTCGGCTCCGGACGCTTGATCGGAATTGGGATGCCGGCCACCACTTGGTAGACATAGTCCGCGGCGCGGGCCAGATTTTGATTCAGCCAGCCCTGCAGGTCGCGAAAGACGCGGCCAACAGGCGATTCTGGAACCAGCCCGTACCCGACTTCGTTGGATACGACTACTACATTTGCGGCAGACGACGCCGCGATGAGCCGTTCAACCTCTTCGGAAGCCGAAGTCCGCAGAACCTCTTCGGGGAGATCCCGGTGCTCCCAGCATAGATTGCTGAGCCATAGCGTCAGGCAATCGACCAGAACAAAGTCGAAATCGGCGGAGCATGTTTCGACGGCTCGCGCGATTGCCAGGGGTTCCTCAATGGTGTGCCACAGCCTGGGCCGCGTCTGTCGATGATGCGCAATGCGGGCACGCATCTCTTCGTCGCCGGCACGCGCCGTAGCGATGAACGCAACCCGGCCTTCCGTCTCAAATAAGGATTGCGCGAAGCGGCTCTTGCCACTTCGGGCGCCGCCGAGGACCAGCGTAAGCATGGGCGAGGTAACGCGCCTCTCAATGTGACGTCCCCAAGGCAGGTCTCCTGACTCACAGGTCAACGCGAAGCCTGCAACCTTCCCATCCCTTAAAGAGGAACAGTGGCTTTATGCTAAACAGGCTCGCTCGCTGCTTACAGTGGCGCGACCGTGCGGGATTTCCACCCGCTTCCCTTTTCACCCGCCCGCGGGGGCGAGAACCTCGGAGCAGTTTCTATTATTACCACAAATGGCGATCGGCGCGCAGGGTTGAAATAGAGACGCAGCGGAGTGATAAAGTTAGAAGAGAACCTATGAAACTGCTGCGGCTGTGTCCTTTTCTGATCGCGTGTGTTCTGGCGCCGGGCCAGGACAATTCCGATCTTTTTGAAAAAGCTCCCGCGCCGATTGACGATGCTCTGCGCGCCAGAGTCAATCAGTTTTATAACGCCTATACCACGGGCAAGTTTCGCGAAGCTTATCCGTTGGTGGCCGAGGACTCCCAGGATGCCTTCCTGGCCGGCTCCAAAGATGTTATGAAGAGCTGTGAGATTCTTAAAATCAGGTACAGCGATAATTTCACCAGCGCGGATGTAGTGGAAGGATGCAAAGGCGAGTGGGTTTACCACGGCGTCAAAACGCCGACCTCGTTTCCCCTGACGAGCCACTGGAAAATCATCGACGGCCAGTGGTTTTGGCATTATGTCAAGCCGAGCATGATTCCGAGCCCGTTCTCGCCGACAGGCTTCATCGCGGTGCCCACCGATACTCCGGCGGCGGCGGATGCGGCAGCGAAAAGCCGGCCGGCGATCCCGGCCAATCCGATGGAAGCGGCACGCGGCATCCTCTCCAAAGTGCGGGTCGACAAGACCACCGTCAAATTGCGCGGTTATGAAACGTCGAAAGACGAATTGCAGGTGATCAACGAAATGCCCGGGGAGATCTCGCTGAGCATCGATCCGATTCCTTTCCCGGGGCTCAAGATCACGCCTGGAAAGACGCGACTAGAGGCGAATGAGAAGACTACCATCGTCTTTGAATATCGCTTGGACGACGCGTCCATCGAATGTGGCGAATGCGCCAAGCGGGTCAAGTCGACACTGACCGCTCAATTGCACATCCAGCCGACCGGGCAGCTTTTCCCGATTTCAATAACGTTCGGGATTCCGCCGGAGCTGGAGAAACAAATACCCAAACAATAAACTCGCCAAGGCCGGCTCGAGCGCGCGGATTGGTGGTTGGAGTGCATAAGCCTGCGCGGAGGCTTATCACGGATGACTCATATTTCGGTCAGGCACGCAGTTGCAATTGACCCAGTCGCCACCGCACTCCTCACTAAGAAGAACACGGATGTTCAAACTCAATCGTTTGCGGACGAGCTGTCGCAGACATTCGCTGAAGCGCGATCGAAATTCGGCATCAATCCAAATGATATTGACCTCGCGGCTGAAAGCTTATCAAGCCATACGAATGTCGCACCGCGGCAAAATCCTGTCGCCGCCGCCACCGCTACAGTCACTGCGCCAATCGGTTTGAATGCGCTGGTCCCTAAGACCGCCAGCCCAGTGCCAGAGGCCAGCAACACAGTCACGACGCCTCCTTCGTCCGCGCCGTCAGCCACGGACACGCTCGAATCCGAAGACGACGCTTATTGGGCCAACCAACCAGCCGCCGTTCAGCAGTTGCGCAACATCCAGGACCCTTCTCAGCGGGCCGCGTTGGGCGCGCAGCTTGCGTCGGAGGGTTATACCATCGACACGCCCATAATGGTTTGGGGTTGGGACGCGACCCTGACCACTCAACTGCGGGAAAGCTTCGGCTACACCTGGGTTCCCTCTGCCACGCAGGCACCGGTCACCGCTGCGCCGGGCATTACTGGGGCAGGAATTACTCCCTACAATCCGGACGATCCGCCGCCGGGGTCGATTTCGGTATAGTTGACGCGAAGATTGCGGGGCAGGCTGGAACCTGCCCCATGCTTGCACTTATTGAATCGGAAGAACGGAGCCGGACGCGAAGTAGGGGTTGCCCGCGGCATCGAAAGCCACCACTCCGAGCGGTTGAGCCGGTCCGGCTTGGGTGCCGACCGGTACCTCGAAGGTCAGAATATAAACGCCGACCATTCCGGGAGCGTAGACTGCCGAGACCAACGGCACGCCGCCATTGTTCAAACCGACCACCACAGATCCGACTACAGTTTGGCCCGGCACTCCCGCGTCGCCAGTAGCCGTGGCGGGTGACACTTGTCCGAGCCCGGTGACGAATATCTGGATCGCTTCGCCAGGTTGAGCCGGATTGCTGGGGCTCACATAGCTTCCATCGGAACGAACCGCCACAGCGATCTGCTGACCACCGATGGTGGTCTGGAAAACGCCCGGAGCAAACTGCTGAACCTGGACGTTGTTGATTGTGGCAGAACCGCCGCCAGCGGCATTGATGACGACGCTCGCCGTGCCGGTCTGTATCTCGAAGGGAACCAAGACCACCACTTGGTCGGGCTGGCCTGCAGTGGTCAAAACGTAATAGATAGGAGCGGCCAACCCATTAAAGGTGATGGTAATGCCCGCGAGCGAAGGCTGCGGCTGGCCAATGATGTTGTAGGCGGTCACCAGCCCCGTTATGCCTGGAGCGATTCCGGTACCGGTAATGAGGACGATCTCGCCTGGAGCAACGGGCCCGGTTGCGGAGGGGGTCGAGAAACTGGCGGCATTCGAGAACATCACGTTATTGGGGCCCGGAGGATTGGCCGTCAGATTGAAGGTGACGCTGAAGCCGGCGATTGTCGCGGTAACGACGATAGGTCCTGCAGTGGGGCCGGCGGTAATAGTAGTGGATGCCTGCCCGTTCGCACCGGTAGTGACCGATGGGGTGCCCAACGTGGCAGTGCCGCTGGTGACTTGGAACGTGATGGTAGCGCCCTGCACCGGATTTCCGTTCGCATCTGCAACAGACACGACCAAAGGCGCGGGGAAGCCGGTGCTGATGAGGGCGGACTGCGCATCGCCAGAGACCTTCGAAATTCCGGCAGCGGGGATATTGACGGACAAGGTAAACGTAGCCGACACAGCCGCGGTGCCGGTTCCGGCCGTCACTTTGACCTGGGCATTTCCGGCGACGGTGCCGAGAGTCGCGAGTGCTGAAGCCTCTCCATTGGGGTCGGAGATGCTGATGACGCTGCTTAGCGTGACACTGCTGGCGGTTACAACCGACCAGGCTACCGGGACGCCACTCAGGAGATTTCCGAACGTGTCGGTGACCTGAACCACCAGCGCCGTCGGAAGTTTCTGTCCGGGCGCGCCGGATTGATTATTTCCCTGAATGATCCGCACCACTCCGGGAGCGCCGGCTGTGATCTTGATGTTGAAGTTGGGGGTGTTCTGAAAATATCCGACGTTCCCATAGAACGTGCCGGTCCCGACCACGCCATCGAGCACGATGTTGCAAGTCGCCAAACCGTCAGCGTTGGTCAGAAGACCGTTTCCAGTGGGATTGTTGCAGGTGGCGTTGGGCGCATTGGTTCCGGTGCCTCCGCCGATCAAAACGCCAACATTGGGTATCGCGACGCCGGCGCTGGAAACGACCTGAACAACCAGTCCGCCAGTTAGCGTACTTCCAGCCGGACCTATCAGAGTGGCGCCGGGGCTGGGCGTTTGCATTATGACTTGTGCCGCGGATCCGTTCGGCACCGTAGTCATATAAAAATTCACACTTCCGGCGCCCTGGGCGCTGGCAGTGATGGTCGTTCCGGAGAAGCTTTGCCCGAGGCCGATCGTGCTACTGAGGAAGTCAGCGGTGGCTTGACCATTGGCGGCGGTGGTAACGACTATGGAATTAGGCACGGTGCCTGCCTGGCTGCCTAGTCCGGTGATGCTGCCCGGTCCCGTGGTGACGGCGAAGGTCACCGTCGCACCCGGCACGGGGTTGCCATTTACATCGTTCACCTGAACGATAAGTGGGGAGCCGAAACCGGCAATGCCGGTGTTATTGTTCTCGAAAACGATTTGCCCTTGTCCGGCAATAATGGCGATGCCACCGGTAGTGGGACCGCCGCCTCCGCCCGAACTAACGACCATTGCGAAACTGGCAGTCTGGGTGCCGGCAGTGGCAGTGACGGTCAACGGACCAGCGACGGGCGGGGCGGTGACGTAGGTGAGTGCGTAGCCGTCGGTGCCGGTAACCGAGCTGACCGGAGATAGCGATGCCGAACTGCTGCTGGCGATCCAGGTGACGGTGATCCCGCTCAGGGCGTTTCCGTTATTGTCCAGAACTCTTACGACCAGGGGCCGCGAGGTTCCCCCGAGAGCGAGGGTTTGACTGTTGCCATATTGAAGCAGCGTGGTGGCAAGCGTCCCGGTTGTCGCGGCGCCGGCGAAGGATAATCCTCCGGTCGTAATCGAAAGGGGAAACTGGCCGGTGATGGTAGTGGTCGGCAAATCTTCCCGATAGATGGTTCCGTTGACTGCGACGTATAAGGATTCCGGAGTCGCTCGCGTGCCGGCGGGCACTTCGCTTGAAAGAGCGAACCCTTGCACAGTTGAAGTCTGGATGCCGGGAAGAGTAAAGGCGTTGATGCTGAGACCGCCGTTAGAGGAAATACCAATTTGATAAAGGCTTTGATTTTGGCTCGAGTAGCCCAGAATAGTGGTTGAATTTAAGACCTCCAGCTGGGTGAGCGGAGCGTTGAAGCCGGAACTGGGAAGGGTATTCAGCACGGCATTGCTCGATAGCCCGATCTGCAGCACGAGGGACCCGGTGCTGATGGTTTCATTGACAGCCAATGCATAAAGGCCGTCGGGAGTAAAAACCAATTTACCGGGCTTACCGTTCACCACAATCGGATTGGCCGTAACACTAGCCAAGGTTGTGGGATTCAGCGCCAGGATTTGATTCGGAGCGCTGACATAAACCAAGCCATTGGGGCCAACGGAAACGGCATCGGTGGGACCGGTAATCGGCAGCGACGCGCTGATTTGGCCGGTACTCGCATTCACCGCTGCCAGCACGCTTTGCACGGTGTTCGCGCTAGTGTTGGTGGAACCGAGAGCGTAGAAAGTGGCGCCATCTAAACTGGCCGCGAGATCGAAGACATTGATACCCGATCCGATGCTGATGCCGTTCGGAAGAATGTCGGTATCTCCGGTTGTTTCGAAGATATGCAATAAACCGGCCGCCACGGCGAGCCGTTTTCCATCCTCTGACATGGCAGCCGCGGTGGCTTGCGTACCGAGATTGCCGATGGTTTGGGAACTGGCGAAGGTGTTCGGAATCTCGGTAACGGTGGCACTGCCGGAGTTGGCGATCGCATAAAATTTGCTGCCGTCGGGTTTGGCGAGAACCAAGAAACTCCCGGCGCCAGCTGAAAACCCGGTGATATTGTCCAGCGGGTTGGCGGAGAAAACCAGCACGCTGGTTCCGTTGGAGCTTGCGCCCGGTAACGCAAACACGTCCTCTTGCGCCTGGGCCCGCAGACCGCCCGCGCCGAGAAACAGGCAGATTACACAACTGGCGAGTGCATTCTTAAGCATTATAGGAAAGACCTCTCTCGAATATTTCTGGCCGCGGGAAAAAACCTAAGGTACAGAGTACCACAACCTTCGTACCAGAGAACCCAGAAAAATGAAAGCCGGAATTAGAGGGCGAGGGAGTTAGGGCCACTTACAAATAAAAAGGAGGGAGCCGAAGCTCCCCCCTTTGGGTTGCTGACAACCAGTTCAGGTTTAGTGAGCTTGTGATTCGCCCAGCTGACCGGTTCTGGTGAGAGGCAGTAGACCGAGGTTAAACGGTTCGTCGAGTTGGATAGCAAGGTAGCCTTCCGCCAGTCTCTGCGCACCGACGTCGCTGATGAAAGCGAATCCGTGACAGTACTGGAATTGGGCGACCGCGATGATGTAGCCTTCGAAGCCCGGCGTAGCCGCGATTCCGAAGTTGCCACCACCCGAAAGCGTGAAGATCAACTCCTGCCCGGCTGGTATATTTTGCGACTTAGCAGCCGGAGGAGCCGCGCCACCGCCCGTGGTGCTCCCGTAGTAATTCAAGGTAACGGGTCCCGTCTGCGGGCTGGTGCCGAATGGGTCAAGCGATGTATTCGCCAACGCTACGCCGGTATCGAAACCTGCCTGGTTCGTAACGAACGGGAAGAGCAGGTCGCAAGTGCAAGCAGCGATGCTGAAGAAGGTCTTCGGCGCTGCCGTGCTGCAGAAGCGTGGAATCGGATCAGTGGTCGAGGTGGTTTGAACGGTGCTAACCGGTGCGAAGCTGATAGCTACCTGGCTTGCGCCGGTGGCCGGGAGATTCTGACCGGTGTTCGAGAGAGCAGCCACGGTGATGGCCAAGCTCATGGACTCGATCACGTTCGGGTTAGAGTATACGACTTCGTAGGTAACCGCAGCCGTACCGGCAGTGACCGTGACAGCAACCGGAGTTGCCGCTGGCAAGACGCCGCCGGCAGCGGGAATTGCGAAGCCAGATCCGACCAGCACCGCTAGGCCGGTTGCCGCTCCGCCGGTGGAGGGGAACAACTGGACATAGGGTGGTGCGTAGACACTGACTCCAGCGCCCACGTTGGAGACGGTGAACGCGATTTCCGTTCCCGTGTCAGCCAAGCCGATGGAACCGGTGGCTGCGCCATTGGGCGAAATACCCGGCGTGGTGGAGACATAACCCGACTCTGTATTGTACGGGTAGCCCAACACGTTTTGGAGCCCAGGAGCATTGGAAGCTGTTCCATAGGGAGCCGTGGTGGTACCGGCTGCAAATAGCTGAGCGTAGTTGCGAACCTTGAAGGAAGAAGCGAAGCCTTCCGTCGCGGTTACAGCCAGCGTTCCACCTTGGCCCAGCGCAGCGGAGCTACTCAAAGTAGTGCCGTTGATGTTGACGCACTGGACGTATCCGCCGGTCTTGTTCGTCGCGATCAAGCCAGGTTGAATAAACGCCACCGTTTGTTGCGGCGCGTTGATGGTCACCTGCTGCGATCCGTTAACTGCGATGAACATAGAAATCGCGGTCGGGATGAGGGTGGAGGATACACCGAGCTGGCAAGCATTGGCGCGAACGTTGGTGATACGGATCACGCGCGTGCCCGCCGAACCGGGAGCATCGATCGGCACGCCCAACCAAACCACCTGGCTGGGGCCGTTCTGCATGCCCTGGAAGACGTTATAGTGGCCGGCGGCTCCGCTGTAGGAACCACCCGCGCCTACGCCTGATCCCAGGCTGATGATGGCGCAGTTAGCGCTATTGACGGCCTGGCAACCTAATTGAGTTGTCGCCGAGCCGGTAGCGGCGCCAGCAGTAGCCGGGGTGGGGGTCTCGCCGGCCGACGGGAACGGCTCGTCGATCGTCAGAATCGCTTCTGAAAGACCACCGGCATAGCTTCTGCTGGTGATGTTCGTGTTCAAAAAGATCTGAATGTTGGACTGGGGAATATTCTGCCCGGCGGGCGTAAACGTACCTCCGGTGCAGTTCAAAATCAAGTCGCCAACCAGCTCCGTAATACCTTCTGCGCGGACGATCGGCGGAACGCCGGCATTCGCGGTACAAGCGAACGCGGCATTCTGTGTTTGCGCGGATGCTGAAGTTCCCATACCGAGCAGAAGGGCCACTACAGCAAACGCCAAAAGCCATTTGCGAAAATCTGCCATTTCCTTCTCCTTGTGAAAAATTGAAATTGAATTGATGGAAGTTCTCTTTTTCAACCTGAGCCTCGAGTTAATGCTCGTCATGAAGATTCTGAATATCACCCGATCAAACCCGGCTCGAACCTGCTCCTTACGAGCCTTCCTGCCTTGCCTGTTCGAACTCTCTTCATCGTCTCCATCTAGCTCAACTTGTTCTTAGACTTCTCGTATGTTTGTGCTCGCGGGATTCATGCGTCAAAGATGAATGCCGCCGAACCGTTCGGACGCAGTCAAATCATTCATAACACCCTACGCGAATCAAGTCAAGCGTAAAGTACTGACGTCACAAGCCAGCTCAGCCTGAACTACACAACGGCCCAGCGAACTATTAAATCACAAGAGTGGCTTGATCGGTCAATGCTTTACAGCCAATGGCGATAGAGCGTCCCCGAACGGCGATCTCTAGGGTTTTATCGGCAAGCCGGGACTCTGTAAGGTAAGAGCACCACTCGCCTAGGGTAAATCGCGTTACCGAGGATCAATGATTGTTGAGATCTCCGAATGATTACTCTTTAATGTCTTTGCGCAGCGACTTCATCTGCCCCTTCAATTCGTCGGTGGCATCCACCATTTGATTTGTGTCATAGATTACATGCGGCGTGATGAAAATGATGAGTTCCGAACGGGCCGTGCTGTAAGTGCGCGAACCGAATACCGCGCCCAAAACGGGGATCCGATTCAGGACCGGGATTCCGCTGGTCCCGTAGCTGGTGGTCTCAGAGATGATGCCCCCGATGGCGATCGTATCGCCATCCTGGACGGTGAGCTGCGTTTGAACTTCCTTCTGGTCGAAGGAGGGAGATTGAATGCTGCTGCTGGTGGTCGCCGTGGGCGCGGAAACCTGCTGATCAACGATGAGGGTGACGATTCCGCTGGGGGTAACCCGGGCAACGATGCTCAATGTTACTCCGGTACTTGTTTGGGAAACCGAGTTTGCAAACAGAGAACTGCCGCCCGACTGGACGCCGGTAACGGCCTGGGCAGTGAGGGTGGGCACGGAGGTTCCAACGGTGATGGAGGCCGGTATACTGTCGGTGGCGATCACGGCCGGCGCCGAAAGCTCCTTGGCCCGGCTTTCGGACTCTTGAAGCTGCACCGCTCCCAGCAACTCCCGGCTCTTTCCAACCAGAGTCGCGGCCGAAAGGTTGGTGCTGGCGCCGACCAAACTACCGAGGAACGTGTGCGGGGTGGTGCCAGTTATTTCCTGCAACAGCGCCGTCACGCTGGTCGAGAAATCGTGCGAAAGATCCACCGAATAGATCTTGGCTTCAATTAAGACTTGCCGGGGAGGCACATCCAGGTCTTTCAGCAGCTTCAGTATGCTCTCGTATTCCTGGGCCGAAGCCTGGATAAGCAACGTGTTGTTCAAAGGATTCGCAATGACGCGAGGTACATGCCCCCCTCCCGTCAGGTCGCTTACAGGCGCGTTCCCCAAGTACCTTCCGGTGAGGTCGGTTGGGGCGCCAGTGGCGGCTCCAATCACGCCAGCCGTGGCCGCGGTCATAGGTCCATTCGATCCACCCGGAGGCCCGACGTAACCGCCAACTCCAGGATACGCGCCCCCAGGATACGCGCCCCCGAATCCGCCACCATACCCTACACCGCCCATTCCGCCGCCGCCCATTCCGCCG
>Ga0182024_10003547_pt1 | contig 37030 bp, 34 predicted proteins | sample P32metaG_FD_120480 | JGI IMG/M metagenome (GOLD analysis project Ga0182024, IMG submission 120480) | Permafrost microbial communities from Stordalen Mire, Sweden - P3-2 metaG (Illumina Assembly) | ecosystem: Environmental > Terrestrial > Soil > Wetlands > Permafrost | place: Sweden: Stordalen...
GCCGGCATGATCAGGGAGTTCTCACGCACAGGCCTCGCGGTATGGCAAAATTTGATGATCGACGCCTACCCGTCGCTCTACCGGGAAATCAATCCCGTCCTGGCCAATCATCCTCTTTACGCCTCTGTCCTCCCGTCTGACAGGTGCAATCTTAGGTACGGGTTCGAGATGCAGGGAAGTGGATGGATTTCCATCCTGGAAGAGTTTTCCAAGACCGTTGTTTCTCTGGAGCATGAGCTGCGGTCGTCTGGGTTACAGCCGGACGCTTACATCCGCTCATCGATCGTCCGAGAAAAGCTTGGGCTCTTGATTTTCCAGGTTAATCACAATCTCCGCGAGCCTTTCGCGTCGCTCTACCGGGGATCGGTCATCGCCCTTCGCGACCGTTCATGTGGAGTGTGCATGCGGTGCGGACGACCTGGAAAGTTGCGTCAGCTTGGCTGGCTGATGATCGTTATGTGCGAGGACGAATTTCAGGCCGCCCTGCACCGGCTGGCCGATTCTCAGGAAAGGTCTGGAAGCTAGGCGACCGGCTTTTTCAGGTGACGAACGGGCGCCGGGCCGATGTCGACTGGCTCAAGCCGGGCTGGGATCGGATGCGCCGCATGGCATACGCGAAGGAGCAGTTCGCGACGGTCGGAGGCCTCCAGTTTTCCCAGGATACTGTGGACATGGTTCTGGATCGTCAGAATTGAGCGTCCGAGCCTATCGCTGATCTCGCGGTTGCTCATCCCCTCCAGGACGAGGCTGGCCACCCGGCGCTCGGCCTCAGTTAGTTTATCCAAGTCGAGACCGGGACGATTGCTCTGGGAGAACGTGATCGTTAGGAGGGGCGGTAATAGATCGGTCTGCGTCAGGCTGGTAGTCGCATGGATGCCGGGAAGTTGGATGGGAAGATCGAGTCCAGCCGCTGAGCTCAGGGCGAGCGGCAACCGGGGAAAATCACTGTGCAGGTCGACCGAGGATTCCTGCCTCCAGAGGTTTTCCACCACGCGCCAAGCCTCCGGGCTGGCAGCCGCGATCGCATCGTCCTCGCTGATTAACCAAGGCGCCATGGCTTGGGTCTGGCTGACTAGGGCACTCTTGAGGCGGGTGAGTCGTTCCAGACTTAGCAGGTGGCCAAACACGGCCGCCGTCGCGGTCACAAGCTTGAGCACACCGGTCGCTGGCGTCACAGACAAGAGATCATCCGAGGCGGTGACGCCGAGCATGACCGGCCAAGGAGCGAAGGTGGATACGGGGGCGACCGCCACGGTGCCTCGTGAACCCCGGTCGATCACCTGGACGAACGAGGCGACTGACGGCGCACTGGCCGCCGCGGCCCCGCGCAGGGCCGGGAGAGCACTGGGCAGACCAGCGATGCGCAGGACGCGCGGGCCTTGGGCCGTAACCGAGGTCACTAGGATGCCGCTACGGGACTGGAGCGCGGTCCAGAAACCATCCGCGAATGCCTCCTCCCGCAGCACCGCTTGAAGCAGGGCAACGGACGAGTCGGCTCGTAACGCGCGGAGTGTTAGCACCCCGATGAGATAATAGACCAGCTCGCCTAAGCTGGGACCGCTAGTGGACTCGTGAACCCAGACCGCCTATATTTCGCCCATGAACGAGGCCGTCGCGAAGGTTGGCTACGAGACATACTTTGCTGGATCGAAGTGGGAGGATAAAACCACGCAGGAGCCCGTCAAAGAACGCTGGCGGGTGGCGTCGGGTCGGCTAGCTCCGAACCGCGCCAACGGAGGAGAGTTCCTCTTAGCATCCATCATCAGCGGCGGAGGCCAGCGATGGAGCGATCTCTCGGTCGGAGAGAAGGACAGGTACCAAAAGGCCGCCAATGCAATGGCGGACGCGAAAGCCAAGCTCGCCTAGCTTGGCGACGGTACGGGCGGAGTCTCGCGCGCGTCGGTCCATTGCTGCGTCTCCACGTCGAAGACATAGGTTCCCGGTTCCAGCGACTGCACCCGTTCCCGATCCTTGTCAGGAAAGCTCTCAGCGAGCTCATCCCATTCGATCTCTTCCATTTCACGGCGCACGAAGGTTGCTCCTGCACCGCACCAGTAAGCTTTGTCGCTGTTGCCCAAGTCAGAGACCGAGAGGGTGTTCAGCGGAAGCGCACCCGTCGCCACCGCCTTCGTCATAAAGAATTTATTCACGGCCAAATGTAGCACATGCGCCCCGGCGAGCTTGGGCTAACTATCGCCGGTTTTGAGTTCCGGAATCGCGCCGATTGCCTCGGACTTACCGACAACCTGCGTCTTCGGGGGCGGGAGATCGACCACCGGAAGCGGACCCGGCACGAAAGGACCGCCAGTGGAGGGTTGCTCGGGCGGCAGGTTGGCCAGGGTACTCGCCACAAGGGCCGGATCGAGCGAAGGGTCACCCGGAAGCGGATCCTTGCGGCCCTGCTCGATCAGGATATTGCGCAGGCGGTCGATGGCAATCGTCCGCGACAGCCGGGTATCGCGCAGTTCCTGGGCGATCGAATCGTCGATCGTGCAGGTAATCTCCCCTAAGGGGAGACCATCCTTGAAGACCGGCAGCTTGTCGGGCAGCGGCTCCGGCGGCGGAGGGATGCGCACCATAACCTTATCGCCGATCATGCCCTCAAAGATGGTGCCGGTGTAGCGCCGCAGCGGTGCGACCTCGATGCCATCAGTAGCCACCATGTATTCGCGCGTCACTCGCAGCGCCTTTTCGACCGCGGGAACATCGTAGATCAGGCCAGCAGCATCCTGGAGTGCGGCATGCCATGCCTCGTAGGGGGTCTTTTGCAGTTCGGAGTGATCGACCAGGTTGTAGTTCTGATAGCTGGCCTGGTCGATATAGCGCTGGAAGAGAATCCACGGTATGCACGACTCCTTAGCTTTTGCCAGGCCTTCGTATTGATTGGCGTAGGATGAAAGGCTGGTCCAGATGCGGTGCTCCATGGTGAGAAACAGTCTTTCCACCTTGCCGTTGGCGTGCGGTGCCTCGATCGGTCCCTGCTGGGGCTCAATCCCGGCTTGGAGAAGTGAAAGGCCCCAGTCGCCGTTGGGGTGAAAGATCTTGTGGTTGTCGCTGTTGATGCCGAGCGGCTTGCCATACGCGAACTTGCGAGGATCCCTGCTGGCCGCGATCGCCCAGCGCAAGGTGTGGAGAGCATCCGCGGTGGTCGGCGTTTTGATGAAGCTGCGCAGGGCCATCTGGACGCGCGTCGCACAGTCGATGATCGAAATCACCCACGGCTTCACGTAATTCGCGCTGTCGTCGATCTTCGAGGTGGTGCCGGTTGGATGAAATACCCACACAGGAGCTTCGCTGGCGTCGATCTGCCAAAGGGCGTTGGTCCGAGGCTCTTCCCGGCGAACGGTTACCGCCGCGGTCTCCACTCGTTCCCGGGAGCCCTGTTGCAGGGCGACCTTCACGTCATGCGCGATCCTGTTGATGAAGCGCAGCACCCACCAATAGGACGGCACCGGGGTCCATCCCTTTTCCTCGGCTTTAATTTCAAGCGCGCGGTGAATGGCGGCTGCCCCGGCTTGGGGATGATCTCCGTAAAATGCCAGCAGCCAGCCCGACAGCTCATTATTGATCTTCAAGACCCGGCCCTTATTGAGCCGGCGCCCGTCGGCCAGGGCGGCGTTACCCTTCTTCTCCGCGGCGAGGATGCGAAAGAGCTTCGCCCGGGATATTTTCTGCGTGGCCGCGAAGTCCTCCGCACTCATGCCGGAGGCGCGGTATTTCCGGGCGATCTCCTTGCGGGCAATGATCCACTCAACGTCGCCGGGCCGGATATTCGAGTTATCTTCCATAGGTGGGTATAAGATAGAAAGATCTTACCAGCTCAGGTCGGAGGGCAGCTCCCTGCGGGACAGGTATTCCCGGATCGCGGTGCCTCGGGCAATGGCCTCGTCGTACTCCATGTCCGCGATCTCGCACCAGCGCACGGCCTTGTTGATGAACAGGGCAATCCGGTCCTGGAACTCGCCGCCCTTGAACTGGTACCGAATGAACTCCGCATGCTCATGGTCGATCTGGGTCAGGTCGCCAAGGCTGCCCAGAGCCAGGAGCAGCAGGGCATTCTCTTCCAGGTTGAGGAAGAAGCCGATGGACGGCATGGTCTCGACGAGCTTCTTCGCGAATGCCGGAAAGGCCGGGTGCTCCAGCGCCGTGGGAGCTTCCTTCCGAAGGGCCGAATGGAAGCTGAGCGAGACGGCACCGCACAGCCCGCGCATGGCGGCCCGTGACATGGGCTTCGCCGCTTGGGCGACCTGGCCGAAGACCAGGTTAAAACGAGTGAGGTCGCCCGCGATGACTTCGTCGCGGGTGAACTGGAACTGCATCTTTTCGGGATGTTCGTGCATGCCTGGAGATAGCCGGCACCTGAATTTCCAACCGCGACGGAGCTCGCCCTCCGCTATCCTGGCCGCCACCCTTGGGCAACATGGAGCTGCGACTGATTTTTGAGGGGGATGCACCACTCTCCCAAAACATTCTGGCCGACGTGCTACGTCGACTGGATCGGCGCCTCTTCGTCTATGAGAAACAGGCCCTCAAGGGACTGATCGCGAATCTCCCGCCCGAATTGGCGACAGAGTACCCAGGACTGCGCGAGCACTTAACCAAAGATCGGGTGGCTCAGTGGAGGCAAGAGCTCAACCGTCAGTACAGGGCTGGCGAGTTTTCGATGGTCTACGTGACCGCCGTGCGCGAAGGCAGCATCGAAATTCATTTGGTCGTCGGTCGGCACGTTCTGGATTTTGCCATCGCGTCGGTCGAGACCCTGCTCAAGGGCATGGGGTTCGTGTTCGCGAAAGACATCCTCAAGGAACAACCGCTCTACAAAGCACTCATTGAACTCACCAACAAATGTCTCCTGCCGGGTGTTCAAGAGCGAATCATCAAGGCCCTTCTGGATGTGGCCAAGCACTTCAAGCAACTGCCTCCCAAGGTTGAAGAGGTAATCGAGGGTCCTCCTGGTCCACGCCGGCGCCTCTTGGAGCTTGGGCCAACGTATGACGAGTTGCCTCACCAGAAAGTCTACGTCGCCAAGAGTGTTCCCCGGGATTACGGGATTACGTCGGCCCATGCCGCTCTACCGCCATCAGGGTCGATCGAAAGTACGAAGGCACTAACGAGCCTGCCTTCGGGAACCTATGAAGCGAAGCATCTGGTGGCACATTCCTTTGAGCGCCCACCCGAGGATTTCGCCGTGCAACGTCAGTTACAGATCCCTGACCGGCTGAAAATGGAGTCGATCACCGTGCGGCATCGCTCCGGTACACCCGTCCGGGTGGAAGCCTTGATCAAGCGGATCACCGTCAAAGGGCCGCCGCTGACTTATATATAGGGCGGTCAGGCTCCAAGCCTCCCGCTGTAATCTCCGGGACGGGAGGGATGTCTGCCTGAGTCCTGCGAATGGCATTGGAAGAGACTCGACCTGCAGGCGGAAGCGTGACCACGGCCCTTTCGTATTCGATTGTCCGTAGCTTGAGTTCGTCTCCCAGGCCCTTTGCCTCAGCCGATTCAGTGTCGAGGTTCGCCGAGATGGACGATGGCGAGAAGACCTTCCCCCACACATCCTCAAACGTCCCTGGCTGATCCGCCTCGGTCTTACTGACCGCTTCCTTAGACGGTTCGGGCTCCACGGCCAACAGCTTAGGATTATCGATGATCGCATGTATCCTCTGCTTCAGCCAAGGGTGCTGGCTCTCCGGTACCGCTTTCAGGACACCGGCGATTACTACGAGCGCCCGCTCCAGCGTGATGCCATACTCCCCAGCAGCGGAGGGCTCGACGGTCTTGTAAGCTTTCCCGGCCTTCCGTCCTTCCATCAGGGCGTAGATCTCATCGGTTTCAACGAGGCCATTTTCCCTCTTGAGGTACTTCTTCTTAATCCACCGGTCCAATGTAGAACGGTGAACCTTCGTTAGTTTGCCGGCGTCGCTGAGTGTGAGCTTCATAGTCTCGCAGTATGTCGCGGGCGAGCCGCGAGGTGTTTAATCGACCTATCGTCTCACGCGCCGATTAGTTGAACTGAAGAAGGTTCTTCTTTCCACTGGTGCCGTAGGAACGTCCCGAACTGTCGCGGAGATGTCGCATCCTCCGGACCCGCGTTTTTGAAAGCGACATGCGGATGTCGCGCCTATGTCGCGATAGACGCCCTGACTTGCATCAGAAAAAAGACATACCGCCGGATGTCGCGGCTTTGTCGCGTCGAGGGCCAGACCGATTTCGTGAAAAAAAAAGCCGCCCTCCGGATGTAGCAGGTTTGTCGCAGTAGGCTTCTCACACCGAGGCTACCCCGCGACCCTCAGGATCGACCGGCAAGCGCCGATCGGCGAAAAAGCGGTCTTCTATAGGCTGCCCCGGTATGGCTTGGACCGGAAACCGGGGCCGTCCGGCTCCTCACGGGACGAGTTCTATCTCACCGGGACCATGAAACTAAGTCCCAATGCCGTATCCACCGTGCAGCCCGAAACCAAGTTCCAGGACCCCACAAAGGCCCCGGGCATTTCGGAATCTGCATCCACCCCCATCCCTTCCAAGGACAACTTGGATGCGGACTACCTAAACGAACACCTGAAGGAGCAGACCAAAGTCAGTCACAAGCGAACCGTTGTCCGCATGTTCCTGGCTTCGGGTATGAGCGCCGTCGCGTTCTCAGCATTCCTCTTGAAGGAGTACAAACTGGATGTGAGTCACGACTCGCTGACGCGCTGGGCCAAGAAGCTCAAGGCCGGCAAGTCTCTCAAGCGAAAGCGCTACACATGGAACAACCAGAAGGAGGCTGACGCGGAGTCAATCCGTTTACAGCACCAGATGAATTACGCCGTGGGGCATGTTTCCGCTATTGGGAGCGGGTTTCATCAGGCTTGGCTGGAGCTCTCCAGGGTCTCCGAGCCCATGGGTTGGGGTAAGGCCATGACCTTCCATGCCCTCCGTCATCGCTGGCGGAAGATGCCAGTGGTCGAGCGGGATTACTACACGATGGAGCGTCAGCAGCACTATAAGAAGTACGCTGCCACCGCTCGTGCCATCGGACTTCTGCCTAACGAGATTTGGCAGGTCGATGAGCTCCAGTTCAAGGTCCCGGTCTGGATGGAGAGAGAGCTCGACATGTACGCGGTGGCTTGCGTCGATCGCGCCACTCAGGTCTGCCGCGGGATGGAGTTCTCGCTGGTGCCCATCAACAAGACCTCGTTCCAGCGCGCCGTTAAGGGGTTCTTCCTCGGCCAGTCGGCGATCGCGACCAAGACCGCCAAGCCGGAGGTCATTACCGTGGACAACGCCAAGTTCCACGAGCCACCGGACATCAAAAAGACGGAGTTCGACTTCCGTCTTGCGTGCGAAGGCTTGGAGATCCTTCCGCACTGGAACGACAAACACACTCCACAGCAGAACACCATGGTCGAGAACTGGAACGGGAAGTTCAAATCCATGTTCTTGCCAGGATTGCTCGAAGTCATGGGAGATTTGGCGCCAGCCAAGACTCTCCAGGACACGGCCGCCCTCCTGGCCTACGCGGTTGAGGCTGCGGAGCAGTTCATTCGTCACTGGAATACCACTCCGGATGAGACTGGCCAGAGCCGCATGGACCGATACCTCCAGAAGGCCAAGCCTGAGAGCTTCGCCGTAACAGAGGCGGAGATTGACCGCAGTGTGCGCGTCACCGTTCTGCGGACCGTGGGCAAGTACGGTATTATCCTGGGTAACGACGAGTATTTCGTTGCCAAGGAGCTTGTGGACTATGCTCGCCGGAAGCTGCGCATTCGCATTCGACCGGAGGGGGCGGGCAACGATGTCGACGCCTACTTTGGCTCCGAGCCGGTGGCCACCTTGACCCGGCCGGAAGCTAATTCGGGCCTCAAGGAGCAGCTTGTCAGAGCCTACAACAAGCAGGAGGAGAAGTTCCGGGCGAGGCAGGAGGAGCAGATGGCTCGCTTCCGCGACATCCATCGCCAGTTGCTGCTCAAGGATCTTCCCCCGGATAGTCCGCTCCACGCCCTGGTCCAGAGGGCCGACCTTATCAAGGCCAAGCGCAAGGCGACGGCTGAACGCCGTGCCGGGAAGTTGGCCCGGAAGTCAGCGCCACCGCGACCGCCGATGCCTAAACCCCAGACCACGTCGTCACCGGCTGATGACCAGGACCAGACCATTAACTCGGAGATCCTGTGATTAACCCGGCACCTCTCTTCAATTCGGATCGGGCGCAGACTCGGCAGATGCAGACACTGGCTGCCGAGTGCGTGGTATCGAGCTCACTGCTGTTGGTCACTGGGTGCTCTGGTTCCGGCAAGACTCATCTTGGCCGGGTGCTGGAACGCCGACACCAAAAGTGGCTCACTGATAAGGGGGACGGGTTTGCCTACAAGCCGTTCCGGTATGGCTGCACGAGCACGACCCGGCGGGAGGTTCTCATCCGGGACATGATCGATGAGCTGGCCGGCACGCAGGACGGGCGACGATTATCGTCGCCCAATCTGGTCAAGGGGCTGGTGGCGGCGTTGCAGTCGAGCGAGACCAGCCTGCTTTTCCTGGACAACGCGCACTGCCTTGGTGACGAGGACCGTGAGGACCTCGCTGAGGTGGCGCGTCGCATCCGGGAGCAGCGTCCGTTCGGGGTCATCATGACCGTGTTCGAGGACGAGCCGATGTTCCAGGACTTCCTCCAAGATCCGCGGGCCTTGGCAGAGGTCAACTTGAAGCCCCTGACGGTGCCCGAGAATCTCTATGGTCTTCAGGCACATGATGTGAGGTTCAAGCCGTGGCTTGCTCGGTTCGAGACCAAGAGTCGCGACGTGGAGGTGGCGGAGCTGGCCGAATCGCTCCACGTCATCACGCACGGCAACTTCGAGCGCTTGGCGGCGTTCTGTCGGAGCCTCAAGCACCACATCACCGAGGACGTGCTCACGATCGAGCACATAGACCAAGTGGTGCGCAGACGGGAGGGCAAGACCCGGTAGGCACAAAGCCGCCCAGGTTGATCAGGACGAAACGCGCGGCAGGTGGCTGCGCGTTTTCGTTTTTTCCAGGAGTATAGCTCAGCTTCATCATGAGACTGGCGTCTCATGATGAAGCTGAGCTATACTCCTACTAACGAGAGACCTATATGCCAGTCGCATGATTACTGCTCAAGGTAGACGCATAATCAGGCACACAAGCAGTCGCAATATCTGCGCTCAAGTGCACGGTCCCATGTAGTTGCTCATTATAGGTGGTGACTTGTTCTCACATTACGTGGTGAGTTATTCGCGTATTAGGTGATCACCTTGTTCCCTTGCAGGCACTTACCTCTCTCTGTGAGGGACGTAGTCCCGAACAGAGAGAGGTAAGTGCGCGTCGCACAATTCATGGTGACCGGCTGCCGGGACACTCACTGGCCTGAAACCGCATAGTAGTCACGGTGGCGACTGCTCTCCGGCGACACCAAAGTCAGGGTCAGCCCCCGGCGACGAGCCAGCGAATCAATCTCGAAGGCGGACACGCCGATCGATTGGAAACATGTGGGGGGGGTTGACTGGCGGCGACGGTGGCGTAGACCGGGTTCACCGAGACCTCCACGGCCCACGGGAGCCAAAGTGCACAATGCCGAACGTGATTCAGGGGCGACTGTCCTCGCCGGACTTGAATGCCGCACTCCCCCTTCTTGGGTGATTCTCAATGAGGACGCTAAGACTAATCAACCGCAACGGCGGAAAAGATGATCGCGCAATCCCGCGCTCATGATGCCCTGCGAGCGACGTTTACCCCCTCCGAGTCTGCCCTCATTGAGGTAGCAGGCTCATGCGAGGGGAATCCTACCTAAGAGGGAGGTTCAGATCTGCCGTGATCTGAATGCTGAATGCCCAAAACGTCCCTACGCCACTCTGAAACCCCTCGTTGTACATAATTGTTGGTGAGTGGGTGGATTGGGGTCTCTGCGCAACTTGCTTAAAATCAAGGGGCACCGATGGGTCGCCATTTATTCTGAAAACTGTGCTGCATGAAGTGATCGATTATTTTGGATCGATGCGCCATCTATAATGAGCGCCTACACGGAACGGAAGGTCTACCCGCTTTTGGTCCAGGGCCTACGTAGCGACGGCGGGTTCCTTCACAAGTCCGTCAGCCATCGCTTTGGACCGCCTCAAGCTCCCAGCCCTTGACCTGCTTCCTCTAAATCCTGAAACATGGAAATGCTATCATCACCCGCCAAGCAGGTGAGCTCGAACTCAAGAGCGAGTCGGCGGAACAGAAGAGGTGACCCGCGCTCATGCGTGGGCGCATGACTCCCACACTGGTCGCATGTCGTCGCGGCAGCACCCTGCTTGCAATCGCACTTTATCCAAGGGCGACAATCGCAGAATCAGAGCCTAGGGTCGCCGAATGCCGACCGTCATCTCGTTACCTTTTGGCCGACCGCAAGGCTCAAGGTGCTTGCGCATCATCTCCTGCCAAGCCGCTCATGAGTCGCCAGAATGAATAGAAAGGTCATAATGTACGAGACGCTGATCAAAATGACGCCGGAGTTTGTAAAATCGGCGATCCGATTCGTGTTCCAGCCTTACTCGTTTCATTTATCGCAAGCAGGGCAGGACCTCTGGGTGTTCGGAGAAATGTTCAACGAGAAGAAGGCCGGCTTTTTTCTCGATGTGGGGGCGCACGACGGCGTCCTCATTAGCAACACCTATCTTCTCGAGCGGAAATACCTTTGGAATGGCATTTGCATCGAGGCCAACCCGGACAGCTTTCGGCAACTCCAGCGGAACCGGCGGGCGACCTGCATTCACGCTTGCGTGGACTCAACGGCGCGACTCGTCAACTTCGTCAAACGAGGTATGCAAGGCGGCATCCTTTCCTCAGACACCGACAACAAGGAAGGCTCCAACGAAACCGAGGAAATTTTCCAGGTCGAAACGAAGACCCTCGAAAGCATCCTCGTCGAAAGCAAGGCGCCCTTCGAGATCGACTATCTTTCCGTCGACATCGAAGGATCCGAGCAACGGGTTTTGGGCAGCTTCGACTTCGGGAAGTATCGGTTCAAATGCCTCACCATTGAGCGCCCCACCGAATTGCTCCGGAACATTCTTAAGGAAAACGACTACGTATTGGTGAAGGATATTCCTGGCTTGGATTGTTTTTATATCCACAAGAGCGCCGTCGAGGAATACAGCGCCAACGTGTTTGAGTTTTATCGAAAGAAGCGCCTGACCCTGCGCTGGAGATAAGGTTTCCAGCGGGAGGATTTGATCCCGCTATCGAACGGTCAAGAGGACGCTTCCGCCTCTCTGGATATTAAACCCCGCGTCGCCATGTTCGTCGTTGTCTTTGGACGCGATGACTTCCCCTCTCGACCGGGACGGCCAACGCCGCTAAGCACATCGGCATGTCGAGCGCCGCCTCATCCCCTGTCCGCGATTGGCGAGGCTGGTTTGTGCCCAACGATATTGACGGCTTCTTCGGCCTTTTCGTCGACAACCTATGCCAGCTCATCGTCGTGGTCGGCCTTTGTCCGGCCATTGCGGGCCTGCCGGAGTCGCTGGTGGTGGGCCGCATTCTGCCCGGCATCGCGTTGTCGCTCGTGGCAGGCAATCTCTTCTATGCCTGGCAGGCGCGGCGCCTCGCGCAACGCACGGGCAAGCCGGTGACCGCACTGCCCTTCGGCGTCAATACGGTCAGCCTCTTTGCGTTCATCTTCCTGATCCTGGGGCCGGTCTATCGCGAGACGCACAATGCCGATCTCGCCTGGAAAGTCTCGCTCGTCGCCGGATTGCTCGGCGGCTTGGTCGAGATCGCGGCTTCCTTCTGCGGCGCGTGGGTGCGGCGCCACACGCCGCGCGCCGCCTTGCTCTCCGCCCTGGCCGGCGCGGCCATCACCTTCATTTCGATGGGCTTCATCTTCCAGATTTTCAGCTCGCCACTCGTCGCACTGTTCCCGGCGCTACTCGTCTTGATTGGCTACGCGGGCCGAGTGCGTTGGCCGCTTGGTCTGCCCACCGGCTTCATCGCCGTGATCGTCGGGATTATCGCCGCGTGGCTCCTGCGCGCCTTTCACGTCGTGCCCACCCCGGCATGGCCGACCTCGTCGATTGGCTTTTACCCGCCCATCCCCATCGTCGGCAGCATGCTCGCGCTGCTGGCGCACCCGGCAATCTGGTGGCGTTACGCCGCTGTCTTCGTTCCCATGGCCGTGCTCAACGTCGTCGGCTCGATCCAGAACCTCGAGAGCGCGGAGGCGGCCGGCGACAAGTTCGACACCCGCTCCTCCCTGCTGGCCAACGGCATCAGCGCGGTGGTCGGTGTCTTCTTCGGCAATCCGTTCGCGCCCACGATCTACATCGGCCACCCGGGCTGGAAGGCGCTCGGGGCGCGGGTGGGCTATTCGGTCATGAACGCCGTGGCCGTGACCGCGATCTGTCTCATCGGCGCGATCCCGTTCCTGACCTGGTTTATGCCGATCGAGGTCACGCTCGGCATCCTGCTCTGGATCGGCCTCATCATCACGGCGCAGGCGTTCCAGGAAGTGCCCAAGGCCCACGCCCTCGCCGTCGCGATCGGCTTCATCCCCTCCCTGGCCGCGTGGGGCGAACTCATCGTCGAGACGACGCTTGGCAAGGCCGGCAACGGCTATGCGCTCAAGGATGTCGCGGCCAGTTTCAGCCCCGACCTCTTCATTTACGGCATGCTGGCTTTGGCGCAGGGGTTCATCCTGACCTCCATCTTCTTCAGCGCCATCCTCGCCCGGATCATCGACCGCAACTGGCTGGCCGCCGCCGTCTGGTGCCTGATCGCGGCGGTATTTTCGTCCTGCGGTATCATCCACGGGTTCCTTTGGAACGGACCGGGCTTCATGCCGGACCTGACGCTCTTCCATTCCACAGGTCCCGGCGCTAGTATTCCCAGCGGCCTCGATTTTGCGCTGGTCTACATTCTCGCGGCAGTGGGGCTAGGGGCCCTGCATCTGGTCAAGCCTGCTCAAGTGGAGCATTAGTCCCTATCCTCAAGCGGGACGCTTGCCGTCGGCAACGGAGACAACAGTAAAGCCCTCCGGCGTCAGGTCTTGGAACGAATCGCTATGCGCCTTGGTACGAATGTCCTCGATTCAGCAATGCTCCGGTTGCGGTCGAGATCGCTGGTCTCACTGATCAGGCCTAAGTTTGACGAATGCGCCTGCGCAAAGGGAAAGATCGAGAATCAGACGGCCCAAGACTTGTTGCGTCCGGGTTTTACCTGATACCGCTTTAGCTCCCACCCGTGCTACGTTTCCCTGTCAGTCACACCGTAACTCGGAGAGAACCAATATGCTGTACACAATCGTCGTCGTGCTCGTCGTGCTTTGGCTGATCGGCCTGATCGGCCACATCGGAGGCGGGTTGATCCACTTGCTTCTGGTCGTTGCTCTTATCGTCCTAATCATTAACTTGATTTCGGGGCGACGGGGTTTGTAAGTCCCCTCGCTAATGTCGGGGCTGGCTGGGACCGATAATTCGGTAGCTCACTTATTCCTAGCGGGCAAATAAGGGAGAACATTTTTGCCCGGATAGACGGGGCGGCCCACCCCGTTGAACTTGGATTCTCCTCCGGTGTGTTACGGCCTCTTGAAGTTGGCGTGAGGTTTGCGATGCCCCGACATGGATAAAAAAGTTTCAGGATCGCCACAAAAGGTGGGCGATCCAATAGCAAGGTATCTGGGCGCACGTGGCATTCCTGCCGCCAAGCTCCCCTCCGACATGCTGCGCGAACTGACCCGGCTACTGGATCCCTCGACTGCATTGCAAGAAGCACCCCTTCCCGAGGCGGACCAACCCGAGGCTCGAAATGCCGCCGGGGATCATCGCCGCGATATGCTCACGTTCGAGATGTATCTGGCGGCGTGGATTTCCAAGGAGGGAATTTGCGATAAGCCCAAGTCTCGAAAGAAAAGAGCAAAACCGGACGGCCCTTCCAAGTTCGCTGGCTGATAACGCCGGGCCTTGGAATCCAAACCACTGGAGGATCTTCGACCGCGCGATGCCGCGAGTGGCGGCTAACGCTGTATCAGGGATTCACGGGCTCTCGGAACCGAGGTCTTTTCCGAGCGACTCGACGACTCGGATCATGATGGTCAGGATGCGTCGGGTGTCGGCATGGGTCGCCTTACTCATGAGTTGAAGCAAGCCGAGGGGTTTCTCGGTTTGGGCCTCTGCCAGCGCCTTGGGCACGGCCCCGGCAAGCTGTTCGAGCAGCTTGGGGTCGAGGGCGGCGAACAGCTTGATCAGGATCATGGAGTTGCGGATGCCGCGAATGACCTCCGGGCTGTTTCCCGCTTCGACGAGGATTTCGAGGACCTTTTCGCCGGAGCCCAGCGCGCCCTTGGCCAGTTCGAGAAGGCCCTTGTCGTGGAGTCCCTGCAGGACGTCGCAAGCGGCGAGCAAAGCCTCGGCGTGTTCCCTGGGCGCATTTTCCAGTCGATGATAGAGGACCTCGCGCGGATCGCGCGGCGGGATTTTCAGTAAAATGGGTTCAGCCATACGTTCTCCCTAAACGTGCTTGGGGGCGGCGTGGATGGGTTCACCTGCGGGCACGGGTTCGCCCTTGGGCATTTCGTAATCGATCCGCTTCCACTTGCGTTCGACTTCGACGCCCATCTGCGGCGTGGGATGGTGGAAGCGCGAGTTCACCTTGGGTAGCGGGCTTTCGCCGATGTCGTCGAGCACGACCATGCGCACGGACGCTTCCTTGTAGGCCGGCGTGTGGGTCGTTGCATCGGTGTGGCTGCCGGTCAGGAGATTCACCGGACTCTCGGACGAATTCATCGGCATGTAGAGTTCCTTGCCCTGCACGCGGTCGGTCACCAGCGCGCGAACGCGGAGCTTGCCGTAACGCGAGAAGAGCTGCACCCAAGTTCCGCTCTGCAGGCCCCGTTCCTTTGCGAGTTCCGGTGAGACTTCGAGAAAAGTGTCCGGCACTTTTTCGCGGATGCCGGGAGCTTTGTAAGTCATGTTGCCCTCGTGGAAATGCTCGAGCATGCGCCCATTGTTGAGATGCAGGTCGAATTCCTCGTTCGGCTCGTCCGTCGGCTCGCGCATGGCAAGGGGATAGAGTCGCGCCTTGCCGTCGGGGAAGGCAAAGCCCTTCGTATAGAGGAGCGGTTGGTCCGTACCATCGGCGGCGACGGGCCATTGTAGCGACTTGTAGCCCTCCAGCCGCTCGTAGGTCACGCCCGCGAACATGGGAGTGAGGGCGGCGATTTCCTTATAGATTTCAGAGGGATGCTGGTAGTTCCAACCGGCGCCCAGATGATTCGCGACATCCTGGATGATGCGCCAGTCGGGTCGGCTTCCCTCCAACGGCTCGAGCACCTGGTAGAGACGCTGGATGCGCCGTTCCGTGCTTGAGAAGGTGCCTTCCTTTTCCAAGCTCGGGCTGGCGGGGAAAATCACGTCGGCGTACTGGCAGCTCTTGCTGAAGAAGATGTCCTGCGCGACGAAAAATTCGAGCTTGGCGAGCCCGCTTTGAACGTCGTTGGCGTTTGCGTCGACGAGCGCAATCTCCTCGCCGAAGAGATACATGGCCTTGAGTTTGCCGGCGTGGATGGCGTCGATCATCTCCCGGTTATCGAGGCCCTTCGACGTCGGCAATTTCACCTTCCACGCGGCTTCAAAGCGGGCGCGCACTTCAGGGTCCGTAACCTTCTGGTATCCGGGCAAATTCACCGGATGAGCGCCATGATCGCCCGCACCCTGGACGTTGTTGTGGCCGCGTAGCGGATAAGCACCCGTTCCGGTGCGCATATAATTTCCGGTGACGAGCAGCAGATTGGAAATCGCCGTGGAGGAATCCGAACCCATGACGTGCTGCGTGATGCCCATCGCCCAGAGGATGCAGACGCCGTCGGCCTCAACGATCATATGGGCGACCTTCTTCAGCAGGTCCACGCTGAATCCGCAGGTCTGCGCGGCAAATTCCAACGTGAAGGACTCGAGGCTCTTGTAGTACGCATCCAGGCCATTCACCCATTTTTCGATGAACTCGGTTTTCTCCAGGCCGCTGTCCAAAATGTATTTGGTGATCGCGCACAGCCACACGATGTCCGTCCCGGGCTTCGGCTGGAAAAAGAGATCGGCGCGCTCGGCCATCTCGTGTTTGCGTAAATCGGCGACGACGAGTTTTTGGCCGCGCAGCTTGTGGGCCTGCTTCACGCGCGTGGCCAAAACGGGATGCGCCTCCGCGGTGTTGCTGCCGATGATCAGGACGAGTCGCGCGTTCTCGATATCCTTGATCGATCCCGAATCGCCGCCATAGCCGACGGTGCGGAACAGGCCTTCCGTTGCGGGCGCCTGGCAGTAGCGCGAGCAATTATCCATGTTGTTCGTGCCGATGACGGCGCGCGCCAGCTTTTGCATGAGGTAGCTTTCCTCATTGGTGCATTTCGAGGAGGAGATGAAGGCGAGCGCATCGGGGCCGTTCTTGGCCTTGATCTCGGCGAAGCGCCGCGCCACCAAGGCAAGTGCTTCCTCCCAACTGGCCTTGCGGAAATTACCGCCCTCACGAATAAGCGGCGAGGTCAGGCGGTCACTGCTGTTGACAAAATCCCAGCCGAATTTTCCCTTCACGCAGGTGGAGATTCCATTGGTCGGACCGTCGTTGGGCTCGATCTTGAGGATGTGCCGGCCGCGGGTCCAGACATCGAAACTGCAGCCGACGCCGCAGTAGGTGCAGACGGTTTTCGTCTTACGGGTACGCGATTCGCGCATGGCCGATTCGGCTTCGGAGACTTTGAGGATCATCTGGTAACCCATGTCGGGTTCGATGCCCTTGATGACGTCGATCATGCCATTCAGCGCGGGCTTCGGCAGCCCGCTCATATAGCCGGCCTCGCCCAGCATCGATTTTTCCATCAGCGCGTTGCAGGGGCAGACGGTCACGCAATGGCCGCAGGAGACGCAGCTCGATTCGCCGATCGATTTGCCGCCGTCCCACAAAACGCGCGGATGGGGGTCTTCCCAGTTGATGGAGAGCGTTTCGTTGACTTCCACGTTCTGGCACGCCTCGACGCAGCGGCCGCAAAGGACGCACTGGTCCGGGTCGTAGCGGTAGAAGGGATTGGTGGCGTCGATTTCGTACGGCTTGGGCGTGTAAGGGATTTTCTGGTGATCGACCCCGAGCATCTTGGTCGTGTTGTGCATCGTGCAGTTGCCGTTGTTGTTGTCGCAGACCGTGCAGTAAAGCATGTGGTCCTTGAGCAACCGGTCGAAGGCTTCACGCTGCGCCGCGTCGGCCCGAGGCGTCTTGGTTTGCACAACCATGCCCGAGGAAACCTTCGTGGCGCACGCCCGCACCAGTTGCCCATTGACCTCGACCATGCAGGTGTCGCACGTCTGGATCGGCCCGAGCTGATGATGGTAACAGACCGCCGGAACCTTTTCCTCCCGGCGCAATAGCAGATCGATGAGAAGCTCACCCGGCTTCGTTTCTACTTCCTGACCATCCAGGTTTAATCTGATCATCGGAAACCTCCTAAGTTGGAATTCCAATACACCGAACCTGCCTGCTGAAGTTTAAGCCCGCGACACGCCTGAGCAAGCCGGATTGTAAGACCCGCTCCCGCGTTTGCTTTTCACGGCACAAGGATCAGTTTCTCTTTCACTTTCCCCCCACCCAGGAGGTGGTAGGCCTCGACGATCCCGGAGAATGAAACCGTTCGAGTCGCCGGGGGCTGGAAAGTGCCGTCTTCAATGCCGGGCGTCAGTCCCCGCAAGATCTCGGAAGCTTGCTCGAATGTGATCTTCACTGAGTCGACACCGAACAGGCGCGATTCACGGTGATAGAAATCGACGAGGTTGAACGAAACGCGCGGATCGGGATTGGAGGCAATTGCGACATGACGTCCGCGCAGGGCAAGCGACTTCAAGCACGGCTCGAACATCGGTCCGCCCACCACGTCAAAGACGACGTCAACGCCTCTGCCTGCAGTCGCGGCAAAAACAGCAGCAGGCAGATCGCCTCCATCCAAACCCAGCCACTGACTGACGACCGATGTGCTCAAGGCCGGAATATCAGTGGACTTGCGGGCCGTTCCGATGACCCGTGCGCCAAATTTACGAGCGATCTTTGCGGCCGCGCCGCCAACCGCTCCCGTGGTACCGGTAATCAAAATCGTCTCACCAGCTTGAATCCGGGCAGTCGAAACCACTGCGGACCATGCCGTCATGTAAGCGACACCCATCGCGGCTGCCTGCTCGAAGGTCAGGTTCTTCGGCAACGGATTGAGGGCTGTGATGGGCACGGCGACAAACTCCGCGTGACTTCCGTCGCGACCGAACCCGAGATTGCCGCCTGAACCGAAGACAGCTTTGCCCTTCCACGCTTCCGGCCCCTGGACGACGATGCCCGCAAAATCACGTCCAGGAATGCGCGGCACGGTCGTTTCATGCATCTTGCCCAGAACGTTCTTCACGTCGCTCGGATTGATGGCCGCGGCCTTGACTTGCACAAGAGCCTCGCCGGATGCGGGAACAGGATTCGGCACATCCTCGATCGTCAGATGGTCTAGGAATCCGGTTTGTTGAAATCGTAGAGCACGCATATAAATATGAAGACTGAAACGTTAGCCCCTAAACGCAATTAGCGATTTCGTAGGGAAACCACCCCAGGTTCTCGGTTTCGTTGATCCAGTTTTCGATCAGGCCCCCGTGAGCTCCTCACCGCTTATTCACGCCACGCCGAATTAAGGATGATGCTGCAAAAATTGGTCCGTTTGAACTTCGGGTCATGCAGGGCAAGCACGTCGTCGTTCACGGTTCCAAAGGTGGTTTCCGGCTTGTGGCAGAATCCGTCGTGAAAGGCGTGGATGATCTGCTCCTTGAAGTGGTCCCCGCGCGGATGCGCCTTGACCACCGCTTCGCGCTGGACATCGGGCACGTTGAGATATTCGATGCCGAGAACGTCCATCTCGACGCCCGCGGTCACGAGCGCCACTTCCGGCTTCTTGTGCTGGGGAATGCCCGGGGTGGTATGCAGCGCGATGGCATCCCAGACAATCTCGATGGCGGCCTCGTCGAGGCCTTGCTGCCGCAGGAAATCCCGCGCGGCGTTGGCCCCATCGACCTCGAAGCGCTCGGTGGCGCTGCTATACTCCTTGGTGAGCCCCATGTCATGAAACATGGCCCCGATGTAGAGCAGCTCGGGGTCGAACTTTAGTTTCTTTCGCAGTCCAGCCAGCGCCCCGAAATAATAGACGCGGGTCGAGTGGTGGAAGAGAAGATCAGACTCGGTGTCCCGCACGAGTTCGGTGGCGGCTTGCGCCAGTTTGCTGTCCGGGATGCGGACACCTGCTATTGATGTGCTTTTCATAGGCACAACGTAATCGTGTCCCTGCTGAAACCCTACGCCATGGTTCCTACGATTTAGGCCAAACCTATTTTCCGATACCCGACGAGCGAAAGCGACCCCGGTATTCGCCCGGTGTCGCTCGAAGAACGCGGATAAAGCCACGGGCTAAAACATCGGAGCTGCCAAAGCCGCAGCGGTCGGCGATTTCATCCATGCTTTGTGTCGTGCGTTCCAAAAGGCGCCGCGCCGTTTCAATGCGCAGCTCTTCCACGTAGCGGGCGGGCGACTTGCCGGCTTCGCTGGTGAAGACGCGTTGAAAATTGCGCGGACTCATCGCCACGCGTTTCGCCAATGCAGGTACGGAAAGATCGGCCGTGAGATGCTCCGCCATCCAGACCCGCAGCTCATGCAGCGGTTTACGCTCTACGGATTGTGTCTCGAGCGAGACGCTAAACTGGGCTTGATTGCCGGGTCGGCGCAAGAAGACAACCAGAACTCGCGCAACTTCCAAGGCCAGGGCCGCACCGTGATCTTCTTCCAACAAGGCGAGAGAAAGGTCGATGCCGGCGGTAACACCGGCTGAAGTGTAGAAATTATCGTCCTGAATCCAGATCGGCTCGGGGTCAACGTGGACTTGGGGATAGCGCCGGGCCAATTCGGCAGCGAAAGCCCAGTGGGTGGCGGCCCTCCGGCCATCCAGCAGACCCGCGTAGGCCAGCAGAAAGGCGCCCGTGCAAATCGAGCCGACACGGCGACTGCCCGCCGCCGCCTGCCGCAACCATCGCACGGCTGACGCTTCCGGCTTTTTTTCCTCCACCCCAATTCCGCCGGGAATCAAAAGGGTATCGATCTCGCCCCGAAAATTACGGAAGTCGGCGTGGCAATGGAGAGACAGTCCGCACATGCCGGCGATCTTTCCGTCAGCGCGCGCTTTCTCCGCGTTGACGATCTTGATCTCATATAACGGCTTGCCTCCCACGGCCCTATTCGCCGAAGTGAAGACATCGACTGCTCCGACCAGATCAATTTCGCGTACCGGCGGGAGAGTAAAGAGCACGATGCGCTTGGTCTCGGCGGAAGCGGCCATGAGCATTTTCTAAGTCCGGCAAGTCGGTAAGTCGAGATTCTGAACTAAAGAGTGGGTTTGGAACCGTGCGCAATATCCCACGGCCATCCCAGAGAATATCTCGAGTCCGATCACAAACCTCTCCTGCGGAAGCCAGTGTCGTCGGATCATGATAAAACCGCCGCGACGGTTGTTGAATTTAGGTGAGGTCTTTTTCGACACTCCGAGAATCACGTGACGCGGACTGTCGATAATAGGAAGGACGCTTGCCGGTCATCTTAAAAACGACGTTCGACAACGCAAAGGGATTGCCGTAGCCGACAAGCCCGGAAATCGATTCCAAGGTGAATTTTGTCGTCTGCAGGAGCGTCAAGGCGCGCTGCACGCGCAGATAGGCGACGTGATGCATCGGGGCATGGCCGGTTTCCAGGAGGGAATGATAACGCAGTTGTTCCCGGCTCAGGCCGGAAATTCCCGCGAGCTGATCAATGTCCCATTGCTGGGCCGGGTCTCGAACGACGGTCTCCCAGAGCTTCCAAAGCCGGGTTCCTTTTTTCCCGAGCTGCATCAGGTGATAGGCGTGCATGCTCACCAAGTCCGCCCAGAGTTCCAGCGTTCCCGGAGGACTGTTGGCGGGTTCGTGATTCAGGTATCCCTGCAGCGCCAGATGAAAAGGCCGCGGATCGGCGCGAAAGACCTGGGACTTTTGAAACGCATACGTCTCGAAAAATTCAGGGCGGGCATGCAGCCAGCCAAACTGCCACTTTTGGCGCGGGCGAGCCCGGAAAGCCTCCGGGAAACCCGGCGGATTGACAAAGATATCGCCCGCACCCAGCCGTCGCCACGCCCCCGCCTGCCAGAGTTCTCCCTCTCCATCGACGGTGGCGAGGATGTGTCCGTCCAAAAAGTGAGGCCGAATGATGCGATAGGGTTGCCGCGCGTGCGTGATGCCCGCGAAAGATAGATGACGTTTGCGGAGTTCGGGAAGATCGGCCTTGATCCACTCCTTGGTTTCGTGTCCAAAAACGAGGATTTCTCCCGATGTCTTAAAGGGAAGAGCATCGGCCACGCGGCGAATCTAAGACGTGCTTTAGATAATCTCAATCCGGCTTTTCGAGTATCAATTCCTGGATTTCAATCACGCGACTACGCCTCCTCTGGCTTTCCAAAGATTTCGCTAGGAATCTTTCGCACGATTGCCTCGCCACGTGGCTGGAGAAAATCCTGTCCGTTTGGAAAAGTCGGAGGACAGGTGGTAGGGCGAATAATAGCCGAGTCGTTCGGAGATTTCCTTGATGGTGAAGTTGGAATTACCGAGCAAGTCCTTGGCCCGTCGATGGCGAATCTCGATTTGATATTGTCCGGGAGAAAATCCCGTGGAGCGTTTGAATTCCTTTCGGAAGTAGGAATAACCCACGTTGAGACGGCGGCCGATCTGCTTGATCGAGAAACCATCTTCCGAATTCCGGTCGAAAATAGTCTGGGCTTCAGAAATGATGCCATCGATACGGCGCGACGCGGCCTTTTGCCGGGCCGAGTTCGATCGAAGAAGGGTCAATATTTGTATAGCCAAAAGTCCGAGATGGACGGGAAAGCCGACAGGTTTGGCACGAGCCAGATGATGGGCCGCTTCCAGATGATTTTCGATTTGATTGATCGCCTGTGTTTTGAGGACGGGATTCCGAGAATCGATGATCTTGGCGGAGAGCAGATGGTCCATATAGGGACCATTCAGTTCAATCCAGGATTCCATCCAGCCAGTGGAGCGATCGGGCCGGTAGCGATGCCAGACCCCAGGGAACAAGAGAATCACCGTGCCCCGCTCGACTTTCTTCCGCTTGCTTAACGAGGACTCAAACCATCCACGACCGGTGTGGATGTAAAGGAGTTGATATTCCTGCAGCGTGCGGCCCTGATCGGGGGCGAAGTGATGGCTCGTCGGGTGTCCGGCGGGCGGGTACTCGGCATTGGGAGCCACCCGCATCCGTCCAAACGAGGTTGCATAAAGGCCCCAGGCACGGTCTTTCCGTGCGGCTGGAAAGTAGCTGAAAAAATTTTGGCTCACGAAAATTATCGGATCATTTTTTACATTAAAAAGATCACTTTGTCGATTTCGCTATAATAGAATCTTGGCTACATTTGCGTCGTTATTAGTGGTAATCCGTTTCTAGGCCTCCTGTTTCACTGGATCGGGGGCCTTGCGTCGGCCAGTTTCTACATCCCTTACCGAAGGGTCAGAAAATGGGCCTGGGAGACCTACTGGCTCGTGGGTGGCTTCTTTAGTTGGATCATTGCTCCGGGGTTGGTGGCCTTGTTGATGACTCGCGATTTGCTGCAGGTCTTGGGCGAGGCGTCGGCTTCAACCTTGTTCTGGACCTATTTTTTCGGCTGTCTCTGGGGCGTGGGCGGATTGACCTTCGGCCTCACCATGCGTTACCTCGGAATCTCGCTCGGCATGGCCGTGGCGCTCGGTTATTGCGCCGCATTCGGCACGCTCATGCCCCCCATTTTCAATGCGATTTTCAGTCCTCACGGCACGCCCCTTTCCCAGGTGTTTGGCACCACTTCCGGCGTCGTGATCCTGATCGGCGTGGGCGTCTGCCTGGCGGGAATTGCGTTGTCCGGCATGGCGGGCGTGACGAAGGAAAAGCAGATGTCGGAAACGGAAAAGAAAGCCGTGATCAAGGAATTCAGCTTCAAGAAGGGCATGCTGGTGGGGTCATTTTCCGGGGTCGTCAGTGCGAGCTTTTCGTACGGATTGGCGGCGGGCGAGCCGATCAAGGAGCTGACGCTTAAACATGGCACGGCTCCGCTTTGGCAGGGCCTGCCCGTCCTGGTGGTCATCTTGCTGGGCGGATTCACGACCAACTTCATTTGGTGCGTGTTTCTCAATTTGAGGAACCACACGGGCGGCCAATATTTTACGGCGAACGCGCAGGAATCACCGCAGGATCCCTATCCGATCATCGAAGCAACGACTGACGCTCCGGGCGAAGAGATGGCACGGAACGCGCCGCTCTCTTCCACCGAACGGGCCCAGGTTTCGCTTGCCCTGAATTATCTCCTTTTGCGCCATCGCCGGCGTGGCGTGGTACCTCCAGTTTTTCTTTTACACCATGGGAGAAAATCAGATGGGCCGATACAAGTTCTCCAGTTGGACGCTGCACATGGCGAGCATCATCATTTTCAGCACGCTCTGGGGCCTGGCGCTTCACGAGTGGAAGGGCGCGAGCCGGCGCGCGATGATGTTCCTCGCCTTAAGCCTCGCCGTGCTCGTCGGCTCCACAGTGATCATCGGTTACGGAAACTACCTCGGGGTTTCCAAACCTTAACGCTGACATTAATCATGCGAACAAATTCCTATCCATTTTCGCAGGAGGCTTACGCCGAATGGGGCGTTGACACGGAAGCAGCACTGAAAAGGCTCGCGACCATTCCGCTGTCGCTTCCCTGCTGGCAGGGAGACGATGTGCAGGGCTTCGAAAAGGAAGTGGCGGCACTAACATCCGGAGGCATCCAGGCCACCGGCCATTATCCGGGCAAGGCGCGCACGATCAATGAACTGCGGCGTGACTTGGACACAACATTTTCGCTCATTCCCGGGCGGCATCGGTTGAACCTGCATGCGTCCTACGCCGACCTGAATGGACGGAAGGTTGAACGCAACGCGCTGGCGACGGAGCATTTTCAGGGCTGGATCGACTGGAGCCGGGAACGCGGCCTCGGACTGGATTTCAATCCCACGTTTTTTTCGCATCCCTTGGCGAACGACGGCTGGACGCTTTCTCATATCGATTCCGGGGTGCGTCAATTTTGGATCGAACACGGGATTGCCTGCCGGAAGATCGGTGGCGAAATGGGGCGGCAGCTCGGCACGCCCACGGTGACGAATGTCTGGATTCCCGATGGATCGAAGGACGTCGTGGTGGATCGCTCGGGTCCCCGGCAACGCCTTGAAACTTCGCTGGACACGATTTTCAAGGAAGAGGTCGATTCCCGGTTTCATCTCGATGCCCTGGAGTCGAAACTCTTCGGGATCGGGTCGGAATCGTACGTGGTGGGATCGCACGAATTTTACCTCGGCTATGCGGTCAAACGGCAAAAGCTGCTTTGCCTGGATGCCGGCCACTTTCATCCCACCGAAAGTTTGGCGGATAAAATCTCTTCAGTGCTGCTGCACGTTCCGCAGATCCTCCTTCACCTCAGCCGCGGCGTGCGCTGGGATAGCGATCATGTCGTGATCCTGGACGATTCGACCAAGGCCATTATGGAGGAGTTGGTGCGGGGCGAATTTCTGGAACGCACGCATATCGGGCTCGACTATTTCGACGCGAGCATCAACCGGGTAGCGGCGTGGGTCATCGGTGCCCGCAACGCGATCAAGGCTCTCCTGCTGGCGCTCCTGGAACCGACCGCCAAACTGCGCGAAATGGAAGCGGCCGGGGACCACACCTCGAGACTGGCGTTGCTGGAGGAAATCAAAACGCTGCCCTTCGGCGAGGTATGGAATGAATACCTGCGCCGTCAGGACGTGCCGGACGGCGTGCACTGGCTGGCGGAACTGAAAAAATACGAAAGCCAGGTCCTGGCAGAGCGCGTTTAGTTAGAGATCAGAACAATCCGAACCAGAGTCTTCGGATGATCGGAGCTCTTGGCGAAAGCGCCATGACTCTGGGCGTACGAACCGAATCCAAGACGCCGAAACAGCGATCGCTTAATGGATCATTTTTTCTTTCGCGCGATGACCACGATCAAATAGCCGAGAATAAGCAGGTTGGCCGTGGTCAAGAGTAGCTTGATGACGCTCACCTTGTGGATAATTTCGTAAATCTCCACGGGCAGGAGCGATCCCGTGACGATCACGACAAACCATTCGGCCCACCGCTTGTGCAGAAACAAGCCTGTGCCCTCGGTTCCGAAAAGGGCGGCATAGAAGAAAGAGATGGCGCTCAGGCCAATCAGTTTCAAGTTGGAGTTCGTCAACTTCCCCACTTGGGCAATGAAGGCCTGGGCATAACGGTTGTCGGAATCGACATGCAGGTGACCCAGCAAATGTTCCACGCGCTGGCCCACATCCTTATTGAAGAGGTGCAGCACCCCAATGCCGGCGGCGAAAAATAACACCGCCTTGATCAACTTGAACACGGCGATCACCCGCAGAAAAGGATCGGAATTGGCTTTCTTGCTCACGGCCTGATCGTGTCGATACGACCTGACGATGTCGATTTTCATCGCGGCGTACTGCGCGCTGGCGGCAAACCGTCGCCACGTCTACATTCAAACATGCCTTGGAGCCTGGTCATCCTGGCGGTCAGCATTTTTGCCTTCATCATGTCCATGATCGCGATGCTCGGATGCTTCTTTGGCGAAGAAAGGAAACGGGTGCTGTTCCTGCTGTTGCTCGCCTGTGTCCTAATTAGCGGCGCCTGCACCGCCATGGAACTTCACCGGTTCCTTACCCCTCCGCCGCCGCCCGAGCAACCCGTGTTCAATCGGCAGCCGTTTTATCCTCTCTAGGATCGCTAAAGCTGGTCCGGCGCGGGATTGGTGCCGATGTCATCCGGCACGGCGTTGGTATTGGCCGACGCGTTGGCGGCTTCCTTCAACGCGCCGCCACTCAAACCGGGCGAACCGAAGCGGCGCCGAAACTCGACCAGGTTGTGCCGGAATTTCTGCAGCTGGTCCGGCGTGAGGATCGACCGGAGCTGCTGGCCGGTCTGGCCGTTCAGCGCCCGCATTTGCGGCTGGATCTGCGCTTGGATCTTTTTGCGCTCCTCGATGTTCGACATAAACACATCGTGGAAACGTTCCTGCTGGCTGGGATCGAGATTCAATCCGTGGCTCAGGTGCCGCTCGAGCATTTCCTCATACGCCAGCGAGCCGCGCTTGAGCAACACGGTGGTGCGATGATGGACCACCGCGAGGGACACAAAAGCTCCCGCGAGGCCGCCCAGGACGAAAATCAGGATGACACCGAGCAGGGATTTCCAGTCACGCATAACTCAATTGAAAGTGGCGAAAAGATCGACCACGTCGGGATTTTGCAGCGACGCGGCCTGCGCCGCTTCCTGCGACTGGCGATCGGATTCCATCTGCAAGGCTCCCAGCCCCAGCACGACAAGCGCGAAATAAGGCACCAAGCGCCACGCAAGGCTTCCCACACCGCCGGTCGATCGCGTCGAAGCGGACGTAAGCTTCGCAAGCAGCCGTGTCTCGAAGGCGTACTCCGCGCGCGACGTGTCCGGGCGCTCCATGCGGGCGCGCGCGAAAAGCGGGTCGAGGAGCGGATCGGGCGAAGAGGATGAGTCGTTCATGTTAGCGTGGTAAGAAGTTTGTGCAGGCTGGCGCGGGCGCGGAAAGCGCGAACTTTGACGTTGCCCACGCTCCAGCCGGTGAGTTGGGCGACTTCCTGCAGCGAGCGGTCCTCCAACTCCAGCAGGGTAATGACGAGTCGTTCCTTGGGCGTGAGCTGGCGGAGCGCTTCGTAGAGCCGCTCCACATCGGGATGCGGCGCGGGCGGTTCCGAGGCGCGAGGCTCGTATCCCTCGGCGAGAAGCGCCTCGACCGACGGCCCGGTACGCTCGCGTTCCCGCCTGCGACTGCGCAGGTAGTCGTAGCTCTTGTAGGTCGCGATGCGCAGGATCCAGTGCTCGAAGGGCGATTCACGACGGAACTGGCGCAGGTTGGACCAAGCCTGGATGAAGACATCCTGGCAAATGTCCTCGAGATCTGCGCCGTTGGCCGCAAAGCGGGAGACCAGGCCGAAGACGCGGCTCTTGTGACGGGCGGCCAGCTCGCCAAAGGCCGAGGCGTCGCCGCGCAACGCCGTCGCGACCAATTGGTCATCGGAACAGTCCGCCGCCATATCCCTAATGAATGCGCATGGAAAAAGGGAGAAGCGATCATCTTCGTCGCGGAGGTGAAAATAGGGAAGACCGCGCAGAAACGGACAAAAGACGAATCATGGCGATTATCTCGGGCGATGCGCACAGGACGGCGACGCCCCAGCCCAGGATCATGACATTCAATATCTTCCAGACGTTCATCTCCTTCTCCAGACGAAGGGGAACGCGAAAAAGTTACAGGATTGAGGCCCTAGACACCGTGTCCGGTCACCTTCCATTCCACCCGCACGACGCCTGCCACCTGTTCGAGCGACTGAACGAACGGCGGAATCGCGTTCTTTCCCTCGGGCGCCCGCCATTTGACCTGGCATTTTTGCCATGATCCTTCCGGCCCGGATCCGGCCTCGCTCCACGCCAATATCTCTCCGCCACCCTCGGCGATATGCCGAACAACTTCCTCTTGGGACGACATCGGCGCGGACAGGGTCAGGAGGCCCTGCACATCACGGCTCCATCGCTTTTCGACCGGCTTGAGCGCCCAAAGAATGAGGAAAGCCATGGCCATCGCCGCCAGCCCGAGCCCCAGCTGGCCGCCCCCGAAGCAGAGTCCCATGGTCGTGGCAAACCAGAGCGTCGCGGCCGTGGTCACCCCGGTGACGAAGGTATCGCGCCGCAGGATGGCGCCCGCGCCGATGAAGCCCATGCCGGAAAGAATGCCGAGCGGCAAACGCATCAGGTCCATCACCACGAAGGAGGACGACGCCTTGCCGGCCAGGTCGAGCAGGAGGTTCGCCTGGATCATGCTCAGCGCTGCGGCGAGGCTGACGAGCATCGTCGTCCGCAGCCCCGCCGACCGGCCATGCTCCTCGCGGTTCATGCCGATGAGTGCGCCGGCGACGGCGGTCAGGACAAGCCTCAGGGCGATGTCAGGCCAGGTGGGATGGAGCGGCATTTTTAGTGACGCGAAGTGCGCACCTCTAATTACGTCTGCGCCGGGCCTTGGGCAAGTCCGGCTCCCGGCTATCTCTACTTAACGTACGCCGCGTCATTCGCAGCGACGCCTGTTTCCGACGCCGGAACGTCGAGCGGCGCGAACTGGAACCACTGCTCCGGATGCTCCGTGATGGTGGGCAGCAGCGCATCGACGAGCACCTGCGTGAAATACTGCAACGTCTCGGCCGGGGTGTTGAGCCGCTCGACGACGATAGGTGCAAACGCCTCAAGCCGGTAGCGGCCGTTGGGTTTGGCGACGACCGTCACGGGAATCACCGGGCACTGCGCCAGCAGCGCGAGCAGCAGGATGCCGCTCGAGCACGGCAACGGTCCGCCCGGCAATTGCGCGGAGAAACTTTGCGAGGCATGCGGGCGATCAAAAAGCGCAGCGACGAATTTCCCGGCCTTGAGATGCTTGGCGATCTCGACGAATTGCCAACCGCCGCCACCCACTTCCACGGTTTCCACGCCCCAGCGCTTGCGGTAATCGGCCCGCCATTGGGTGAGTTCCGCCGACGGCTCGGGGTTTGTCAGCGCGACCATCGGGTAGCCGAACTCGTGCATGACCGCGCTGCCCAGTTCGAAAAAGCTCAGGTGCGGCGTGAGCAACAACGCCCCCTGCCCGCCGAGATGCGCCGCCTTCAGGTATTCAAATCCGCGGCGTTCGTCGACGAGGTTGATGGCGGTCTTCACTGAGCGCGCCCCGGCGTAAAAATAGTCGGCTAGCACGCGCCCGAACTCGGCATAGACGGCAATCGGATCAGGTTCATCCGCGCGGCCCAGCAGCGCGAGATTCTTCCGCACCACCGCGACGTTGCGCGGATGCGTCCAGGCGAAGAGATAACCCCACGCCGCGCCAAACGCCCGCAACAGGCCGCGCGGCGAACAGCCGGCCACGAATTCACCGAGACCAAACCACCCGGCGCGGTAGGTCGTTTCGAGACGATGGGACGACATGCGGAGAGGCTACTTCCGCAGCAGCGTCCAATACAAGAGGCGCGGCAGGCGCGGTAGCATGCCGAAGAGCAGCCGAATGTGGGTTTTCACCAGCAGCAGGTTGTCGGGCAGATAGCGGAAATAGGAGACGCCGCCTTCCTGTCTCGTGAGATAGCGCACGGCGACCGGGATGTTCCTCGTGCGCCAGCCCTGCCAGTACAGGCGCACCGCGACCTCCGTGTCGAAATCGAACCGGCGCGCCGTGCGGATCCTTTCCATCAGCCGCACGGTGGCCTCGACCGGATAAACGCGGAAACCGAAAAGTGAATCGCGGATGCCGCCCCAAAGCGTCTCGATTTCGGTGAAGGTGTTTCCGCCGAGCCGGCCATAGACGCGTGCCTTGGGCGCATCGGGCCCGAACTGCGGCACGCCGAGAATGAGCGTGTCGGGATGGGACTCGGCCAGCTCCAAAAATTCCACGATACGATCAGCCGGATGCTGGCCGTCGGCGTCCATGACCAGCGCGTGCCGAAAGCCTTCTTCCTGCGCGAGTCGCAACCCGTCCAGCACGGCCGCGCCTTTACCACCGTTTTCAGCACGCACGATGACGCGCAGATTGGGTTCCGTCTCGGCGAGCTGCAGTGCGGCATGCGCGCTGCCGTCGGTGCTGGCGTCGATCACCACCCAGACCGGACGCCAGCAGGCCAGCGCGGCGCGAATGGTTTCAAGAAGCTGTGCGCCGCTGTTATAGCTGGGAAGAAGCACGAGACTGGTCGTGCTGGCGGCCGGGGCGGCGGTGACGGTTGCGGCCATGATCGGAAAGCGGACGGAACGGCAACGCGGAGCTTACGTTCAGGGCGCACCGACCGCAATCACGGCGTCGGGCGGTAATCGGTCATGACGCGGGTATGCCGTTCGTGAATCTGCGTGAAGGGAATCTTGACCCGGAAACGGTACTGGATGCGGCTGGGGCCAAAGTCGCCGTTCGGCAGCCGCATGGTGTCGAAATCGAAGTCCAGTTCCCGCACCGAGGCAAAAAACCACGCCACCGACACGGGCTGCGTCAGTTTCCCCGTGTTGTGCAGGAGCGAATCGTCCAGCTTGGCGATCCACAGGTCGCCAGCCAAGGCGTTGGCGACTTTTTCCTCACGGTTGTTGTAGGGCTGATTCTCCTTCGGCGCGAAGTGGACCTTGGAACACAGCACACCGTTCCACATCTCGTCGGGCTCCATCGTGAACTCGTAATGGGAAATGATGTTGAGGATATTGAACGGCTCCTCGCGCGCCGCCTGCTTCAGGCTCGCCTCCATTCCCTGTCCCGTCCGCGTTCCGTAATCGGGCGATTTGTCACCGCGAATCTCCATCTTCACGTCACTGGTCGAGGTCACCTTGCGGTCGGCGTCGAGCTTCTCCCGCGTTTCGACCACCGTGTAGGTGTAGGCCGCACGATGCTGAACCAGGACATGGTCTCGTGCCACCATTCGCTGCACCAATGCCTCGGCCGCGGGATCGGCGTGTAACGGCGGCAACATCGCCGCAACCAACAGAAAGACGAATCCTCGGAACATGAGCGCGCCATCCAAGCAAATCGGCCTCGTCAACGCGAGTGGCTTCGCGTCACGCCCTTTGTCGTGCGCGGCGCCTGCGCTGTGCTAGCATGCCCGGTTTCCATGCAACCGCGCGTCCTCATTTACGTCCTGGCCGCGCTTTCCATGATCGGGTCGCTCTCCTACGACGCCTACATGCCGGCACTCCCGGCCATCGCGGAGGATTTCAAGACCAGCCTCGTCGTCGCGCAGCAATCGCTGACGATCTACATGGTCGCCTTCGCGACGATGACGCTCTTCTACGGCATGCTGTCGGATTCATTTGGCCGCAGGCCGGTCATTCTCATCGCCCTGGCGATCTACCTGGCCGGCACGATTGGCGTAGGCTGTTCCCGGACGGTGGCATGGCTGATGTTCTTCCGGCTGGTGCAGGGCCTGTGCGCGGGCGCGGGTTCAGTCATCAGCAATGCCATCATCAACGATCTCTTCGTCGAGCGGGAGGCCGAACGCATGACCTCCTACGTCTCCATGCTCTTCGGTCTGGCACCTGCCATCGCGCCTATTTTTGGCGGCTATATCCAGGTTGGCTTTGGCTGGCGTGCGATCTTTCTCTTCATCGCGATCTTCACGGCGGTCCTCCTCGCCGTCTGCCTGCGTGTCCTGCCGGAGAGCCTGCCGCCGGAAAAACGGCACGCGTTCCATTTCAAGGTCATCGTGGCCAACTACTGGCAGGTCGCACGTCATCGCGACTTCCTCATGCAGGCGGCGGGGAACGCCCTGGCCTACACCGGGATCATGCTCTACATCGGTTCCGCACCCGCGTTCATTTTCAACATCCTGCATCTTAAGGCGACCCAGTTCGGCTGGCTCTTCATCCCCATCATCGGCGGCCTCACGCTCGGTTCGATGGCGGCCGGACGCATGAGCCATCGCTATTCCGGTGCCGTTACCATTCGCGTGGGCTATTTGATCATAGGCGCCGCCGCGATCCTCAACGTTCTCTACTGCGTGCTGCTGCCCGTCGGCATTCCCTGGGCGACACTGCCCGTGGCCGTTGCGACTTTCGGGGCGGCGATGGCGGGACCGGCCATGACGGTGCGCTCACTCGGCCTCCTGCCTCACGTCCGCGGCATGGCCTCCTCCTTCATCACCTTCGTTTTCATGGCGCTCTTCTCGATCGGCTCCGGGTTGATCGGGCCGCTGCTCTACGGCAGCGCACTCAAGCTCGCCCTTGGCATGGCGGCCGGCTCGCTCATCAGCATGTTCCTGTGGTTCGGGGGAACGAGGTCCGACGTGCCCGATCCGGCTTTTACCGTCCCGGTGTAATGCTCTGACGAGTCTAGGCCAGCGCGGCCTTTTGAAGAACGCCCAGCTTGCGAATGCCCTTTTGCGCCAACCCGAGCAGCGCCGTCAGCTCGCGCGGCGAGAAGGTGCTCTCCTCCCCGCTGGCCTGCACCTCGATGTACTGGCCCTTCGCGGTCATGACGACGTTCATGTCGGTCTGCGCGTCCTTGTCCTCGACATAATCGAGATCGAGCACGGGCCGGCCCTCGACCATCCCGACGCTCACCGCCGCGAATGGCGCGAGGATCGGAGACTTCGCCGTGGCAGGCAGGAGGCCCTTTTCGCGCAGCCGCTTCACGGCCAGTTCCAGCGCAACATAGGTGCCGGTGATCGCCGTGGTGCGTGTACCACCGTCGGCGGCAAGCACGTCGCAATCGATACAGAGCGTGCGCGGCCCCAGCGCCTCGAGATCGACCACGGCGCGGACACTGCGCCCGATCAGCCGCTGGATTTCAGTGCTGCGGCCATCCAGGCGCCCTTTGCTGATGTCGCGCGGTTTGCGACCGAGCGTGGAATACGGAAGCATAGAGTATTCGGCTGTGATCCAGCCGCCAACGACCTGCTGCTCCTTCATCCAGCGTGGCACGCTCTCCTCGATCGTCACCGCACAGATCACCTGCGTGCGGCCGCACGAGGCCAGGACGGAACCCGCCGCATACGGCGCGATACCGGCTCGAAAAGTTACCTCGCGCAGTTGATCGGGACGGCGGCCGTCATGACGGCGGACAGTGGCGCGCTTCATTTTTTGTCTCCCGTTTTTTCCCGCTCGATCTGCGAGAGGATATCCATGACCCGGTCGCCACGCTCGATCGCACCATCGAACCGGAAGATCAGCTGCGGCGTGAATTTCAGGCCGAGCCGGTGGCCGATTTGCCGTTGCCAGACAGCGCGGTTGCGATTGAGGAGCTTCAGCGCCGTGCCCAGTTCCACCTCGGGATTGAGCGTGCTGACGTAGATATAGGCCTGCTTCATGTCGGGCGGCAGCTCGACCGAGGAAATGGTGATGAGCAGTCCTTCCAGATCGAGCGAGTGGCTCATGCAGGCGCTGAGTTCCTTGCGCAGGACCTCGGCCACGCGGACGGTACGACGGGTGGGCATTCCATAATTCTCCGGCAAACCGCGCGCCGATGCAATGCCGCGCGCGGGGTTTTCCTTGCGCGACGCGGCGCCCTGACGCTTAATAATCCCTTCCCCATGCGCCGTTGTTTTAGCCGTAACGTGATCCTCGCCGGCGCGCTCCTTGCCCTCGCCGCCTGCAGCACGCGCGAAACCAAGGAAGCGCTCGCGCAGGCCGACAAGCTCTCCAGCCAGCAAAAATACGAGGATGCCAACGAAGTCCTGATCGATGCCCTTCGTGCGCGCGAGACCAAGATTCGCGCCGACATCGAGCCGCCCACCCAGCAGGCCGACATCGACGCCCTGACCAAAAAAGTGCAGGCGGATCCCGAAATCCTGAAAATGGAACGAGCCCAGATTCCGCTTTATCTGCAGCTTGATCGGGCGGACCTCGCTTCGGCCGTCTACGCCGACATCATCGCGGGTCATCCGGGCGATTCCGTCCTCAACCATCTGCTCAAGAGCACGGACGCCAAGATTCGCACGAACGCGGCGCGGACGATGGGCCTGACCGGCAGCGTGGACGAGGTCGACCCGCTGATCGCCGCGGTCGCCGACGTTGATTCCAACGTGCGCAGCGAAGCGGTTGCGTCACTCGGACTGATCCAGAGTCCGAAGGCCGTCCCGACGCTGATTCATGCGCTGAACGATTCCTACTGGCTCGTGCGCTCGGAAGCGGCCGACGCCCTGGGACATGAAAAGGATGTCAGCGCGGTGGCCCCTCTGCTCGACACCGTTTCCGACCCGGACACCAACGTCGCCAGCTCCGCCGAGACCGCGCTCGTCACGCTCACCCAGGCCAAGGGCGTCACGGCCGACATGTTTGCCGCGCATCTCAGCGACGCGAATCCCAAGGTCGTCATGATCTCGGCGATCTGCCTCGCGGTGATGAAAGACCCGCGCGCCACGCCCGTGCTCATCAAGCTGGCCGCGTCACCCGATGTCTCCACCCGTCTTCACGCCGTCAAGGGCCTGGGCGAAACGGGCGATCCGGCGGTCATCCCGACCCTGCGCCAGACCCTGCATGATCCCGAGGTCAACGTCCGCGGCTGGAGCATCATCGGCCTGGACAATCTCAAGGACACCGGCTCGATCCCGGCCCTGACGGCGCTCTCCACCGACCAAACGCAAACGCCGCGCATCCGCGAATTCGCTGCCGGGGCCGTCTCCCATCTCACCAGCCAGACGGCACCCGCGACGACGCCGGCGCCCGCCAAGTGAGGTAGTCCGCCACTCGGCTCCCGTCGAGCGTATCCTTGCCTCGCCATGGCTGCCGCTCCTCTCATCCTCGCGCTCGACGTCGGCACCTCGTCGGTCCGCGCCGCGCTTTTTACCACCGGTGCTGAACGGCTGCTGGAAACATCCGCGCATGAAGCGTACGCCCTAAACGTGGCTGCCGATGGCACGGCGGAACTGGATGTGCGCACGCTCGAGAGCGCCACGCTGCGCGTTATCAAAAGCACGCTCGTGGCTCGGCGTAAATTGCGGGGCAATCCCCCTATCGTCGCCGTGGGCATGTCCTGTTTCTGGCATAGCCTGCTGGGGGAAAAGGCCGGGCAGCCCACACCGGTCTTCACGTGGGGCGACAGCCGTTGCCAGCCCGATGCCGACCGCCTGCGCGACACGCTGAACGAAAAATCGTATCACGCCAAGACCGGCTGCCTGCTGCGCACGCCTTATTGGCCGGCCAAGCTCCGTTGGCTGCATCGCACAAAATGTTCGGCAGGAATCACGCGCTGGCTTTCACCTGCCGACTGGCTTTACGACCGCCTCTGCGGCTCCTTCACCACCAGCCTTTCGATGGCCAGCGGCACCGGCCTGATGGATGGAAAACGCCAGCGCTGGGACCCGGCGCTGCTGCGCTTATGCGGAGTCAGTGAACGGAGGCTCGCAATCATTTCCGACGAGCCGCTGCGCGCGACCAAGGGCTCCGACTCCGCGCTCCCCGCCCTGCATCGCTTCTCGGAATTGCAGGACGCGCAGTGGTTTCCTGCGCTGGGCGACGGGGCGTGTAGCAATCTCGGCTCGGACGCCGTCACGTCTCATCTCGCCGCGCTCAACATCGGCACGAGCGGCGCCGTGCGCTTGATGCGGCCGGCGCGACCGGCTCATGTTCCCTTTGGACTGTTCCGCTATCAGGTTGATGCGAAGCGGGCGTTGGTCGGCGGGGCGATCAGCAACGCAGGCAACCTGCGCGCGTGGGCGCTGCGTGAATTGCGGCTGGCGGACGATCCACGCCAAATCGAACGCGCCCTGGCAATTCGCGAGTTGCCCCGCCATAACCTGACCGTGCTGCCCTTCTGGTCCGGCGAACGCTCCCCCTCCTGGCCGGAGGCAACCTCGGGCACAATCACCGGCTTCACCTACGCCACGACCGCTCTCGACGTCCTTCAGGCGGTAACCGAATCGACCTATCACCGGCTCGCGCAGATCACTGACGAACTCGCGCGCGGCCATGATCGGTTCGATCTCGTCGTCTCGGGCGGCATCCGCCATTCCGCCGCCTCGCTGCAGCGGCTCGCCAATGTTTTGGGGCGCTCCCTGCGCGCCTGCGTGGAGCCGGAGGCTTCCCTGCGCGGTGCGGCTGTCTTCGTCGCCGAACGGCTCGGTTATCGCGTGAAGAGACTAAAGCCGGGACAGCTTTTTCGTCCGCGAAAACAGGCGTCCGAGGCCTACGCCAAGGCTCGCGAGGCGCAGGTCGCGCTCGAAAAAAAGATGGCGGACTGACGACCGCACGTGCCCCCGATCCTCTTCCGGCTTTGATTCGGTCGCAGTCCCTCTTATATACGCCTCATGCGCAAGGCCCTCGCCGCTTTTGTTCTCGGCGCGCTGGGGGCGGTCGTGGCGCTCCTTGTCCTCCAGCACCATCAGATGGCGGCGATCGCCGACAAGCTCACTTATCATTTCGACACCTGTGTTTTTGGCACGGACGATTTTCCGGGCGGCGACCTCGACAACGGTCGATTGATCCGCCGCGCCTTGGTGCCGGTGCGCATCACCACTCGTTTTTACGACGCGCAATTCCACGAAGTCACCCAAGCCGAAACGGCCGGCCGCTACGGCGCCGTCGTCCGCATCGACCTCGGACTCGGATTGGTCACGCACCGCTTCATCACGCTCTACCGCACCCCGGCACCGATCCGGGGCGACACGATCATGATCCCCATCACCGCGCAATTGCCGGCGGCTTTGCTGGGCCTGAATCCCGCCGTCGTGCGCGCACAACAGCCCGAGATCGGATTGACCCTGCAAAACATGCTGGTCGATTATGAGCAAAACAAGTCGCCCGAAAATCTGTCGATTCTTTTGGCCGGGCTCGCGGAAACGTCGCCGACCGCACCAACCGCCTTGCTCCATGACAATGCGCAAATTCGCGACGAAGCGTGGTGGTACGAGCTGCGGACGCGGCTCGGGCTCGCCCCGAGCTATCACTATCTCGTCGATCTTCCGCGTGGTTATGCGGACGATTCCTCGAGGCGCTGGCCGCTGATCCTCTTTCTTCATCACGCGGACGCGGGCGGAACCGATCTCAACCTCGTCCGCCACTGCGCGCTCGCCGGGTTAATTTACGCTGGCAAGCAGGTACCGGCCGTCGTGGTGTCACCCCAATGCCCGGATGGCCCCGTGTGGAGCACGCCGGTGCTGGCCCATCTGATCGACCAAATGGAGGCGCGTTATCGCATCGATCCGGACCGCATCTACCTGACGGGCGTCAGCGCCGGTGGCGATGAAACTTGGAATTTTGCGCTGATCCATCCCGACCTGCTGGCCGCGATTGTGCCGATGTCGGGCGAGAGCGATCCACGCGACGCGATACGGCTCCGCAACATCCCGGTATGGGCGTTCCAGGGTGGAAAGGACCACGCGATCCCACCGAGCCAAATCACCGCGATGGTGGACGCCGTGCGGCA
>Ga0182024_10003548_pt1 | contig 37026 bp, 29 predicted proteins | sample P32metaG_FD_120480 | JGI IMG/M metagenome (GOLD analysis project Ga0182024, IMG submission 120480) | Permafrost microbial communities from Stordalen Mire, Sweden - P3-2 metaG (Illumina Assembly) | ecosystem: Environmental > Terrestrial > Soil > Wetlands > Permafrost | place: Sweden: Stordalen...
AGTTGTCGAGTTCACTAGGACCGTAACGGCCGTTGCTCCCTCTGGAGGGAGCGTTTCAGGTGGCAACGGCACAAGGAACCAAGCCGACAAACCGTCAAAGCGGGTACGTAAACACTGCGCCGTCAGGGGGGATCTATCCCGCCGTCTGCGAGCGAATGTCGGCGACCGGGTTTCTCGCCCAGTGGCCCAATCTTCCATGCAGTTAGCAGCTCATTACTTTAGCTCGATGCCGATCCGAATCGTTGACAGCGCCACATAAGCGCTGCCGACAGCCAAGGTAGTTCTCGATGTCGTATGGGACACAGTGTTCTAGGAGAACCGGGGCTATACGCCTCACGGTGCCGAGCTTCCTCGAACGCAGCTCCCAGAGGGTCAGTTGGAGCTGACTGGCAAGAACACACTCGACGGGCTCTGGAATCCTCTGACGCTGGTCTGAATTATCGTTGCAGCGAGCGGCCAATGTAATGCTGCCTTTTGATAAGCGAACGCTCGTGTATTCCTGCAACTGGGCGGCCTGGATCTGCTTGACTCGGTGTGGGAAGTGGATGCTGGCGGGCACGATCAGCCCAGCGGGGTTCTGCGGCGTGCGGAAGCCGCACGCCTGCTCGCGCGAGAGGACGGGTTGGAGCTCGCGCATGCACCACGGGCTAGTAAAATACTGCCTCGAGAAAAGAGCGACCAACACTCGCGTTTCGCCGAGGGACTTGCCAAGCTTTTGAGGCCAAGAATCACCCGTCTCGATGTGATAGTCGACGAAGACGGCGGCGTCTCGACCCAGTTCTTCGCCCAGCCAGTGGCTGAAGAGGGGCATGAAAATGTCCCTTACCCACACCGGCCACTTGCCATGACGGCGGTAGCTTAAAAAAACATCGTACTCATAGGACATAGCGACGTTCGCGTCGACTTCAGGGCCGACGTGGAGTGCCTGTTTATCATAACGAAAGTCCTATTCCCCGATAGCTTTCCAATCGCGCCAGGCGACGTGTCTTCAAGCTGCGACTGACCCAAACGAGTACAAGTTCCGCTCGGAGCGTAAGCCGCTTATATTCCGTCAACGATGAGAAAAAGCCCGCCGCCAACCGCGTCCACCATGACAACAGCGCCTGTCCGCCGGGCCGTGATATCCCCGCCAACGAGCGCCGGTCCGGCACGAACAACTACCGCGTGTGCCACGACTGCGCGACATTGAACGGCCAGGGACGCTAGCCGATTACGGCCTCTCATCACGGTAAACCGGGGTGGCGTCATACTGCGTTCGATTCCGCGTCGGGTCAGAACACGCCAGCGGTAAAATGTTCTCTAAGCGATGGCCAAGCGCCGGAACAGCATTACCTTGACCGCATCTAGGCAGAAGCACAAGACGATTGCTGCACCAAATACGCAGGCCACTATAGTTGCCGCTAAAGGAGCCATCAAGATGCCCTGCGTCGCGAGCGTGCTGAAGAAGGCGATATCGAGGACCGAGTCAAGATACCCTATCTGTAGCGCCATCCCACCCAACATCCGAACTCGGCGGAAACGGCTAGCGCGCCACCCCTCAAACGCTGAGTACCGGGCAAGGGGAGTCGCGAATGATCGCGTAGAGATGGGACCATAAACGGCTGAAGGTTCCACTCGAGTGGCCGCGGCCAGTGATCAGCAGATCCGCCTTCCTTCGAACCACTTCGCGGTGGATGCCATCGCCCAGGAGTGCGTCGATTACGGCATGCGGGGCGTCTATGCCTAGCTTGGACTTCAGTTCTCGCAGCCGGCGTTGAGCAGATTCCGTAAGTTGCGCGGTGTGCTCTGTAAGATCGATGTCCGGGTAGTCGGGCGGAGTCGGCGCCACATGCACGATCCACAGTTGCGCGCTGTACGCGGTAGCCAGCGAAGCGGCCGCGCGCAGCACGCCCTCGGCTTCCAGACTATCGTCCAATGCACACACGATCGATCGATAAGGAATTCTTACGGGATGATCCGGCAACGCGGCTCCCGCCCCGGTCCACACCGCGGCGCCGACATCGTGGAGCACTTTGGCTGTGATCGATCCCATCAGGAATCGCCGCACCGGGCCGTGGCCGCGCGTGGCCAGCATCACCAAATCGGCGCGCCGCTCCTGGGCCAGTTTGTCGATCACGCTGCCCGGTTCTCCCAATTCCGCGATCGCATCGGCCTTCTGTCCTGGAAAGTTCTGGCAAGCGAACTGCTGGAGGCGGCGCTCTTCCAAAGCTTGCGCCCTAGCCTGCAGCTCGGGATCGGCGATCGGAAGTTCGCTGTGTAGGATCGCGTCCAGCGGAGCGTAGGCATGGCAAACGGTGAGTTCCGCCGAAAAGTGGCAAGCCATTTCCTGAACGTACGGAATGATGGCTTGGCAGGGATCGGAATAATCGACCGGGAACAGAATCTTGTGGAACGGAAGCATTAACAGTCACCCCATGGAACTAGACGCCGATCGCGGGGCAGGCGCGTCCCGAATTATCGAATAGACGTTACTGCCCAGGCGCCCGAACGAGCGCGTGGCCCGTCCACGCCCAATCGCCACCAGGCCGGCGCTGTGACCCAATGCGGAGTCCCGCACCAGGTCCGGCACTTCACCTGTCCCCTCTTTCTGGCGTCCTGTTCCAGGTACGTGCGGAGATCGGTGTCGAAGTACTTTTCCGGCGCAACTTCAGCTCCTGGATGGCATACACCAGGAAAAGCCTAGCCTGGTTATCGTGTGCGAGCCGGCCGGCGAACCGCATGGTAGGGATGCCGTCCTCCGTCCGATCGGTCGCGAACGGGATGGTGGCGAATTCGGGAGAGATAGCCGGGGCGCCCTCCACGTGTACGCCGGTCCAAACCGGACGCGGCGTGTCGTGCAGCACTGTCGTTGTCACCGACCCCAGCAGCAGCGTTCGGAAGAGCCCATCGTCGCCTGGCACTATGACGCGGTGGACCTTCAGGCCTTGGAATTTGTCCGCCAGGTAGGACTGCGCCACCTGGGTTTCCGCCTGCCAAATCGCGCTGGTGTCGATCACCGGCCCCGTGCCGCCATCGCCATGGTTTCAACAAAGGGAGCCGTCGCCGTGCAACTGTCCGACAGATCGACCGGGAAAAGCTTTCAGGTGGGTCCCGTGCACGCGATCTGCCAGACGCGCGGTTCTTTGTTCCGCCGCTGGCAATCTCGAAAGTGAGCACTTTTGAACATACGGCGAGCTTGAGTAGGTGTTAGATTGGACTCTCTCCGTGGCGAGACCTCGAAGTGGCGAGATATCCCGTAGGAGTCCTGAGACTTATGCCCCAACAATCACGTGGATTCGCCCAGCGATCCCTACATGTACAAATAAACAAAAGCTAGATCTTTGGCGACTAACTTGCCTCGGACTGTCGCGGATCGAATAGGACTTTTATGAGACGACTCTATCTGGTAGTAAGGATCGCGGCGTTCGCCGCACTCATCGCGCTCTGCCTGATGGCTCAGACTAAGAAGCATGCGTATAGTCCGCGCGAAAAGGCTTTCTATGCCGACCCCGCGCTGGTTGATTTTGTGCGCCCGGGCTTGGTGATTACCATTAGCTCCGCCAAGATCAGTAGCGCCGGGGCCATCAGCGTGACTTTCACTCTCACCGATCCTTCCGGACTGCCTTTGGACGCGGCCGGCGTGAATACTCCAGGCATCGTGTCGCTGACGTACTTTGCCTCCTATATTCCCAAAGGTCAGGCGCAGTATGTGGCCTACACCACCGCGCCCGCCACCGGCAAGACATTGGGCACCATCACTCGCCCGACTTTTGAAGAGGGCGGCGGCACGCTGACATCTCTCGGCTCGGGTCAATACCAATACACGCTAAAGGCTCAGGCCCCCGCGGGATTCGACCCCACGGTCACCACCACGGTCGCGGTGGTTGGCAGCCGCGATCTTACATCGTTCAACCTGGGCATCACCTACGCGGGCAACACGTTCAATTTTGTTCCCAATGGCGCGGCGGTTACCGTCACGCGCGATGTGATCCGCACGGCGAGTTGCAACACCTGCCACGATCAGTTGGTGTTCCATGGCGGTCACGCGGTCGGAATGGAGCAGTGTGTCCTGTGCCATCAGCCGCAAAATGCCGACCCAACCACGGGCAATACGCTCGATCTCAAGGTGATGGCGCATAAAATCCACATGGGATCGCAGTTGCCGAGCGTCATCGGCACCTCGACCACGCCGGGTGTTCCCTACGAGATAGCCGGCTACATGAATTCGCTCAGTAATTTTTCGACGGTCATCGATCCCGCCGATCCCCGCCGTTGCGAAGTTTGCCACAGCCAAACCGCCAGCGTTACGCCAGGCACGGGCGCCGCGCCAGGCACCGCTAAGACCAGTGTCGCCGCGCAAGCCAAAGCTTTCCTGACGACGCCCGGCCGCGCTGCCTGTGGGGCCTGCCACGACGATGTCAATTTCGTTACGGGCGCCAACCACCCGGGCGGATTTCAGACCGATGACACGCAGTGTATAAATTGCCATGTCCCGCAAGGTGAGCTGCCCTTCGACGCCTCTATCATGGGCGCGCACGTGGTACCAACCGATACGGCCGCTACTTACCCGCAGAACCCGGATACGCTGCTGCCTGGCATCAACCTCGCGATTACCAGTGTGACCAATACTTCGGACGGGAAAACGCCCACCGTCAATTTCACTCTGCAGGACGATAAGGGCAACAATATCGCTCTATCGAAGGTCTCCACTCTGCAATTCACAATTGCCGGTCCGACCACCGATTACGGCTACACCAGTTTCGGAAGCGGCACCTCTGCCACTCCCGGTTATGTCACGGAAAGCGCCGCGAAGGCGGCTTGTGGTTCCAGCGGCGCTTGCGCGTACACTTTCACCCATGCCATTCCGGCTGGGGCCACGGGAACGTACACCATGGGCGGCGAGGCCCGCATGAATATCGTCGTGCTAGCCGGCACAACCTCCCAGCAGACCGTCGAACTGGGCGCCAGCAATCCGGTGGTCAATTTCTCGGTGGATGGTTCCGCGGTCGCTCCCCGCCGCACGGTGGTCGCACTCAGTAACTGCAATCACTGCCACGTGGCGCTTTCGCTGCACGGCGGTTTGCGCAACAACACCGAGTACTGCGTGCTGTGTCACAATCCGTCGAATACCGATGCATCGACGCGCGCCACCGCCACGGTGGCCTCCGATAAAGCAGCGCCTCCCCAGGGCATCAATTTCAATCTGCTGGTTCACCGCATTCACGATGGTGTGAATGCCGCAGCCGACGGAGCCAAGAATCCCTACATCGTGGTAGGCTTTGGGGGAAGCCACAACGACTTCTCCGGCACTCTCTTCCCGGCTTTGAGCCCTTCCGGCACGGCCACCTATCTGCAAAACTGCTCGCTGTGCCACGTCAACGCCAGCGAACAGAATCTGCCCATCGGACTGAATGCGGTGGTCGATCCCCAAGGCTGGATCAATCCGGACCAGGCCGTGGCGTCGGCTTGCTCCGGCTGTCACGTTTCCAAGGCCGAGTCCGCTCACTTCCTGGCAAATACCGACTCGTTGGGTGAGAGCTGCACGGTATGCCATGCCGCCGGCGCGCAGTTCGCCGTTGACGCGGAACACACCCAGTAATGCCCCATAACCGGCGATGACTCCATGGCTCGTAGTGTTGCTCGGTCTCTGGTTGGCCGCTGCCGCTCCCTGGGCAGCCGCGCAAACGTTTCCGCCCGGGTATGTGGGTTCCGAGGTCTGCATGGCCTGCCACGAGGACATCTATAACGGAATCGCCAAGAGCCCGCATGATGTGGTGGAGACGGACGCCAAGCGCGGATTCGAGGGCCGCGTCTGCGAGGCCTGCCACGGCCCCGGCCAGAAACACGCCGAATCGGGGGACCCAACGTTAATCCGCAACCCGGCCAACCTGAACGCTGCCGCCGTCGACAAAATCTGTTTGACCTGTCATCTGAACCAACCCACACAAGTCGGACGGCTCGAAAGCAGCCACGCCAGGAATCAGGTTGCCTGCACCGCTTGTCATAAAGTGCATGAGAGTCAACCGCTGGTGGTTCGCAAAGCCGAAGCCACGAACAAGCTGTGCGCCAGCTGCCACTTGAACGAGTGGGCCCAATTCCAGCGTCCGTTCCATCACAGGGTTCCCGAAGGCGACATGAACTGCGTGGACTGCCACAATCCGCACGGCAGCATCCGTCCAGCGATGCAGCAGAGCTTCGCGGCCAATGAGCCTGGTTGCTTCAAATGCCATGGCGACAAGCGCGGTCCGTTTACATTCGAGCACGCTCCTGTGCGTTTTGAAGGCTGCCAGGCCTGTCATGAACCGCACGGCTCGGCGAATCCGAGGATGCTGATACGCGCGGACGTTCGCTTCGTTTGCCTGGAATGCCATGCGAACCTCCCATCGGCGCCCGTAAAAGTGGCCGGAGTGGTGCCCCCCGCGTTTCACGATTTGCGGTCCCCGGTGTTTCAGAACTGCACCGTATGTCATCAGAAGATTCACGGCAGTTATGTGGATCGGAACCTGCTCAAATGAAGGCGATCCTGGCCATCTGGGTGATGTTCATCTGGGTGATGTTACCGTTGCTCGCGCAGCAGCCCGCCGCGCCACCCGCGCCGACTCTGCCGGCCGCTCCGGCTACAACGACATCCGCGCCCGCTACAACGCCCGCGGCGACCCCGGCCGCGGCACAAGCGACGCCCGCGCCAACCGCCCCGGCTGCTGCGGCTACGACACCCGCGAAGCCCACCGCGCCCGCCGCCGCAGCCGCCACCAGCGATACAGCCTCGCCCGTCCCATCCACCGAACCGGCGCTGAGCGGTTGGGTCGACCTCGGCTACCGTTGGGGCTCCGGCGTCGGCGGCAGCTTGGACACTTATCGCAGCATCATCAATCTTGGCTCCGGGCCCAAGTTTCTGGGTACCGACTTCACGCTGGCCGATCCCAAACATCGCTGGTTCGACACCATCCAAGTGAGGGCCGATACCTGGGGCGACGAGCCATCGTCCTCGGTACACGTCGAAGCCAAGAAATCGGGAGTCTACGATTTCAACGCCGATTATCGCGATTTCGCCTATTTCAACTTCTTGCCCTCCTACGCCGACCCGCTGCTCGGCCAGGGCATCGTCTTAGACGAGCAATCCTTCGATACCCGGCGAAAGATCGCCGCGCTTTCGCTCGACATCCGGCCCGGACATTGGTGGAGTCCCTACTTTGGATGGGATCATGACTCCAGTTCCGGCACGGGCGCGTCGGTTTTTGTGAGTGACAGCAACGACTACCCGGTTCCGAACACCCTGAGCGATTCCACGGATCTGTATCGTGGCGGGGTCCGATTCGAAAAGTCTCATTTTCACGTCACGCTCGAGGAAGGCGGCACGTCCTTCAAGAGCGATCAGAGTCTCTATCAGAATCCCGGTTCGGCAAACTACGGAAATTTCTCGAGTCCGATCTTCGGCCAGACCTTGGATTTGACTAGCCTGCTGGCCAACTACGGCATTGGTGGATCCAGCGCCTATAGCAAAGTCTTGTTGACCGCCAATCCCACCAGTTGGCTCGATATCTACGGCCAGTTCCTCTACAGCCAGCCCAACAGCAACGTCAACTATCAACAGACCGACGCGGGCAACCTTTATCTGCAGAGCCAGATTCTGTTTTATTCGAGCGAACAGCAATTGAGCTCCGCCGCCGCCGAGCAGCCGCACACCACGGGCAGCCTGGGCGCCGAGATCCGGCCGTTCAAGCGCGTGCGCATTGTCGAGTCCTGGCTTACCGACCGGTTGCATGACGCCGGCTCGGCCGCCACCACGCAAGCGCTGCTGCTGGCTGGCGCGTCCGTCCCGCTCAGTTCGCTGATCGACTCCACCCTCGTCTCCAACTACAGCCAGGAAGCGGTCGATGTCTTTTTTGAAGCGTCGCAAAAGCTAACGCTGCGCGGCAGCTATCGCTACGTGTGGGGCGACGCGCTGTACGCTTTCTTGCCGCCCCAGGGTCTGGCCAGTTCCGCCCAGGAGCAGCTCCGGCAAAATATAGGAATCGGCTCGGCCACCTATCATCCTACTCAGAAGATTTCGCTCACCGGCGAGGTCGAGGGAGCATCCAGCAGCGGGGTTTACTTCCGCACCAGTCTTTACGATTATCAAAAAGTGCGGGCGCAGGTGCACTATCAGCCGCTGCAATCTCTCAGCGTCTCGGCCGATTTCACGCTGCTGAACAACCAGAATCCGCTGGCCGGGACGAATTACGATTATTCGTCGCACCAGGAGTCGCTGTCGTTCTACTGGTCGCCGGGCGGCGGCAAAATCTTCGACATCCAGGGTTCCTATTCGCGCGCCGATCTGCTGTCCAACATTGGATTTCTCGATCCTGGCACGCTTTCGCCGCAAGTATCGCGCTATCTCGACAACTCCCATACGGCCACGGCGCTGGTGGACCTCACCTGGCCACATAGCAAGCGCTTTACTCCGAAACTGGCCGCCGGTGGCTCGTTTTTCATCTCGTCCGGAAGCATGCCCACCAGCTACTATCAGCCCGAAGCCAAGCTTTGGCTGCCGCTCAGTGGTCACATGACCTGGTTCACCGAATGGCGTTACTACGGCTACGGGGAAGCGTTCAATCTTTATGAAGGATTCCGGACGCACCTGGTCACCACCGGAGTGAGGTTTACCCGATGATACGGACCGTGCTTGCGCTCTTCGTGCCGGTGCTCGCGGCGCAGGCCGCCGGCTTCTCCGCCGATTCGGCGCGGGGACGGCGTTTATTCGAAACACTCTCCTGCGTTCAATGCCACAGCGTCAACGGAACCGGAGGAAAATCCGCGCCGGATCTGGGACGCATGCTCGACCGCGGTTTTACCCCCGCCACTCTCGCGGCCACCATGTGGAACCACGCGCCCGGAATGTGGGCCTCCATGCGTGACCGGCAAATCGCTGCCGGCGAACTGGACCAGCAGGCCGCTCAGGACTTGATGGCTTTCTTCTACGCGGCGCGCTTCTTTGAAAGACCGGGCGATGCCGGACGCGGCAAGCGCGCGTTCGAAAGGGATGGCTGCGCCGGTTGCCACAAGCTGCCTGTGAACCAATGGCCAGAGCTTACCGATCCCATTGCGCTGACCGACGCCATGTGGAATCACCGCTCCCAGATGCTGGCCGCGAGCGCATCCAAGGGCGTTGGATTTCCGCTGCTCAGCGCGCAGGATCTCACCGACATGCTGGTATATCTCCGCAATCTGCCGGGCACGCGCGAGCCAGCCGGCGTATTTCGTATCGAAGCGGCAGGCGCAGGCGATGCCGTCTTCCAATCGGCTGGTTGCGCAAAGTGCCATCAAACTGTAGCTGCGCTGGCCAAAGAGGTTCAGGGCCAAACGCTCACCGAAATTGCGGCCGAGATGTGGAATCACGCTCCTCGCATGGCGGCCGCGGGCGCTCCGGCGGCCGATCTTACGCCGGACCAGATGCGCGACTTGGTCGGCTCATTTTGGGCTGCGAAGTTCTTCGAGGATTCGGGCCGTCCGGCAGCGGGCAGCAAGGTCTTTGCGAATAAAAACTGCGCGGTTTGCCACAACGACGCTTCGTCGGGCGCCCCAAGCCTGCCTGCGCCTGGACGCGATTTCAACGGAGCTTCCATGATTTCCGCACTCTGGCGCCACGGGCCGCGCATGCTGGATCTGATGCACACCAAGGGCCTCGAGTGGCCGCGCTTCAACGGCGCGCAGATGTCGGACCTGATCGCCTACTTAAACTCCAAGCCATGAACAAGCGACCGATTCTCGTCTTACTCACCAGCCACTGGATCAGCATGTTGGGCGCCACACTGGTCACGCTGGCCGGGTTTTCGTGGCTCTTCGTATTGCCGCTGAACCTACGCGGCGCGGGCGTAAACAATCCCTATATCGGGCTGCTGATCTTCATCGCGATTCCAATCGTCTTCTTCGCCGGGCTGATCCTGATCCCGATCGGTATCGCACTGGCCAAGCGCAAGGTCACTGAGAATCTGAAAGAAGTGGAGGACCGCCGGACAGCCTGGCGCCGCGCGGGCATCTTCTTCGCAGTGATGACGGTTGCCAACGTGGTGATCGCCAGCCAGCTCAGCTATCGCGCGGTGGAGCACATGGACACCGTTCAGTTTTGCGGCCAGACCTGCCATGTCATGAAGCCGGAGTTTACCGCGCACGCAACCATGCCGCCCCATCAGGCCGTGGCTTGCGCCGAGTGCCACATCGCACCCGGCGCTACGGGCTGGCTGAAGGCCAAAATGAACGGCACAAGCCAACTTGTGGCAGTCGTCTTCAACAATTATCCGCGGCCCATCGAGTCGGCGATGGAGAGCGACAAGCTGGTCTCCTCCGTCGAAACCTGCGAACAGTGCCACGCCCGCGATAGAGTGATCTCGCCGCGGCTGCGCGTCATCCCTTCGTATAACGATGACCAAGCCAACACCCGCACCACAACCGTGCTGCTGATGCGCATCGCGACCATTCACGCGGCGCATCTTGGCACGGGCGTCAGCATCCGCTACTCTGCCGCCGATAAGAAGCGCCAAACCATTCCTTTGGTGGAATATACGAATACCCAGACCGGTGTTTCGCGATCCTATCTCGCCAGCGGATCTTCGGCCGACTCTGTCCGCTCTTTGCCCACCTTCGAGTTGCAGTGCGTCGATTGCCACAACCGCGCCGCGCACGCCTTCGAAGCGCCGGGTCGCGCCGTAAACCAAGCCATGGCCAATGGCCAGATCGCACCTAGCCTGCCCTTCGTCAAGAAAGAATCGGTCGAGCTTCTGAAGACAAGCTATCCGAGCGGGGACGAAGCGGCGCAAAAAATTCCCGCGGCTCTGATCGCTTTCTATCTTCAGAAATACCCGGATGCCGCCGCCAAACAGTGCGCGGCGATTCAAACCGCGGGACGAACTCTGACGGCGATTTATCAGCGCAATGTCTTCCCGGATCTCAAAGTCGCCTGGGGAACCTACCCAAACAATCTAGGCCATACCGACGATCCAGGCTGCTTCCGCTGCCACGACGAATCGCACTTGACGGCCGACAAGAAAACAATTTCCCAGGATTGCAGCCTGTGCCATCAGCCCGTAGCGATGGACGAAGCCTCGCCCGATATTCTGAAAACACTCGAATTAACACCCACACCAAACCACTAGGAGATAATCCATGCGTAAAAGTTTAATCGTTCTCGCTTTCGCCGCAGTTGCGGCAACCACCCTGCAGGCCGCCGACGCAAAGGCGGGTGCAAAGGTCTATGCGAAATCCTGCAAATCCTGCCACGGCCCGGATGGCACGGCGAACCCGGCTATGGCGAAGATGTTTAAGGTGGACATAAAAGATCTGAAGTCCGCCGACGTCCAGGCCATGAGTGACGACGATCTGACGAAGATTATCACCGATGGCAAAGGCAAAATGAAGCCGGTCCCCAGCGCTGCAGCCTCTGCCCCCGATGTGGTCGCCTATCTTCGAACCTGGAAGAAAACCTGGAAGAAGTAGATACAACAGCAGAAATAGATAGAACAGCGCGGGGCAGTTTGGTTGCGCGGGCCGGGGTATAATCGACACAAGTCTCCCCCCGGTCCGCGGATGCTATGGGGCGCCGTCCGCCGCGTATATTTTCAGCCATTATGCCCATCCGCGTCGCGCTCCATCATCGGACCATCTATCATTACGACCGGCTGGTCGGATTGTCTCCCCAGACCATCCGGCTCCGGCCCGCGCCTCATTGCCGCACCCCCATTACGGCTTATTCGCTCAAGGTCGAGCCTAAGCCCCATTTCCTGAACTGGCAGCAGGACCCGCAAAGTAACTTCCTGGCGCGAGTGGTCTTCCCGCAGCCCGTGCGGTACTTTTCGGTCGACGTCGACTTGATCGCGGAAATGACCGTGATCAATCCATTCGACTTTTTCCTGGAGCCCTACGCCGAGAAATACCCGTTCTGTTATGAGCCCACGCTCGAACGCGAGCTGGCCCCTTTCCGCCAGGTGCGCCCCGCCGGACCCAAGCTGGCCGCGTATCTAAAAACCGTAAATCTGTCCGAGCGGCGTTCCATCGATTTCTTTGTCGATCTGAACCAGCAGTTGCAGCATCAGGTCCGCTACCTGATTCGCATGGAGCCGGGCGTCCAGTCGAGCGAAGAGACCCTGACGCTCGGATGCGGATCGTGCCGCGATAGCGCTTGGCTGCTGGTCGAAATCCTGCGTCATCTCGGACTCGCTGCGCGCTTCGTGTCCGGCTATCTCATCCAGCTGAAGCCCGACGTGAAATCCCTGGACGGCCAGCCGGGCCCAGGGCAAGACTTTACGGACCTGCACGCTTGGGCCGAGGTGTATTTGCCGGGCGCCGGGTGGATCGGTCTCGATCCCACCTCGGGACTGATGGCCGGCGAGGGTCACATTCCGCTCGCGGCCACTCCCGAATCTTCCTCCGCCGCACCCATCTCCGGAGCCGTGGATCCGTGCGAAGTCACCTTCACGCACGAGATGTCGGTCACCCGCATTTACGAAGATCCCCGCGTTACGTTGCCCTACACCGATGCCCAATGGGAGGGCATCCAGGCCCTGGGCTCCCGCATCGATCAAGACATTTGCGCCGCCGACATGCGCCTCACCATGGGCGGCGAGCCGACCTTCGTTTCCATCGACAACATGGACGGCGCCGAGTGGAACACCGCCGCTCTGGGCCCGGAAAAGCGCAAGCTCGCCGAGCGCTTGCTGGATCGTCTCCGGAAGCGTTTCGCGCCGGGCGGACTGTTGCACTACGGACAGGGCAAATGGTATCCGGGCGAGCCGCTGCCGCGCTGGGCTCTCACCTGCTATTGGCGCGCCGACGGAGTTCCGTTGTGGAACGACCGCGCGTTGCTCGCTCAGGAGCAGTTTGCCGGCGGCTTCGGTCCGCTCGAAGCCCGGCATTTTTCCGAGACGCTCGCGCGGCGCTTGGGACTCGATCCCGAGTACGTGAATCCCGCATTCGAAGACCCCGTTTACTATTTGCAGAAAGAGCGCCAACTGCCCGTCAACGTCGATCCGGTGGACAACCGATTGAGCGACGCCGCCGAACGCGAGCGCCTCCGCAAGGTTTTCGAGCGCGGGCTCGATACGCCTACAGGCTTCGTGCTTCCGGTGCAGCGCGTCCCCGGTCTAAGCGGCCCGGAGTGGCAGACTGGGCTATGGATGCTGCGCGGCCAGCACCTGTTCTTAATGCCGGGCGATTCGCCGGTCGGCCTGCGCCTTCCGCTGCCCAGTTTGCCGTGGGTGTCGCCGTCGGAAGCGCCCGTGTCTTATCCCGTGGATCCCATGGTGAATCGCGGGCCGCTGCCCATTCCGCCGCGATTTTCTCCCGTGGACTCCCCGCGCCTGCAATCGCCCAAGCACTCCAAGCGCGATCGCAAGCCGGAAATCGGCGAATCGGCGCCCTGGATCGTTCGCACCGCGTTGTGCGTGGAGGCGCGCGACGGCCGCTTGCACATTTTCATGCCGCCCTTGACGGTGGCCGAAGATTACGTGGATCTGTTGGCCGCCATCGAGGACACCGCCGCGCATCTCGAAATGCCGGTTGTCATTGAAGGCTACACTCCGCCCGACGATCCCCGCTTTCGCCAGATCAAAGTCACGCCCGACCCTGGCGTCATCGAAGTGAACGTGCAACCCGCCGCCAACTGGCAGGAACTGGTCTCCAACACCACCGCGCTTTATGAGGACGCGCGCCAATCGCGCCTGGGCGCCGAGAAATTCATGCTGGATGGCCGCCACACCGGCACCGGCGGCGGAAATCATTTCGTGCTGGGCGGACCTACGCCCGCCGACAGCCCGTTCCTTCGCCGTCCCGATCTGCTTCGCAGCATGATTGGGTATTGGCTGAATCATCCGTCGTTGTCCTATGCTTTCTCGACCATCTTCATCGGACCCACCAGTCAGGCGCCGCGCGTCGACGAAACGCGCGCCGACAGTCTGTATGAGTTGGAAATTGCCTTCGGCCTGATCCCAGGTCCGGAGCAGGGCCCGGTCCCTTCCTGGCTGGTCGATCGCATCTTGCGCCACATCCTGGTGGACGTCACCGGCAACACCCACCGCGCCGAGTTTTGTATCGACAAACTCTACTCGCCGGATTCATCCACCGGCCGCCTCGGGCTGCTCGAGTTGCGCGGGTTTGAAATGCCGCCGCACGCCCGCATGAGCCTCACTCAACAGTTGCTGGTGCGCGCGCTGCTCGCGTGGTTTTGGAAGCAGCCCTACACCGAGAGCCCCATCCACTGGGGAACGCGCTTGCACGATCAATTCATGCTGCCGTATTTTGTAGCGCAGGATTTTCGCGGCGTGCTGCGCGATCTGAACCGGGCCGGCTATCCATTCGAATCCGACTGGTTCGCTCCCCACTTCGAGTTTCGCTACCCCGCCTTCGGTCACGCCCATCACGCGGGCGTCGATCTCGAAGTTCGTCAGGCCACCGAGCCCTGGTATGTGCTGGGCGAAGAAGGCGGCGCGGGCGGCACGGCGCGCTACGTCGATTCATCCGTGGAGCGTTTGCAGATCAAGACCGAGGGTCTGGTGGAGGGCCGCTATGTAATCGCCTGCAATGGGCGCCGCATGCCGCTGCACTCTACCGGCAAACAGGGCGAATGGGTGGCCGGCGTGCGATTTCGCGCCTGGCAGCCGGCCTCCTGCCTGCATCCCACCATTCCCGTTCACTCGCCGCTCATCTTCGACGTCGTGGATACCTGGACCGGCCGTTCGGTGGGCGGCTGCACCTATCACGTCTCGCATCCCGGAGGCCGAAGCCACGACAACTTCCCGGTAAATGCGAATGAAGCGGAAGCGCGCCGGGGCTCCCGCTTCTTCCCGCTTGGTCACACAGCCGGACCAATGCCAGTCCCCCCGCCCGAAGAGAATCCGGAGTTCCCCCTAACGCTAGACCTGCGGAGACCGCCGCCCCCCGCTACGGACGGTCTCCTGTGACGTGTCTGTGTATGTGTATGTGGCGCACGCACTCCTGCGTGCCGCGTTCACACTCGTGTGAACGCATGGTTAAGTCGGTTGCGTTGTGCAACACTACAAACATATTCCCCCGTCGTTGGTTTTAGTGTAATGGCACGTAATCTCATAGCGCCGCCCGGCCAACTAGCTCCCCCATGGAGTTATGAAGCCACGCCCGGCTTCTATGACGAAGTGCTGGGCTCCGGCAAACAACTCCGTCCGCACTGGGGAGCCCTGTCGGAATCGCTCACCGGCATGGGCAACCAGGGCCTGGTGCGACGCTGGCGCGAAGGGCAGCGCCTGATCCACGACAACGGGATCACCTACAACGTCTACAGCGATCCGGAAAGCACCTCGCGACCCTGGCCGCTCGATCCGCTTCCGCTCATGATGGATCCGGCCGAATGGAAAACCATCGAAGCGGCGGTCATCCAGCGGGCCATGCTGTTCAACTCTATCCTGGCCGATCTCTACGGACCGCAGCGTTTGCTGCGCGAGAAGATGCTGCCGGCCGAGTTGGTTTTTCCCAACCCCGCTTTCCTGCGCTCCTGCTGGGGCATTCAGCCTGCCGGCGGCGTGTTCCTGCATATGTATGCGGCCGACCTGGCGCGATCGCCCGACGGGCAATGGTGGGTGCTGGCCGATCGCACGCAAAGCCCTTCCGGCGCCGGCTACGCGCTCGAGAATCGTCTGGTCACCACGCGCGTTCTGCCCGATGTATTCCGCGCCTCCCACATCCGCCGCCTCGCCAATTTCTTCCAGACCTATCGCGACGCCCTGCAGCGCCTGGTGCCCGCCAATCGCGAGAACCCGCGCATCGTGCTCCTGACGCCCGGCCCTTACAACGAGACCTATTTCGAGCACGCCTTCCTGGCCCGCTATCTTGGCTACACGCTGGTGGAAGGCGGCGATCTCACCGTGCGCGACAATCGTGTCTTCTTGAAGACGCTGGGCGGCCTGCTTCCAGTAGACGTCATCGTGCGCCGCCAGGACGACCAGTTTTGCGACCCGCTCGAATTGCGGGGCGATTCCATGCTGGGTGTGCCCGCGCTATTGCAAGCCGTGCGCGCCGGCAATGTGGCCATCGCCAACTCGCTCGGATCGGGCCTGGCCGAGTCGCCTGCCTATGCCGCGTTCCTGCCCGGACTCAGCCGTCTTTTGCTGAATGAGGATTTGAAGATTCCCACCGTCGCCACGTGGTGGTGCGGCCAGGAAGAGCCCCTGCAATATGTGCTCGATCATTTAGGCGACCTGGTGTTGAAGCCCACCTTCCCCGGCACGCGCGGCGACCCCATCTTCGGCGCGGCTCTCGACGCCAAGGAGCGGGCGGTGCTGCTCGATCGCGTGCGCGCTGAACCCGGCCGCTATGTCGCTCAGGAGCGCGTCGCGCTGTCCACCGTGCCGGTATGGGAAGATGGTCCGCTCCATCCCCGCCACATGGTGGTGCGTGTCTACGCGGTGCCGTCGGGCGGAAGCTACGCCGTCATGCCGGGCGGCCTGACGCGCGTCTCCACTTCTCTCGACAGCATGGTGGTATCCATCCAGCGCGGCGGCGGCAGCAAGGATACCTGGGTGCTGGGCGATGGGCCCGCGCCTCCCTTCACGCTGCTGCGTCCGGCCACCCATCCCCTCGATGTCAGCCGGGCCACCTTCGATCTTTCCAGCCGCATCGCCGACAATCTCTTTTGGCTGGGCCGCTACACCGAACGCGTGGAAGCCGCGGTGCGAATCACGCGCGCCATTCTGTCGCGGTTCTTCCAGGAAGAGGACGCCACCCGCGCCTCCGGTCTGAAAGCGGGTCTCGAGATTCTTTCCGCTTTGGGCTACGTCGCCGGGGAAAAACCGGCCGCCGCCGAACACGAAGTACTCTCCATGATCTACGATCCGGCCGCCACCAGTGGTCTGGTCTCCAATATCCACCAGGTGCGCCGCTTGGCCTGGCTGCTTCGCGATCGCATTTCGGTGGACGCCTGGCTCATCCTCAATCAGTTGGATCGGCAATTTTCCGCGCAACCGCCCGCCGATGAGTTTCTCGTCAGCGCCGCGCAGGACCGATTGAACCACGCCATTATCACGCTTTCGGCCTTCGGCGGCTTGGTCATGGAGAGTATGACTCGCGGCGATGGCTGGCGCTTTCTGGACATTGGCCGCAGGCTGGAACGGGCCATTCAGATGGTGGAGCTGCTGCGCAATGGTTTGCCGAAGGAAGCTTTTGGCGGCGTCGGCGTGCTGGAGGCGATTCTGGAGATGGCCGACAGCTCCATCACTTATCGCTCGCGTTATCTGACCTCCGTGCAAGTGGATTTAGTGCTGGATCTTCTGCTGGTGGATGAAGCCAACCCTCGATCCATCGCTTTCCAGCTGGCGCGCCTGCGCGAACATATTGGCGAACTTCCCGGCAGCAGGACTTCCATCCGCCGTCCCACCGAGGAGCGCCTGGCGCTGTCGCTGCTCAATACTGTGCAACTCATCGACGTGCGCGAGTCGGCCCGCGCTGAGGGGCGTGCGGTGGCCGAGGCTCGCGAGGGCCTGCTCGGCAAACTGATCGCCGACTTGAGCCTTCTCTCGGAAACTCTGAACCGCGCCTACTTCAGCCACGCCACCCAATCCCGCCGTCTGTGAGCCTCCCATGAAGCTACTCGCCACGCACATCACTCGCTACTGGTACTCGGGCCCCGTCTCCATGTGCAATACCGAGGTGCACCTTTCGCCGCGCCCTCGCGGGAATCAAACCATTCTCGAATACCAGCTCGAGGTTAGCCCCACGCCCGATTCTGTGCTCTCGCGCGAGGATTACTTCGGCAACCAGGTTACCTTCTTCTCCATCGCCGAGCCGCATCGTGAGCTGGTCATTACGTCGCGCTGCCTGGCCAATGTGGAAGCCTCCGCGCCACCGGTGCTCGACCTGTCGCCCCCCTGGGAGCAGGTGCGCGAGGAAGTCGCGAAACGGGACACGCCCGAGACCTTCGAGGCCGGGCAATTTGTTTTCGAATCGCCTTCCATCCGCGTTGGGGCGCCGTTCGCCCAGTACGCCGCCAGTTCCTTCGCCGGCGGCCGTCCGCTGTTGAGCGCTGTCGAAGATCTGTCGCATCGCATCTTCACCGAGTTCCATTACGATCGCAAAGCCACTACCATCGGGACTCCGGTGGATGAAGTGCTGGCCTTGCGCCGGGGCGTCTGTCAGGATTTCGCGCACGTCACGATCGCCTGTCTTCGATCGATCGGCCTGCCGGTGCGCTACGTCAGCGGTTATCTCCGCACCGGCGGCGATTTTAAGGGTGATGGGGCATCGCACGCCTGGGTTTCGGTGTGGTGTCCCGTATTTGGCTGGCAGGATTTCGACCCCACCAACGACGTCATCCCCAACGGCAAGCATTTTACCGTGGCGTGGGGCCGCGATTATTCCGACGTGACGCCCGTGAAAGGCGTAGCGCTGGGCGGTGGCGAGCAAGTGATCAGTGTATCGGTGGAAGTTTCACCGGTCGGCGCGGCATAAGCCCGCGAAGTCCCCGCGGTTACGAAATCTCGATTGGCGCATCTAACTAGCGGGCGCTGCTATCGCTGCGGCCCCATTCCTTACAATGAGTATTCCCATGCAGTCCGTGTTCGACAAATTCGCCCCGCAGAGGAAACGCAAGCCGGTAGCGGCCGGCCGCGCATATTTCTGCCGCTGTGGAAGGCCGGTTTTCTTCCGCAATAGTGTTTGCCTGGCCTGCAGGACTCCGCTCGGATACGAGCCGCGCTTGCGGCAAGTCTATCCGCTGGCGCCGTGTTCCGATCCCGACACTTGGGAACTCGCCATCGACGGCGCCACTGCTGGAAAATACCGCCGTTGCGCAAATCTGGAATCGCCGTCCGCCTGCAACTGGCTCATCGAGGAGCGAGAAGCGGCCGGCAACCCGCGTCTGTTCTGCATCGCTTGCCGGCTCGACCGGACCATTCCCGATCTCTCCGTGCCCGAGAACGGTGTGTTGTGGGGCCGGCTGGAAGGCGCTAAACGCCGTCTGGTGTCATCGCTGCTCGCGCTCAAGCTTCCCGTGGACTCCCGCGTGGACCAGGACACCCAGCGCGGCTTGGCGTTCGATTTTCTGCACTCACCCCCCGGCGGCCCGCGTGTCTTGACGGGCCACGCCGACGGGATTATAACCATCAACATCGAGGAGGCCGACAATTCCGCGCGCGAGCGTATTCGCGAGGCTATGCACGAGGAATATCGCACCCTGCTCGGTCACCTGCGGCACGAAGTGGGACATTACTATTGGGACCGCTTGATCGTCGGTTCGCCCTGGCTGGACGACTTCCGCGCGCTGTTTGGCGACGAGCAGCAGGATTACGCCGCGGCGCTGCAACGCAACTACCAGCAGGGACCAATGCCCGGCTGGGAACAACGGCATGTCAGCGCTTACGCCAGCACACATCCCTGGGAAGACTGGGCGGAAACCTGGGCGCATTATCTGCACATGGTGGACACTCTCGACACCGCGCTCAGCTTTGGCTTGGATACGCGCCGCCTGGAAATGGAAATCGACCCGTTCGGCCGGGACGTTCTCTTCCGGCCCAACGACCCCGGCGCCAAGCGCTTCCTCTCGTTCCTGAACGCTTGGATTGCACTCTCGGCGGTGTTGAACGAATTATCGCGCAGCATGGGCCAGCCCGATCTCTATCCATTCGCCCTGCCGCGGCCAGCCGTCGCAAAACTACATTTCATCCACTTGGTAATCGCCGAACAAAGCGCCGGAGTGAGCATCTAGTGGGCTGTCTCAGTCATTCCAAAAGCACCAGGCGTCAGCAGGAGTGCCGATGCGGCACGCCAGGCTGGCATTTAACACATCCACAGGCCCCTAGTTTTATGTCCCTGTGGGGCGGGCGCCCTCGCCCGCGCCGGACGCCCCGTCCGGCCGCCGGCACTAAATTTGCAAATGGAACGGATCGGCCCCAATAGTCCCTTCCAGCTCGCGCAAATACGCCGGCGCGCTCACTCGCGCCAATTGCAAACGCGCTTCTTCCAGGCGCGATCCATTCACGCGCGCCGCCTCCAGCGCGGCGACATGCCGAGTCCATAGCGCCAGATCGCGTCCCTGTTTCACCACTAATCGCTCGCGATACCAATCGCTATCGAGCATCGCCTCGCGCGCAAACAGACCGCGAATCTGGGGAGCATCCACGCCCCTGCCTTCATACGAGCCATGCGCCATGATATTCAGCAGCGCCTTGAGCGGCGGGCACGCGGCGTCCACGCTCCCGTCTTCAAAATATTGCAGCGCCACGCGCGTCTGGGTTTCGACAATCGCGTCCACGCCCGCGGCGAACTGCGCCAGATCCTGCTTTTCGGGCCGCAGCATTTGATCCGGGAAAACTGCATCGGGCGTCTCAAAGATGCGTCCCAGAAAACGATCCACGAACAACTCCGTGATCCGGTAACCCAGGCGGCTGGCCAGCACGGTGCGCCCGTCCATGGAAAAGTCGCAGACTGGTTCCAGATACCCGTGGGCTTTTAAGAACTCCGGATCCCGCTCGTGAACGCGCATGCGGCACCAGATCTCGGGAACCAACAGGCTCACGTCATGGTCCACGCGAAAGTTCGGACCCGCATAGCCCGCCGAAGTCGTAAAGCCCGCGTAGCCCGTCACAATCGCCGACACCAGCGCGTTATTCAGATCCACCACTGGCCACAGGGCATTAAACGGCCCCTTGGTGAGCGCGCCTTCGCTTCCGAACCCGGTGGTTGCCGGCGACTTGCCGGTCAAACTGGCGACAAAGTCCATGAAAAGCTCGGGCAATTCCTGATAGTGAACCGGTCCGTAGACTGCCAGTGGCGGAGTGCCGGCTTTCGGATCCGCGGGACTGTTTCTTCGCCCGGCGAGCACGGCGTTCACGGGCTGATAAACCGGCCGCGCCGCCGGAATTTCTCGCTCAAGGCGCGCCGCAATTTCCGCCAGATAAGAATCGCGCGGATTCGCCAGATCGGGCCGAGGTTGCAAATAGCGCGGATTGGTGGAAGGCGCGCCGTTGACAACTCGTGGATGGGCCGACGAGACAACATACTCGGTTTCCGCGTCGCGCAGAAAACTTTCCAGCCGTACTTTCATCGGCTCGGTGTACCGATCGAATTCCACAACCTGATCCACCAGCGCGCGCGCTCCCTCGGCGTCGAATGGTTCGAAGTTCGAAAAGAAATTGCCGGGGCTTGCGATGTCGGCCTCGGCTTGGCGATCGCTGCCGCGGCGCACCGCATCGTCCGGCCGCTGAAACAAACGACGCTCGCAGTTCGCCACCAGCTTGACGCTGGGGTTCGGATATTCCGGGTCCAGATCGGTGAGGCTCTCGCGGGGCAGCACCACCGAAGCGGTGATGTCGTCTTCCACCGGCACTTTGTCGGCGGGATGGAAATCGGGCCGCACTTTGTAAACGCGCCACGAGCCGTCCGGATCGAAGCCTACGCGCAGATAATTGCTCACCAGCGGCTGGTTCTCAAATTTCAACTCATGCCCGAGAAAGCCGTTGATGCGATCCACGGTAAAGTGTTCGCGCCAGTTGTTGCCCCACTCCGGCTGATAGTATCGCTTCACCGTGAATAAAAGCTGGCGGATGGTTTGCGGAAGCTGCCGCACCCAGGCGTTATGTTCGTCGGTGTACTCGGGCGATGGCGTCATCAATTGGATCACCGAGCCCAGCGTGCGTTCCGGACTCAGGATCGGCCGATGGGTCCGCGCGTCCGGAATTCGGCGGCGATAAATCCCCGAAAAATCGCGCTCGAAAATCTCCGCCACTTGGTCCATGTCGCGGTGATAATCCTTGACGAACACTGGGCCCTTTAATAGCGCGTTGGCGATGGACTTCGATATCTCCGACTTGCCGCCCCCCGACACCGTGCACGGTTTGTGACACAGCGTGCCGCGCGGCCGCGCGCCTACCAATCGCCAGGCCGTCCCGCCGGTTTGCTTCTCCAGGCGGATGCGGAATCCGTTGGGAAGGAAGTAGGTGGCGTCCTTGCGCAAAATCAGGTGCTCATCCCCATCGCCCTTTCGCCACGTGATGGTTCCGTCCAATACATGAAAGACGGCATCTTCGGGAACGTAGTAGATGTCGGAAAAGCGCCGGTCCGAGGCATACCCCTCCGGCCGCGGCTCCGCCAGATCGCCCAGCAGACCGATCGCATCGGCGTATCTCGCTTTCTTCAGGCTGACGGTCCGGCCGGCGTGGAATTCCTGGCCAAGCACATAAGTCGCGAACGCGATCGCGCCCCCGGCGTGCTCCTCCTCGCACATCCCGAACAGATTCGCCGCGAAGCTGATCTGGGTCTTTACTTCCTTTTTGCAATAGCCGTAATAGTTGTCCGCGAGAATGGTCACCATGACGCCGCGCCGATCGCGGCAGGTGATCTTGAACGCCGATCCGCTGTTATACAGCTCGTCTTCGTTTTCCCAGCACATTCCATCGTGGCGCTGGCGCTCGGTGGCCTGGCTGATGTGCGGCAGTCCCACGTCTTTCTTCTTGATCCCAACTAGATGCGGGGCCAGAATAACGCAGCCGGTATGGCCGGTCCAATGCAGAGCATCGAGAGCGGCGTCGTTCTCGGGAAGGTGCGGATCGCCGGCGTTTCCGAAAATGCTTTCGACAAAATCCAGATTGCTGACCAGGCTGCCCGGCGCAATGAAGCGGATTTCCATCGTTTTTTCGGGATCCTGTCCAGCGGCCGGGCACACCAGCGGGCGCAGCAGCAGCGACACGAAACAGCGTACGTCTTCGTTCTGATCGGCGGTGAACGGCAGCACCATCATGCTGGCCGGCGGATGGAGCGCCGCTTCCCACAGTGCCGCGAAGGCCTGCTTCGGAACCGCGATCTTGTCGGCCGGAACCGGTAGTCCGCCCTCCGCGATGTGAAACAGCCCCTGCGTGGTGCGCTTGTCGCTCTTCGGATTGTGCAGCACTCCTTGTGCGACGCGATAGGACTTCAGACACGGCGACGAAAAAACGTCCGCGCTCGCCGGCAGCGACATGATGCGCGCCATGCCTTCGCGATCGAGCACGAAGCTGTCCACCGGCAGCCGCGCCGCGCCATTGGGACAGACGTCGCCGAGAGCGCTGTCCAGATACGCTTGGATACGCGTGTCCGCCGGGCACAGCCGGTTGCCGAGCAACTGGTCTTTCTGATGGTAATTGCGCAGCAGCGGTCCGGCGATTTCCAGAAACTCAGGATCCGCCGTGCTTCGGCTGGTGGGCTGTCCCAGCGCCGCCAGCTTTAGGTTGATGTAGCGGATCAGCTCCAGATTGCGGTTCGCGGGCGACTGAGAAGAGGTCGCGACAGTGGCGGCAACGGCAGCGGGCATCGTGTTCAGCTCCGGCGGAAAAATTCGGGGACGAACACGTGGTCCAAGGGTCGCTCCACGGGGCGCGGCGGGAAATACCTCTCCAGCTTAGTACATCCCTCTTCGCCCGATTGGCCGCCACTGTCAACTGGCCCAAACGTCTTATACTGAAGCTAAGAGCATTCCATGCTTACGAAGGAAGATCGTGCAGAAATCAAGCAGCTAATTGAGGAGGAAGTTAAGTCCCTCCGCAGTGGCGCACGATCCGACTATCCGTTGCATGCCTCGCTTTTGCGCATAAGCCAGTCTTCCGGCCAAGCCCCCGAACCGGCTGCGGGCCCCTCAGAAGATTACAGCGAAACGCTCGTGAACGTTACCGCTAGAGCAATCGAAGTCCTCGGAACTCGTGAAAAGGCACTACGCTGGCTGAAAACCCCTGTCCGATCGCTCAGTGATCAGACGCCTCTCTCGCTTCTCGGCTGTCCAAATGGCATTGTCCAGGTTGTGGACGCGCTCGGGCAAATTGAGCACGGCGTCTGGTAAGTGGTCGTCTTCCGTCTCACTAGCAAGCGACATCTCGCAAATGATGGGCTGGGGGCGAACCTCTACGGAGGCCGCTGGAATCACAAAGGTACTTCAGTCATTTACACAGCCGAGAGCCGCGCGTTATGTGCGCTGGAGGTGCTCGTGAACTCCGATGAGCTTGCTGACGACTACGTAACGATTCCGATTGACGTGCCCGAGGAGATCGGCGTTCGAGTGATCTCGATCGCTGATCTTCCGCAGGACTGGGACGCAAGCGCCGCAAGCAATGTGACTCGCGACATCGGAACAAATTGGGCGAAGGGGCTTGCAACCGCCGTGCTCTCACTTCCCTCGGCTGTGATTTGGCAGGAGCGCAATTATATTCTGAACCCCGCCCACCCAGACTTTGCTCGGATTGTGTTTGCCAGCCCGGAGCCGTTCGATTTCGACGATCGTTTGAGCCGAGGTCGAAGGCGATAAGGCTGACCAGCGTCCCGGCTGTACGTATACACCGCGCGGAACCCAACGTGCATATCCCTCAGCGATGCTCTCGATATACCCGCTCCCCTTCCGCATCGGAACGCTCGCCCTAGCCATCTGCGCAATCCTAAACGCCCAACTCAGCATGATTTCCAAATTTCCAGCGCCGCGGACTAACCACACCCCCACCTGCCTCAACTGCGTGCGCGACTTGAGCGGGCAAATTTCGGGGAACCCGGCGCCTGTCCGTGCTTTTCGTGCAAAACACCCTTGCCCAACCACAGAGTCGGTGAAAGGCGCCTGCCCCGGATACGTCGTCGAAGACATCAAAACTCTCAAGCCCGGAGCCAGCGACACACCCAATAACATGCGGTGGCGGACCATCGCGCAAGCAAAGAAAGACCACGCCAAGTGACGGCGCCAACTTGCAGGCGCGTCGAAGTTTCGACGGTGAGCGCCGATTTGCCGCCAGCCGCCGATGCGCATAGACTAGTTAGGTAACCAATCGCCCCCTGACTGCCGGGACCCAGGCGTGTCCCTTAAGTATGCGCGGTTGGCAGTTGGTGTCGTAACCCCGTTGTTGAACGACGATCTATTTGTCTTACGACGGGAGTTTTTCACTATGTCTCAAGCGGCCAGCGCTCGTGCTGCCAGTTACGTCCTCACGTTGGAAGAGATCGGCCATCTGGCCGCCGAGGGCGGCAAGCCGGCTGAAACGCTCATGAATGTGGTGGCGCTGATTGCCGCCCGCTTCCAGACCGATGTCTGCTCCGTCTACTTGCTGGAGCCCGATCGCGCCAACCTGGTGATGGCCGCTACCATCGGGCTTCGTCCGCAATGTATTGGCACGCTCCGCATGGCTCTGACCGAAGGGCTGGCGGGTTTGGTCGCTGAACAGGTGCGGCCGGTGTCCGTCGAACATGCCACCAGTCATCCGCGCTTCAAGTACTTCAGCGAGGCCGGCGAGGAGTCCTACCAGTCGTTTTGCGGCGTTCCGCTGATCGATCAAGGCGTGTTGCAGGGCGTGCTGGTGGTTCAAACCATCGAAGCTCGCGCCTTTACCGAGGAAGAAGTGCAAATGCTGGTGGAGGCGGCCGCGCAGGTGGCGCCGGTGGTCAGCGAAGCGCGCGCTCTCGATCGCTTCATCGCGCCGGTGCAGGAGCGCCTCTGGTCGCTCGCCCGTAATCTGTGGTGGAGCTGGGACAACGATTCCACCAGCCTGTTCCGCGATCTCGATCCGGTGCGTTTCCGGCAGTTGAATCACAATCCCATCGCGCTGTTGTCGGAAATTCCGCTCGCCAAGCTGGAGCGCCGTGCCGGAGAATTGGTGCTCCACGGCCGCATCAACTACGCGTATCGCCGTCAGCAGGAGTATCTGCGCGCCGATCGCACCTGGGGCGCCACCAATGCGGGCGTCCTGCGGCCTCGTCCCGTGGCGTACTTCTCGGCCGAGTTCGGATTGCACGAGTCCCTTCCGATTTACTCCGGCGGCCTGGGCGTTCTCGCGGGCGACCACATCAAGAGCGCGTCCGACCTCGACATCCCTTTGATCGGAATCGGCCTGTTCTACAGCCAGGGCTATTTCCGCCAGCGCCTCGATCGCGAGGGCTGGCAGCAGGAACAATACCTGCAAACCGACGTCAGCCAGCTTCCCATGGAACCGGCCATCGGCAAGAATGGCGAGCCGGTTGCCGTCGAACTCGTAACCCGCAGCGGCATCATTCGCGCGAAAGTCTGGCGAGTGAAGGTGGGCCGTTGCGACCTGCTGCTTTTGGATTCGAATGTTGAAGGCAACGCTCCCGAAGACCGTGAACTGACCTCGCGGCTCTATGGCGGCGACGGGCGCGTGCGCATTCGTCAGGAGATGCTGCTCGGCGTCGGCGGATTTCGCGCATTGAAAGCCATCGGCATCACGCCCGCCGTTCTGCACCTGAATGAGGGACACAGCGGATTTGCCGTGCTGGACGCCATCGCCAATCGGATGCAGGAAGAAGGGATCTCCTTCCAACAAGCCGTTCCCCGCGTGTCGCGCGAAGTGGTTTTCACCACGCACACGCCGGTGCCCGCCGGCCACGACCGCTTCAACGCCGGCCTGATCGAGGAACACCTGGGTCTGCTGCGCGAGCGGCTCGGCCTTTCCGACCGCCAACTCATGGACCTGGGCCGTGAGATCCCCGGCAACGAGTTCGAAGAGTTTTGTATGACCGTGCTCGGCCTGAAACTATCGCGGCGCGCCAATGCCGTCTCGGCTCTGCATGGCGAAGTCTCGCGCGCCATGTGGACCGGCCTTTATCCGGACAAGCTCGAGGACGAAGTGCCGATCGGCCATATCACCAACGGCGTTCACGTGCCCACCTGGCTGGCGCCGCAAATGTTCCGCATCTACGATCGCCACCTGGGCACCGGCTGGCTGGAGCATAGCGGGGAATCGCGTACTTGGGAGGGCATCGAGAACATCGACGACGGCGAGTTGTGGGAAACGCACGGTGCGCTCAAGCTGCGGTTGCTCGAGTTTGTGCGGCGTCGCGCGGTGGAACAATCCCAGCGCCGCGGCGAATCGCCCGAAACTTTGCAGAGGCTCAGCCGTGTCCTGAGTCCGGATGCGCTCACCATCGGATTTGCGCGCCGTTTTGCCACCTACAAGCGCGCCAACCTGATCCTGGCCGATATCGAAAAACTCACCACCATGGTCAACGATCCCAAGCGTCCCGTGCAGTTCGTCTTCGCCGGCAAGGCGCATCCGCGCGACGAACCCGGCAAGCGCGTGCTGCAACAGATCGCACAGTTGATGCGCGATCCGAAGTTCGCCGATAAATTTGTTTTCGTCGAAGACTACGACATCAACGTGGGAAGGCTCTTCGTTCAAGGCGTCGACGTGTGGCTGAACAATCCGCGGCGGCCGCTGGAAGCCTCCGGAACCAGCGGCCAGAAAGTGGTATTGAACGGCGGCCTGAATCTCTCCGTGCTGGACGGCTGGTGGGCGGAAGCTTACGATGGCCTGAACGGCTTCGCCATCGGGACCGGCAGAACGCATTCCAACATGAATGTTCACGACACCCGCGATGGAGAGGATCTCTACCGGACGCTGCGCGAAGAAGTGATTCCGCTGTATTACCAACGCGACCGGGACGGTCTGCCGCGCGGCTGGATCAAGCGCATGAAACGCACCATCCGGACACTGGGCTGGCGCTTCAACGCCAATCGCATGGTGATGGACTACACGTTGAAGTGTTACGTCCCGGCGGCGGGCGGCACCTCCAGCGAGATGAACTCGCACGGCTGAGCGGTCCTTACCGACTCTGGATGGAGTGGGCCAGGACTGGCATCGCGCGGAACAGCAGGCACTCGTGAGGCTGCGGAAAAACTAATGCTATCGCTCCCTCCGGTCGCGGCTCGGAATCTGCACTTTGCGCTCACAGCCACTTACAGAGCCGCGACCATAGGGAGCGAGCAAATGGTGGGTTTTTTCTCACTCGTGCGCGCCGCGTCGCGAGTCTTTGCGATATGTTTGCTCGCTGTCGCGGCTAATGTTGCGGCTTCGCCGCGCGCCGCTTCAGCCACCACCCGCCAATCAGCACGCCGATCGTGCCGGCCGCTTCCACCGAATACAGCAATGGCTGGCTGGGCGCAAATCTCTGCGCGACGAAAGCGTCGGTCATGATCATTTGCCCCGCCACCCTCCCCAGCAGCGCCGCCCCGATGTAGACGATCACCGGATACCGGTCCATCAACGCGGCCAGCAATCCACTTGCGAAAATCACCAGAGGAATGCTCAGGCTGAGCCCGAACAGCAACAGTTCCAAGCTCCCGTGGGCCAGCGCCGCCACCGCCAGGATATTATCGGTGGACATCGTGACGTCCGCCACGATGATGAACCACATCGCCTTCCAGAAGCTGGTGAGCTGCCCGGCCGAACCTTCCAGCGGCGGTTCCTCGCGAAAGAGCCCGATGGCGATCCACAGAACCGCGGCGCCGCCCACGATTTGCAGAAACTTCACGTGCAATAATCGCGTCGCGAAGAAGGCAGCGGCGACCAGCGCGATCACTGCGCAAGCGGCGCCCGCAATCATTGCGCGCTTGCGGAGACGCCGGGGTAATGTCTTCGCCGCTGCCGCGATCACCACCGCGTTGTCGCCGCTCAACGTCAGGTCCACCAGCACAATGGAGACCAGACTGGCGATGAACTGCCAATGCCGTTGGATTAGATTCATCGCCGCCGAAACGTACCCGCAACGCCATTCTAGCGTGCCTTCCGGCGACCCCGGAGAGGCCCACAAAAAATGATCTAAACTGAATGGCGGTATTGAACATGAGAACTCTCACCACCATCGCCTTGCTCGCGTCCGCACTGGCCACTGGATCTGGATTGCTCGCGCAGACGCTGAAGCCGGTCCACACGCAATCGGGCCTGGTCCAGGGCGCCACCGAAGACGGCATCGCGGTTTACAAAGGTATTCCGTTCGCCGCTCCGCCGCTCGGCGGCCTGCGTTGGCGAGCGCCTCAGCCGCCTGTGGCTTGGACCGGAGTCCGCGACGCCAAATTTGCTCCCGCGTGCATGCAGGTTCCCATCGTCAACGCCACTCTTGGCATGGACGCTGTTGCGACCAACGAGGATTGCCTCTACCTCAACGTCTGGACGCCCGCCAAGTCGTCCAACGATCGGCTGTCCGTGATGGTCTGGATTTATGGCGGAGGCTTCACTATCGGCGGTACTTCGATGCCCGCGTACAACGGCGCAAACCTTGCGAAGAAGGGCGTGTTGGTTGTCAGCGTGGCGTATCGGCTGGGAGCGTTTGGCTTCATGGCGCATCCGCAGCTCACCGCCGAGCAAGGCGGCCACTCCGGCAACTACGGACTACTGGACCAGATCGCCGGATTGCAGTGGGTGAAGCGCAACATCGCAGCGTTCGGCGGCGATCCGAATCGCGTCACGATTTTCGGAGAATCGGCGGGGGGAATCGCCGTCAGCATGCTGGCCGCGTCGCCCCTGGCGAAGGGATTGTTCCAGGGGGCTATTTCGGAGAGCGGCGGAAACTTCGCTCCGCAGCGCCAAGCCAATGAAGGCGGCGAGAACATGGATTCGCTGGCCACCGGCGAGAAGAACGGCGTCGCTCTCCTGGCCAAGCTCGGGGCGGCGTCGATTGCCGATGCGCGGAAGAGGTCCGCCGAGGACGTCCTGAAAAGCTCGCCTCCCGCCTTGGGAGGTTCGTGGCCCATCTTCGACGGCCACGTGCTCCTGGGCGATCAGTACAAGCTCTACGAAGCAGGACGCTACAACGACACACCGGTCCTGATCGGGACCAATTCCGACGAGGGCGCGCTTTTCATCCCAACCATTACTGCCGCTGCGTACCAAGGCGCCGTTCGATCCGGTTATGGCGAGTACGCCGATAAGATTCTGGCCGCTTATCCCGCGGGTTCCGACGCCGAAGCGCTGCGCTCCGCCCGCGACCTCTTCCGCGATACTACTTTCGCCTGGCCGACCTGGGCCTGGGCGCGGCTGCAATCTAAAACGGGCAAGGGGAAAGCCTACGTCTATTATTTCAGCCACCGGCCGCCCTATCCCGATGCGCCGCAGTTCAAGAATTGGGGTGCGGCCCATGGCGGCGAGATCGCCTACGTCTTCGGCAATTTCTCGGCTGCGATGCCGGCCACGGCAGCCGATCGCGCGGTCTCGGAGGAAATGGCGTCTTACTGGGTGAATTTCGCCAAGACGGGAGACCCAACGGGAAGTGGAGTGCCTCGCTGGCCCGCCTTCACCACCAGGAATGCACAAGTGATGAACTTGAACGATCCCTCCAAGGCCATCCCAGTTCCGAATCTCGAGAAACTGCAGGTGCTGGACGGCTATTACGCGTGGCGGCGCTCTCAGGCCGATAAAGAACACTGACCCTTTCACTTACGCAGCCGATAGCCGAAACCATGCACGGTCTCAATCAGTGAGGCCTTGTCGCCTAATTTTTTCCTGAGGGCGCGAATCACGACGTCGACCACGTTTCCTCCGCCTTCATAGCTCTGCTCCCACACATTCGCCAGCAAGGAACTCCGCGGCACTGCCTCCCCGGCACGTTGATGCAGGAATTCCATTACGCCGAACTCCAGCCTGGTCAAGGCCACCCGGCGGCCATCGAGCGCCAGTTCACGCGCCGCGCAGTCGAGCACCCCGTCCTCTTCCACTCCTAGTTCGGCAGCCACCAACTGGGCCAGCCATCCATCCACGGACGAAGGCCCGAAGTCCAGCATCGCCGAATGATAGCAATCGCCGCCGACAGGAACGCTGGCTTCCTTGAGTACTCGAAACCCCAACTTTTCCGCCGCCGCCGCATACGGCTCCAGGTCGCGAAGCGTCAGATAGACTCGTCGCAGATTGGGACGGAGTTCCAGGTACTTACGTTTAACGTCCACCCAACAGGCCGCCTGAACGGCCGAAGGCGCCTCTCCACTATCGGCCGATAGCCAGCGTCGAAGGAACAACGCCCGCTGCTGGCGTGGCATCGGCTGTCCCTCCAGATGGTTCATCCACCCGCTAGTCACCGGATCTTCGCGGCAGAGTCGCCCCTGCACACCCTTGGGATCGAAGACAAAATAGAAGCCCGCAACGCACCCCTTCCGGTCGCGCGCCACGGCAAACGTTTCCGGCGCCTCGCTCCACCATCTCCTCAGATGACGAGCGCTCACGGAATTCTCGTGCCGTTCGATGATCTCGAGGATCGCCCGCGCATCCTGCGATCGAGCCGGTTCCACCGCGTATTCCAGTCCGCCGCTGGGGAAAAAAGCTTCCCGCACCCCCGGGTTCTCGAGAACATAAAGCAGATCCGCGGTGTAGCGCCAGAGATCGGACGCCGGCGCGCCGCGAAGTTCCGTCGTGAAATGACGGTACGCCGACCGCCGGTAGGCATGATATTGCTGGGGATTATCGGCTCGCAAGGTTGCCGCGATGGCTTCACGGACGGCGTCATGAATGTGCAGCCCGTCTCGCTCGGGTTGCACGAAGGGAAGCGTCCGAATCCTTTCCTGCGCGTCCTGTGGCGATGCATTCGGGAGCAGCGCGCTTAAGATCGGTAGTGTCACGCGACGCACCACCGATGCGGCTTCCAGCGCATGGCGTGTTTGCGGATTGGCGATTTCGGCGAGAAATAAACTGGATAGCTCTTCCACTACCCTTTGTCCCATGGCCGCCTTCAGTGCAGTGGGAACCTCAGTTCGCCCGCATGGAAGCCGCCAGAGTGAGGGCCAGAGGATGGCCGTGACAGATTCCGTCCAGGTACTTCGCGTCTTCAAGCGGCACGCCGGCACGGGCCAGCAACTCCGCCGCGTCCCGCTGTGCCAACGACTCCAATCGAATGCTTCTGAACAGGCCATGCCACCCGGGATCGGACAGCCATGCTGTGACTGGCGCTTCACGGCCGCACAGAACGAATCGCACGTTGTCGGGCAATTTGGGCAGGAATACATTGCGAAGCCAGGTGTCCATCAAACGGAACACCTCATAGGTATCCAGAGCCACAACCACTTTGGCCCCGACATGGCCTAGCCGCGAGGCGATCTCCTCCGCCGGGCCCGGTGCTCCGCCGGTCGCCAAAGCGAGTTCGGTCAGCAAACCAGGCTCGGTTGGTTCAATGCCGCGGCAATCCAGCCACATCACGGTTGCGCCTTCTTCGCGCGCGCTCTGGCAGAACGCGCCTAGCAGCCGTGATTTTCCGATTCCCGCGATACCGTGCAGGTACACCACGACCGGCCCATCGTCGGCCAAAGCGTCGTGGAGCAAGCCGAGTTCTTCGCTCCGGCCGACGAAACTTCCGGCTACCTGGCGATCCAGAAGATCCCGAACTCGCGGCATAGTCCGCCTTCCAATGCGACTTTCCGCGATCATAGCAATATTTGCGCCGGAATTCCTAGCTCTTGCCCGCGGCGATCGCCTTCACTGCATCAGTGGTCATCGCTTGGCCGCCGATCCCCCATTCGCCGCTGCGAACGTCCTCGATGATGACCCAGGTGACAGGACGCATCCGTTCGCCCTCGATGGAGACCATCGCGTCGGTGAGCTTTGCGATCATCTCCTTCTTCTGGGCCGGCGTGAAAACTTCCTCAATCAGTTTGACTTGAATCAAAGGCATGGCCTATTCTCCTTAGCTTTCCGGGCGCGTTTCTCGCACCCCACCAGCCCAAGCTTACGGGATTGGAAACGGGAATGGATGATGAGGAGATTAGAAATCCATGAGGTTTGTGCTCTCCAGCCCTGGGTTCTCATTTTGGAAGGCTCGCGCTATAACAGTACAAAACCGGTCTGATTCCGCCATTCGTCTGCATCTGAGGCAGCCCCAAACGATTAACAGATCTTCGATCGGGGCGCCGATGTCGAGATCCTGCGAAACGAGAATCATGTTGGGACTGGCTCCGAGGAACCGCGCCAGATGCCCAGGGATCGGTAGTGCATCAGTTTGAATCCGTACCAACGATCAGCGAGAACTGATCGCACATCAGACTGATATCCTCATCCGCCTTAATTCTTAGCAATAACTTGCTCGTGACAACGAGCTTTCTATGGCATCTGGCGCAAGGAAGGGGCCAAGGAGTGTTGTAGTGTCGAGCGCGCAGCCTCCTGTCGCGGAGGTCCCACAATTTGCAAACTACCGTCTCGGTCATCCTTGCGATAACCATATCGCGCCTAGGCGTTCAGGCAAGGATCGTGATTTCATCACCACCGCATGGAATGTGGTCGAACGGATCATCGGCCAGAAGTTGGCCGCGGGTGTGGACAATCGTCTGTGGGAGATCAAAGACATCGTGGATATGATCGCGGCTTATGAAAAGTCAAACTGAAACTACACAGGGATCGTCTTACGATTATGCGAGACTAGCATTCGTCCGGAATCCGCGGCGATGTGCAATAGCGTTAAATCTGCGGCGCCAATGACACCGGCGCTCCGTGCATCGCGGAAATCAATCGCTGGCTCTCTGCGGCGAAGGCCGAGGACAATTCGTTGATTGAAATTCCGCCTGAAGCGTGGCGTCATGCGCGCGGATGATTAGCCTTCTGACGGGCATTGGCCAGCCGCGCATAGAGACCTGGATTATTTTGACGGGCCTGTTGACGAAGTCGTTTAAAATCCTCGGTGCCCTGACGGAGATACTGGTCGATCTTCTCACGATTTGCCAGATAAAAGGCCAAAGAGCAGAGGATCTGCTCTAGCGTGAGAGCTGGAAAGGATTCCGCAATCCCCTCCGCGGACTCGCCCCGCAGAAATGCATGTACCACAGAGTCCAGGGACACACGTGTTTCGGCGATGAAGTACGCCCCAGACCGTTCCTCAACGTAGTCCTTTTGCCACGCCCAAGCTCCTCATCCATTATAGGAATACGTGCAGGCAAACTTGCAGACAGCCATACCTGCGATCTATCCGCTCAACCGCATCCCAGCGAAAACCGAACGGCCGCGCAGACCTCTTGCATTCGTTGCGGACTCAAGCTGACGACGCGTCTTCCCAGACGTTCTTGCGAAATCGTGACCGCATTGTGCAGGTTGATCGCGCACCGGCCTTTCATCCCGTCATCTTCGTGCAATACAACTTCCGATGGTACGTCTCGAACCGTGGACGTAATCGGCGCCACCGTTACGGTCGCAAGATGGCCCAGGGCGCTTTGGCGCGTGAGGATGAGAACCGGCCTCTGTTTGTCCGGTGGCGCAAATCTGCAAAGGTGAACATCTCCACGGCTCAGTCTTCCGGCCACGCCGCGGTCTCCTCCCAGGGAAGATACTCTTCGACGCGCTGTGGCTTAGTTTGATAGCCTCGCCGGTCGCGCTTCTCAAGATCCAAGAGATGTAAACGCTTCAGGTGTTCTTGAAGAGCCTGACGAATGAGCGCGGACCGATTCATCTTTTGTCGCTTCGCAGCCGTATCCGCCGCTTTCAGTAGGGGTTTGTCCAGAACAACCTGTATGGTTTCCATTGTGGACTTCTCTCCACAGTATACTCAACAGCTCACCGGCGTCCACTCGGCCGTCGCAACCCAGAAGTTACACTTAAGGAGGGCCCCGCGGCGCCCAGGGAGTTCCAGATGGAGCGCATCGCAATTGCGGGAGCTACCGGCTACATTGGTGGCCGCCTTGCACCTCGCCTTCTAGATTCCGGCTATACGCTACGCTGCCTGGTGCGATCGCCGCACAAGTTAGACGGCCGCGACTGGACCTCAGACCCACGCGTCCAGATCCGGCAGGTCGATCTCGCCGACGCCCCATCGCTCACGCCTGAGCTTTCCGGATGCGACGCCGCGTTCTATCTGGTGCATTCGATGATGTCGGCCCAGGGTGAGTATGCGCGCCGCGACCTCGACCTTGCTCTCGCATTCGCGAAGGCTGCAAGTGACGCCGGAGTACGCCGCATCGTTTATCTCGGCGGCCTGGGAGAGATGGGTCCCGGTCTCAGTGAACATCTCTCTTCGCGCCGCGACGTGGAGTCGGCGCTCGCGTCCACCGGTGTGCCGGTTACAGTCCTCCGCGCGGCCATGATCATTGGCTCGGGATCGGCTTCTTTTGAGATCCTGCGCTATCTGGTCCAACGCTTGCCGGTAATGATCACGCCCAAGTGGGTCACCACCCGTTGCCAGCCCATTGCGGTCGAGAATGTGCTTGTCTACCTGGTCGGGGTCTTGTCCGCGCCGGAATCCATCGGCGGAGTTTTTGACATCGGCGGGAGCGAGACGCTTTGTTACCGCGACATCATGCGCGTCATGGCCGAAGAGCTCAAGCTGCCGCCCCGCTTGATTATTTCAGTTCCCGTCCTCACTCCTCGCTTGAGTTCCTACTGGATTCGTCTCATCACTCCTTTGAGCCACAAGATAGCCAGGCCGCTCGCCGAGGGATTGAAAAACGAGGTGGTCTGCCGCGAGGATCGGATCACACGCATCGTTCCGCAAAAATTGCTCAACGTACGTGAGTCCATCCATGCCGCGCTCAGCCAGGAGGAGGCGCACCTGGTGGAAACGAATTGGACCATGGCCGGCCCCATGCCTGGCGATCCGGACTGGTCCGGCGGAACTGTATTTCGCGATGCGCGCCAAGTCACTATTGGCGCGCCGGCCTGGGCGGCCTTTCGCGCCGTGTGCCGCCTCGGCGGCCGGCATGGATGGTATGCGGATTGGCTCTGGAAGATTCGCGGCGCGCTCGATCGATTGTCGGGCGGCCCCGGGCTGCGGCGCGGCCGGCGCGATCCCGATACGCTCAGGTATGGCGACGCTCTCGATTTCTGGCGAGTAGTCAACGTGGTCCAAGACCAAGCCTTGTCCTTGCGGGCCGAAATGCGAGTGCCCGGCGAAGCGCTGCTTGATTTCCGAATTGAAGCCGGTGGCGCGCAGTGTACGTTGCGGCAGACCGCTATCTTCGAGCCCCGGGGTCTGTTCGGGCTCCTCTACTGGTACGCCGTGCTTCCCCTCCACGGCGTCGTCTTCCGCGGCATGCTGGCCGGCATTCAGAGGGACGCTATGCGTATCGCATTAACGATGCGGTCGAAGATGCCGCTTGACCCACGCGTGGAAATCGGGCCAGAACTCCGGTAGAAGATTGGCAAACCCCGCCCCGGCAACGCCCGTGCCCCAATTCAGCCCTGCTGCGCGCGCCGTCTGGCTTGCGGGAGGATAATACGCATTCGAGAGCCCGGCGCTCATGGCGGTTCCCAGTACGTTGGACCCGTTGAACGTCGCCCCGCCGGAATCGGTGCGGGTGATCACCGAGCGGCTGATCGCATAGACGATCCGTGGCAGTAGCTTATGCGACGGCCCGCGGCGGATATATCGCGTATCTTCGTGAAAGGCGGAGGCGAGGAGGAAATCGCCAAAGAAGTTCTGGCTCATGATGTCGCCCACAGCCGAACCGAAGCGCTCCGGATAGGCTGGCCACATACCACGGCCATACCGTGGCGTGGAGTCGGCTACTTGCGAAACGGCGGCATTGAACGCGGCGGCGCCCAGCGTTAGGGGCGCAAAGGTTTCGTTTTCAAACAGACTCCATTTTTCGGATACAGAAGGCGGCGCAAGCGGCACCTCGGAAGTTTGAGCGAGCACCCCCGGCGCGAGGGCGATTACGGACAAGAAGGCGAACGGGAGCCACCGCATCTCGCAATAAGACGCGTGTGAGCGGCATTTCGTGTCTCTCCGTACCGGAATCAGCGGCGGCTCTATACCGCTATAGTACAGTTAGATGAAGCCGCCATTGCCTGAACAACGTCTTCCGCGCCGTCTTCGCGCGTGCCGAAGGCCGGGATCGACCGGCGCGAGAAGCAATGGCAAAAGCAGCACAAGAAGACAGCACCTAAACGGACGCCGCGAGGGCCCGTCGCGCAATGAGGCTTCTGCTCGCCGCCATGTGGTTCTGCAATGGTGCGTATGGGATCTATACTTTCGTCAAATACCGCACTTACGTTGACAGCCTTCCTGCCAGCGAAGGTAATGAGGCATTGAAGCGCAAACACAAGACGAGACTCCTATGGTCGCTCGCATGCGTCGGCCTCGGTGTCTAGTGGGCACTAAGCAAAAATGTTCGATTCAAGAAGCCTTTCAGTACAAAGTCTGACTCTATCCAGCTTGCATAAACGCCGCCGAATTGCACCAGGGCGCAAGAAGCAACGCGCGGACTACTGGGCGCACTCAATCACTTCCCGCGCCGCCCATCCCACTTCGCCTCAAATTCCCCCAATTTCAAAAAAATGCGCCACCTCGCACACACAAAACGCCCCCACATGCGTCCCCTGCAGCGTAAGCTAATCACCAGCCACCAGCCACCAGCCACCA